>Ga0114933_10001566_pt1 | contig 25338 bp, 27 predicted proteins | sample 4SBtaG_FD_89691 | JGI IMG/M metagenome (GOLD analysis project Ga0114933, IMG submission 89691) | Deep subsurface microbial communities from Kolumbo volcano to uncover new lineages of life (NeLLi) - 4SBTROV12_W25 metaG | ecosystem: Environmental > Aquatic > Marine > Volcanic | place: Kolumbo... | reverse complement strand
GCCTCGAAGGCCTGGGCCCGCTCCTCGACGCCGGAGCGCGGCCGTCCGGGGACCGGCGCGGCCCTTGTCGGTGGGGCCTTCTGCGGCTGGGCCTTCTGCGGCTGGGCCTTCTGCTGCGCGGGCTTCGTTGGCCGCTTCTTGGCAGCGGAAGCCTTGTCCAGTCGGCGAACGCCGGACTGGGACATCAGCTGGTCGAAGTCGAGGTCCCCCGAGGCCAGCGCCTCGAGGCTCTCCTCGTCATCCAGAGTGCGCCGCGCCATGACCTGTCAGTAACCGGCGGTCGCTTCCATGATCGAGCGAAGGGGCTCCTCGAGCTCCCCCGGCTGGGTGAGCCCGAGCTCTGCGAGGGAGCGGGCCGTCGCCAGCTCGTCGGCGTTGTAGGCGTCCACCGCGACGTTGTAGAGAGCCACCTGGGTGACCGGGTCGTGGGGGGCGAGGGAGAAGGCCTTGCGCGCATGACGTGCCCGATCGGAGAGCTCGCCGGGTTGCTCCGCGAGCTCGGCCATGCACTTCGCTGCGAGATCCGGCAGGCCCGCTGCGGCTGCCAGCTCGGCGGACTTCTCGAGGCGTCGGGCGGTGCCCGTGTGTCCGAGTCGGACCGCGACCATCGCCGCGGCCGCCGTCGCGCGGGCCTCGAGCTCGAGGTCCTCGAGGCGCTGGGCCTCGGCGATGACCTCGGACCAGAAGGGCCAGGACTTCTCCGGCGGCAGCCCCACCGCGATGTTGTAGGCGCACCATGCGTAGGCCTTGTCGGCTTGCCTGGCGTAGTCCTGCTCGCCGATGCGCTTCAGCGACGCCGAGGCCTCGTAGAAGTGGGTCCGCGCGTTCTTGAAGTCGCCGGCTCCGTAGAGGCGGAGCCCCTTGTCGTAGGACTCCAGGGCGGCGAGCAGCGTGTTGTGATGCTCGAGGGCGCCGGCGACGCCCTGACCGACGGCCAGCGTCGCGGCCTCTTCGCTCGCCCCGAGGAGGATGAGGGCCTGGGCCGCGTTCCGCTGGGCGGTCTCGACGACGTGGGCCCCGTGCCCGGTGGCCTCGGCCAACTCCGCCGCCTCGGCGAAGGCCTCGAGCGCGCCCGGGAGGTCCTCGGCCTGAACGCGCCCGAGGGCGTAGGCGAGCCGCACGTGGGCGGGCCCGAGGTCGTCACCGGCCTGCGAAAAGAGAGTCAGCGCCTGGCCGAAGTCGACCTCGTCCGAGTGGGCCGCCTCCATGCGAACCAGGGCCGTCGCGACCCGCGCCGCCTCGGCGTAGTGGGCTGAGGCGACGCGGAAGTCGAGCGCGATCTCGTAGCTCGCGCGCGCCGTCTTCAGATCCCCCTTCGCGGCGGCGATGCCCGCTGCCAGCTCCGCCGCGCCCGCCTCGGCCGGTTCGAGGTCCATGCCCCCGAGATCCTTGCGGGCCTCGGCGAGTCGCTCCTCGGCGATCTCCACGCGATCGAGTCGCAGCGCGAGGCGCCCCAGCTCCAGGCCCACCTGCACGGCCTCGGCGGAGTACCCAGCCGAGGCGTGGGTGGCCTCGGCTTCGGCCAGGAAGGTCAGCGCCAGGTCGTCGCGGCCCGCGAGGTGGTGGGCCATGCCCAGGCCGAAGAGGGCCTGACCGGTCTGCCAGACCAGCCCGCTCTGCCGCGCCAGGGCCAGGGTGTCCGTCAGTGTCTTCGCCGCCGCGTCGGGTCGCCCGGTCGCGCGATGAAGCGCGCCCTCGGCCAGGCCTACGTCGACCTGCTCGCGAGGGGTGTCCGCGGTGGCGCGCATGCGCTCCAGCTCGGCCTGTGCAGAGCCGACCGCACCTCGCCGCAGGTGCGCACCGACCGCGTCGATGCCGCGCTCTGCAGACTGCTCCCGCGTGGAAGAGAGCCGCGCCGAGAGCGCCTCGACCTCGGCCCCCGCGACTCCGGTGAGCGGCCCGAGCGCCTCGAGCTCGGCCTGCGCCGCGCCGGTCCTTCCCGAGTCGATGTCCATGGCGGCGAGGTTCAGCCGGGCCATGACGGCGACATCGCCGGAGCCCTTGGCGAGCTCCTGGAAGATCCGGCGTGCCTTGTCGGCCTCGCCGCGCTCCCGGAGCACCAACGCGAGCACGTTGCGCCCCTCGGCCGAGCTCACCCCGCTCAGCGCCTGCTCCGCACCTCGCAGGTCCCCGGCCTCGTAGAGCAGGGCTCCCTGCACGACGTGGGCAGGCTCACCGGCGCCGCCCTGGGCCAGGCTTCCGAAGAGGTTTGCGGCCTCGACCAGCCGATCCTCGGCCATCGCCGTGTAGGCCTCCTCGACCAGCGCGGACTGGTCCCCGTCGATCGTCATCTGCGCCGAGGAGGGCACGACGACCGCGCTGCCGAAGGCCATGCACAGGAGCAGGTGAATCACAGCAGGGCCTCCAGGCCGTTGAGCAGGACCTCGGGTGGGAGCGCCTCGGCATCGGCGATGTGCACGAAGACCACGGGCACGTCCAGGTCCCTCAGGGCGGTGTAGAGCCAGGCGTTGCAGACATAGGACCCCGCGTCGCTGCTGAGGGTTCCGCCCAGCGCCCGAGCCAGCCGCTCGACCTCGAGCCGGACCTCGCGCGAAGGCACCTCGCCGAGGCGCTCCGGGCAGGCGCCGTCGATGTCCTCGCCCTCGCAGCGGTTGGTCGCGAGGCACTCCACCTGGACGCCCTCCCGTGTCGTCGCGACTCCGAGGCCGACCACGAGCTCCGCCCCCGCCGCGGCCTCTCGGGTCAGGGAGCAGGCGCGCTCATAGCTGACGGGCAGCCGAAGCCCCCTCACCTGTCGACCCCGAACCACCGCGCCGTCCACGGCCTCGGCCAGCGCGCCGGAGGGGTTGTCGAGGACCTCGCGAAAGGGGCCGAAGCCCGTCACGAGGATCACAGGCGCTCGGCGACGCGGACCAGGAGCTCGCGAGCGTGAACCACCGGGTAGCGCCGCATCGTGATGACGATGCCCTCGCGGGTAGCCCGGACCTCTTCCAGGCGGCGACCGCCGACGACCTCGACGACGGCGCCGAGCAGGTGGCCAGGGCCGACGGTCTCGCCTACGCGGACCTCGGGCACCCAGAAGCCTCCGCACATCGAGTAGTGGTAGCCGACGCCCTGGCGGGTCGTGTCCGCGAGCACGTCGCCCGGATCGACGAGGCCCTCGGCGAGGGAGCCCACGTGGCTCAAGAGCCGCAGCATGCCGTTCGCCAGGATCCTTCCGTGGTCGACGTCCAGGTCGCCCGCGCGGCCTCCGATGGCGTGCAGGGCAGCGCGCCCCGCCTCCCTCCATGCGCCGACCAGGCCCGTGGCCTCCAGGCGGTCCCCGGCGCGACGCCAGACGACCGGCAACTGCATGGCCCGCGCATAGGCCAGCTCCGGTCCGGACAGCGGCACACGCACCTGTGGGAGCTCCCGCTGCACGCGGCTGCCGGAGTGGATGTCGACGCAGACGTCGGCCCGCGTCGCGTCCAGGAGCGCGTGGGCGATGCGCTGCACCGGCGAGCCCTCGGGATCACCGGGGAAGGCCCGGTTGATGTCGCGGTCGTCGAAGGGCCAACGCTTCGTGCCCTGGTCGACGCCGAAGCTGTTCACGATGGGCAGCAGGTGAACGGTGCCCTTCACGCGCAGCATGCCGAGGGTTCGGGCGACGATGTTCAGCGCGTGCACGCCGGTGAGCTCGGTCCCGTGCAGTCCGGCGACGCAGGCGACGACCGGGCCCTCCCCGTCCCCGAAGGTCAGGCGCTCGAGCACACAGGGCTCCCGGTAGGGGGCCTCGATGCGGAAGACCTCAGCCATCGGCGCCCTCGACGATCCGAGCCACCAGAGTGCCCGGGAAGACGACGGGCTGATCGCGCATCGCGGCGATGCGGGCCGCGCAGGGCGAGCGGACCTCCTCGAGGCGATCTCCGGTCGCGGGGTCGATGACCTCGCCGAGCACCTCGTCGGCCTCGACGGGATCCCAGGGCGCCTTGCCCGGGAGGAAGAGCCCCGCCCGACCGGCGCGGACGCGGTGGACGTGGGCGTCCGTCACGGTCGTCGGACGAGTCACAGCGGCCCAGTGGAAAGGCAGCGCGTCGTCGGGCAGGACCCCGAGGACGTTGAGCACGTTGAGCGCGCCCTCCGCCAGCGCCTGACCGACGCCGGGCGTCAGCCGGTTGCCCGTGCCCCCCTCCAGGGTGAGCGTGGACTCGAACTGGGCTGCGAAGGTGCTCGGCGCCGCGAGGCCGGGGTCGCGCATCCAGACCAGGTTGACGTTGGCGTGACGGGCGAGCTCGGCGGCGCTCTCCGCGGTGCTCCTCACGTGGGCCTGGGGCGTCTCCGAAAACGCCGGGTGGGCCCCGCGCAGCTCGATGATCATCTCGGCGCCCTCGAGGTCCTGGACCAGCTTCCACGCCACGACGTCGGGGGCGTGTCCGTCCGGCCGCCCGGGGAAGCGCCGGTTGAGGTCCTGATCGAAGAAGGGCCAGTGGCGGATGCCCCGGTGTGCAGCCAGCGGATTCACGCAGGGGTAGACGTCCACGCGGCCGAGGAGCGACTCGTGGTGGGTGCCCAGGACGCCGGCGATCGTGTGTGCCACCCGGACGCCCTCGGGGGTGTCGCCGCGGATTCCCGCCACGATGGCCACCCGCGGCCCTTCCGAGCCCTCGAAGGTCTTCCGGACGATGTCGACGCTGTCACCCGAAGGCATGCCGATCGAGTGCAGGACATCCGGGCGAGCGCTCACGGCGGGAACCTATCCGGTCAGAGGGTCATCGCTACGATCGCGGCGTATCCGCGCGCCGCCGCTTCATAGGCCATGCCCACGTAGAGCCGCATGTGGCGATCCACCGCGTCCGGATCGTCGGCGGCGCGCTCGACGACGGCCTCGCTGCGGAGCTGCCAGGCCTCCATCGCGCGCTGGCGCGTCGTGCCGCGCACGAGCTCGGTGCCCTCGGCCGTCGCGAGGTCCCGGGCGGTCGCGCGGACCCAGCCGCTGATCTCGTCGATGGCCTTGCGAGCGGCCAGGCGCGCGTCATCGCCGTTCAGCAGGGCGTTGTCGAACTCGGCCAGAGCCGCGTCGGAGCGCACATTCGCGGTCTTTCGCCAGTGCGCCAGGCGGTCGGCCGTCGGTAGCCGGACGGCGCGGGGATCGAGGTCAGGAAGGTTCGGGAAGAGGTGGTCCTCTTGCTCGGGGGGGACCCGGAGGACTCGGAGCATCGGCGTCATGTGCAGCAGCTGGGGGAGCGGGGTGGGAGCAGCTTCAGGGGGGACCTTGAGCCTACGCGGCACCTCTGGACGCGTCAAGAGGTAGAAGGCGAAGGGGCGACAGGGTCACAGGGTCACAGGAGCGCCACTTCGCCGTGGGTGGCACCCCTGTGTCCCGGTGGCCCCGTGTCCCCACATCGCTTCTTCCTTGAAAAAGCACGAACGGGGTGAAAGATGGGGTGTCATAGATTCGTACTGATTGCGTGAACCTGCTTGGAGTGCGTCCATGCGCCGACTGAATGTCGTCCTGGTCCTCGTCGCCTGCATCGTCCTGATGTGGGTCCTCAGTCCCTCGGCCGGGCTGCGAACCGGCGTAGAGGGCGTCGCCCCTGTGGCGACGAGCGAGTCCGGGACGGTCGTCTTCGACCTGATCGACGACACGCCGCTCTCCGACATCGAGGCGCTCGAGCGCGACCTCGGCATCGATCTCGAGTACAGCTCGGACGTCTCCGAGGACGAGGCGCTGCTGCGCGCCGACGTGGCCGACGTGGCCGCGGTCGTCGAGGCCGCCCGCAACAACCCACTCGTCGAGGTCGTCGAGCCCGTCGTCCAGTTCGAGGCCTACGGCTACCCGAACGACCCCATGTGGGACCAGCAGTGGAACATGGAGATGATCGAGGTCCCCGCCGGCTGGCGCGCCGGCGGAGGCAAGGGCGTCAAGGTCGCGGTCATCGACACCGGAGTGACCTGGGTCGAGGACCTCGAGGGCATCCCGATGGGGCCGGGCAAGAGCTTCGTCCCCTTCGTGAAGAAGCCGATCGATGACCACGGTCACGGCACCCACGTGGCGGGCACCATCGCGCAGGCCACGAACAACGGAAAGGGCGTCGCCGGCGTCGCCCCCAACGTCACGATCATGCCCTACAAGGCGCTGTCGAAGTACGGCTTCGGCTCCAGCGACTGGATCGCCGCTGCCATCGATCACGCGGTCGACAACGGCGCGGACGTCATCAACATGAGCCTGGGCGGGCCCCACTCCGGCGTCCTCCACAACGCCGCCGAGAAGGCCGCGGACGCAGGCGTCGTTGTCGTCATCGCCGCCGGCAACTCCGGCAAGAAGGGCGTGGGCTGCCCCGCCCACGCCGACAATGTCATCGGCGTGTCGGCCGTCGGTCCCGACGACTCGAAGGCCTACTACAGCTCCTGGGGCGAGGGCGTCGAGATCTCGGCCCCCGGTGGCGACACCCGCAAGTCGGGCGGCGGCATCCTCCAGGACACAATCGACGGCAAGGGCAGCCACAAGTACGCGGCCTTCCAAGGCACCTCGATGGCCACTCCCCACGTCGCCGGCGCCGCCGCCGTCCTCATCGGCATGGGCCTGGACGCCGACAGCACCATGGACGTGCTCTTCGCTTCGGCCGAGGACCTCGGCGGCGAGGGCTTCGACGAGGTCTACGGCCACGGCCGCCTGGACGTCGGAGCCGCGGTCAGGCGCGTGCTCGTCCGTCAGAACGGCCTGAAGTTCGCCCTCGGCGGCCTCATGGCCATCGCACTGGTGATGCTCTCTCGCTTCCGCGGCAGCCAGTCGATCCCGATGGTCGGCGCTGCGGCGCTGACCGCGGGAGGCCTCTTCTTCCTGCCCCTGCTCCCGATCCCGCCGAACGCGGTGGTCGAGGTCATCAGCCGTGACCTGCTCAGCATGCCGGCGGTGGTCGTCGGGGCGGACTGGGTCCACTTCCCCTTGTGGGCGTCGGCGCTCTTCCCGGCGGTCCTGGCCTTCCTGCTGGGCCCCAACAAGCGCCTCGGGCCCATCGTGGCGGGCGTCTGCGTCGGCTTCGGCGCGAGCCTGCTCTACGGCGCGGCCGCGGGCACCCTCGACGTCTGGTGGCTCGGCCTGGGCCTCGACAAGGCCTGGCTTTCGATCAACGGCACGATCTGCCTGCTGGCGGCCATGGCGGTGGTCGGACTCCACAAGCTCGACCACGCTTCGTGACCTTGACCGGGACGCTTGCGCGCGAGTTCTTCGGAGGGCCGATCTGGGTCCTTCGAAGCGACGACGGCGCCGCCTACCAGCTGAACGGCACGGTGCCCGATGAGCTCGAGGGCTGTCGGGTCAAGATCAAGGCCAAGAAGGCCAAGGGTCAGCACGGCATCTCGATGATCGGCGAGATCCTCGATGTCAGCTCGGTCACCGCCCAGCCGGTCTGACGCCTACTCGCCTCGCCAGCTGGGCGACGAGCACTCCACGACGCCCTCGACGGGCTCGCACTCGTAGACGCCTCGCGCCGCCACGAAGACCGTGCCCTTCAGCTTGAAGTTGCCGTCGAAGCCGGTGACCGCGCAGGGGCCTGCCTTCACCTCGCGGGCGTAGCAGGTCGGGTCGCACTGGAGCGGCTCGGACTCGCGGCACGTCACGGTCGGACTGGCCAGGCCCTTCATCACGAACTTGACCTTGTCGACCGTGTGGTCCGGGAGGACCTCGGTCGCGTCGCCCTGTTCGCGGATGACGATGACCTCGCTGGGGACCTCTACAGTTTCCTTGACGACCAGGACCTGGGGCCCGGTCCCTCCCCCGGCCTCGCCGAGGGTGTCCTTGAACTGGACGCCCGAGGCCAGCACGAGGTCCGGGTCGTAGCGCCCGGCCTGTGCTGGGTTCTGGCGGGTGCCCGTGTCACGGGGGACGGCGATGAGCAGGTAGCGATAGAGCTCGCTCGGGGTGATGTTCCCGTCGCGACTCGTGTCGGCACCGCCGGTGATGGCGTCGATGAAGTGCTTGGCGAAGACCTCGCCCATGCCGGTCTCGCCGAGGGCCGTGGCGCTCAGCAGGTAGGCGTTCGGCACCTCGGGCCAGCTGCTGGCCGAAGGTCCGACGAGCGCCAGGTCCTCGAGGGCGCCGCCGTGGGCCGCGTCCGTGACCAGCACGTAGGAGCCCGCCTGAAGCCACTGCGGCAGGCTCTCGCCGAGGGCGTTGAGCGACAGGCTGGTGCCGGGCAGGTCGTCTGGCGAGGTGTCGTAGGTCAACAGGTAGGGGTCGTCGAAGTCCGCTCCGACGCCCTGGCCGACGTAGTAGACGAGCACCGTGTCCCGGTAGGTCACGGCCGAGGAGAGCTCGTCGCGGAAGAGCCGCTCGAGGCGATCCTTGGTGGCCTCGGAGTCCGTGATCAGGCGGACGTCGTCGAAGCCGGCCTCCTCGCGAAGGGCGAGGGCGACGCGCGCTGCGTCCCCGTGGGCGCTGGGCACGCCGATCTCGGGGGGCATGCTCGCAAAGGTCGACACGCCGACGACGACGGCGTAGCGCTTCGGCGCGTCGTCGGCGGGATCCTGGGCCGCGGCGGCGGCGATGAGCAACCAGCTCACTCGGCGTTCTCCAGCTCGACCATCAGCTCGGTGAGCTTGGTCACCGAGGCTTCGCCTTCCTCGGACTGCATCAGCGGGGCAACCCGCTCGAGCAGAGCACGCTGTTCAGCGAGCTTGGCGGCGACATCGACGTCCGGATTGCGGTTGTCCTTGCGCACGTTCATGGCCATCGCTCGGCACTCGGCGCTGAGCTCCGGGTCGGTGTTGTGGACCTCGATGGAGAGCGCCTGCCACGTGGGACCGGCTTCGGCGGTGAAGCTCCGGTAGTCCGCGTTGGTGTTCTCCATCGCCGCGGCGGCCAGCGGGTTGGGGTTCGCCACCTCCTCCGGGTCCTTCTTGACCGCTCCGACCTCCATCGCGCTCGCCTGTCCCCGCTCCACGGGCTCGATGTCGATGATCGGCTCGGGGACTGGCACGTCGGTGGTGCTCGAGGGCTGGGTGGCGAAGAAGAGGGCGACGGCCGCCCCGAGCCCGACGAGTCCGCCGAGACCGATGACCAGGTTCTTGTTCATCCGAGGTTCCTGTAGAGGCCGACGACGACCGTCTTGTCGTCCCCGCCCATGTTCGCAGTGAGTCCGACCGAAGGCGCGGCGGGCATCTGGTAGTCGCCGCAGCGGCCCTTCATCTGGCGATGGATCTCCAGCGCCTGCTTGACGCCGGTTGCGCCGACCGGGTGGCCGAAGCCCACCAGCCCGCCCCCGGTGTTGACCGGGAGGCGCCCGTCGATCTCGGTCGTACCGTCCTTGAGCAGGTCGGCACCGCGCCCGGCGTCGGCGAAGCCCAGGGCCTCGTACATCAGGATCTCGGTCAAGGTGAAGCAGTCGTGCACCTCGGCAACCCCGACGTCCCCTGCGGTCATTCCGCTGTCGGCGTAGGCCTGCTCCGCAGCGAGGCGGGTGGTCTCGAGCGCGGTCGGGTCGCCGTCCGTGTAGAGGCTCGAGCATGCGTGGCCGAGCCCCAGGACCTCGATCGCGTCGGTCTCGGTGAGTCCGAGCTTGGCGAGGCCCTCCTCGGAGACGAGGAACATCGCGCTCGCGCCGTCCGAGACCTGGGAGCAGTCCGAGACCTTGAGGAAGGCCGAGAACTCCTCGTTGGCGAGGAAGTTGACGTTCCGGTCGTTCGCAGCGCGTGCGTTCTCGAGCGTCATCTTCGCTGCGCGCATGTGCGCGAGGGGGTTCTTGTTGGCGTTCGCGTAGGCCTTGACCGCGGCGTAGCCGATGTCCTCTTCGGTGGCTCCGTACTTCTCTCGGTAGAACTTCGTCCGCCGCGCGAAGAGCGCGGGGAAGGTGAAGTCGTCGATGGAGCGCTGACGGGCGTAGTCCGCGGCTCTGGCGAGGTAGTCGCCTCCAATGCGGGCCGAGGCCGTCGTCTGGACCTCGACGCCGGTGACGAGCACCACGTCCGCGCCCGCCTTGAGCGCATCGACGCCGCACATCATGGCCAGGCCGCCGCTCGCGCAGGCCCCTTCGACCCGCATGCTCGGCTTGCCCGCGAGCGCGGGGTGCACACCGGCCAAGGCCGCGCCGAGGTGGCCCTGGTTCACGAAGAGCTCGCCCACGAAGTTCCCCACGTAGGCCTTGTCGACGTCCGCCAGGTCAGCACCGGTCGCATCGGCCGCGTTCGTCACGGCCTGCGTCAGGAGCTCCCGCAGCGTGGGGTTCTCGCGCTTCCCGAAGTCGGGATGGCGCTTCCAGATGAAGTCGGGGTGCCCCTTCCCGATGAACGGGGTGTGGGCACCACCTGCGACGAAGACCCTGCGGGTCATGAGCGGCTCCGGGTGGATTTCTCCACCCATCTAACCGCTGCTCAGGCCGTCGCCCTGCGCTGTTCGCGGAGGATTCCCTCGACCTCGGGATGCACCTGGTAGAGGGTGATCACCGTGCCGAAGGTGTTCTTCCACTGGCGAACGCGCTCACGGCTCACGCCGAACTCGTTCGCAATGGCCTGGCCCGACTCGTTCGCAGCGAGCGCCTCGAGCAGTCGCCGGAAGCGACGCCGGCCGTAGGACTTGATGAAGTTCCGAGCAACGCGTTCGCGACTCTTCGCGGAGGCAGCCATGCTCTCTTCTCCCATGATGTGTCACATGAAGAATGCGACGTGTGTTCTTCCATTCCGCGTGGGGACCGGGATCCCGAGAGAACTCTACCATGAGTTGTTGACACGTCAATCGCTGGGCTCGCGATCGCCTCAAAAGTGGCCTTGTAGCGCGCAGATGCGCCGACGATCGTCCCGCCTCTAGGGTACTACTCGAAGGGCAGGTCGGACGATCGTGCCGTCATGGTTCCGCCCGTCGCCTCGATCCGTAGGGGCGTCCCCGGATCCCATGCGGCCTTGCGCAGCACCGCGAGTCCGAGCGTGCGACCTTGCGCGGATCCCTCGCTGGTCACCACCCCGACCTCGGCGTCTTCGACGAACACCTTGCCGCCCACGGCGCCGGGGCCTTCCAGGACGAGCCCGGTCAGGCGCTTGTTCACCTTGCCCATCGTGTCCATGCGGTTGATGACTTCCTGGCCGATGTAGCAGCCCTTGTCGAAGGCGCAGATCCGGTCCCGCAGCCGCATCTCGTGGGCAAAAGAGCGCTCGCCGAAGTCCTGGGGCCAGCGCGGCAGGCCCGCCTGGATGCGCAGTCCGTCCAGCACATCCGCGCCGGTGTCCGCCGTGACGGGCACGCCGACGAGGTCGAAGCCGACCTCGCCGCAGCGATCGCTCCGAGCCACCCAGCCCTCGCCATGCGCGACGATGCCCTCGGGCGTCGGCAGGCCCAGCGTCGCCATCCGCTCTTCGCCCAGGACGTGGCGCACGCCGTGACTGGCCGTGAGGTCCTCGAGCTCGATGGGGTCCATGATGATGTACATGTCGAGGCGCTCGGCGATGGCCTCGACGTCGGCGCCGTCGATCAGGATGAGGGCCTGGTCCTCGGCGAGACGCCACGCGTCCATCAGCGCGAGGATGCGGCCCTTGTTGTCCGTCATGCCCGAGTGACTCCCCTGCCCTGGCTGGAGCTTGCGGAAGTTGTTCGTCAGCATGCTGTTGCAGAAGCGAGGCGTGTCGTCGCCGGTCAAGCGCAGCACGCCGGGGTGCCCGAGGTCGAAGATCATGGAAGCTCCCAGACATCGCCTTCGGCCTGGTCGGCGACGTAGATGACGCCATCGAGGACCTCGATGGACCCGGGCCGGCCAGGGCCCTCGGCGAAGACGGCGCCGCCGACCTCGCGGACTCCGGCCAGGCCTGTGGCGAGCAGGCGGCCGTCGTAATCGAGCAGCCCGTAGGCCTCCTCGCTGTCCAGCTCCTCCCCGTCGGCGAAGACGCCGCTCTCGGTCCCCACCACGACGGAGCCATCGAGGACCTCGACCGACAAGGCCTCGACGCCCTGCTGCAGTGCAGTGGTCGAGCTCCCGTCGGCCTGGACCGTCCACACGACCTCGGCGACCGGGTCGGCGACGATCAGCGCGCCCTCCAGCCAGGCGATGTCCGCGGGGCGACGCATCGGGAGGCCACCGTCGCCGGCTTCGGCGAGCAGGGTCACGTCGCGGCCGCCCTCGTGGATGCCGACCCAGCCAGCGATGCTGTTGTCGGTGCCGCTCAGGTAGGTCGTGCCGTCGTGGACCAGGATGCCCAGGGGCTGGCCGAGGTCTCGACCGACCTCGTCGACGTCGCCGGTCGATGGGTCCCAACCGAGCACGGAGCCGCCGAACTGCACCGTGGACAGCAACGTGCCGTCTGCGGCCGCCAGGTCCCAGGCGTTGTTGTCGACGTCCCAGACAGAGCGCATCGACTCGACTGACGAGCCCCAGTCGGAGCCGTCGGCCGAACCGTCCGCGCAGGCGAGCAGGAGCGAGAACACGCTCCTGTCCTATTCCCTAATCGACCCGCGTGTAGGGCAGCAGGGCGAGGTGCCGAGCGCGCTTGATGGCGGTCGTGATCTGGCGCTGCTGCTTGGCCGAGAGGCCAGTGAGGCGCCGGGGAAGGATCTTGCCACCCTCGGTCAAGAACTTCTTGAGGGTGTCGACATCCTTGTAGTCGATGTTCTCGATCTTGCCGACGCGAGGGCTGCGACGTCTTGCCATGGGATTCTCCAGGTGTCGCCTGAAGGGCGTACGTTGAACGGGAAAACAGAAGACCCCGCCAGCTAATGTGCCGGGGACGAGGGGTCAACCCTCTTCGAGACAGTCCCTCAGCCCTTGCAGCGACTGCCGCCAGGTCTTGTCGAGGGCGTCGCGGGCCTCGGGATCCTCGAGCAGGCCGCCGCCAGAATGGACAAGCCCGACCCGGGTCTCGTCCCCCTCCTTGGCGATGGAGAAGCTCAGGACGGTGCCCTTGGTTGCGCCTGGGGAGTTGCCGTCCCAGCGGATCTCGAACTTGCTCGTGGGTCGCCAGGTCAGGATGGTCCCGACCTCCTCGACCGGCTCGCCGTCGTCGTCCTCGCTCGTGAGCACGACGCGTCCGCCCTTGCGTCCGTCCACCCGCGCCTCGTCGGCGTACCAGGAGGTCCAGCCCTCGGCGGTGGTGAGCATGCGCCAGACAGCCCGGGAGCCGGCGGCGATGTGGATGAAGCGGCGGATGGAAGCCAAAGCACGGGCCTACTAAGAGCCCGGATACAGTGCGGCAATGCTGCTGTTGAGCCTGGCCTGTCGCGGCGACGCTGTGGACTCCACGCCGCCGGAGAGCGTCCCGCTGTCCGAGAGCGGTGAGAGCGGGCACACCGGCGACACCGGCGGGCCGGACGAAGCCGAGATCTTCTCCTCTTCGGCCGAGGGCTACGGCTTCGCGCTGGCGCTCGATGGACAGGCCGTGCTGGTCGGCGCGCCCTGGGCCGGCGAGGTCCACCTGCTCGAGGGCGGCCTCCACAGCAGCGAAGGGCACGGCTATGGCTACAGCCTGGCCGTCGGGGACGAGGTCCGGATCGGCGATGCGCTGAGCGGGCCGGCGGTGATCCGGTGGTTCGAGGGCTGGCTCGAGAGCGACGGCGCCGGGGCGCTCTTCCACGGCGAAGCCGTCAACCTGCCCGAGCGTCCGGCGGACCTGGCCATCTGGGGGGACCGGAGGGTGGCCGGCCTCGCCCGTGGAGAGGCGGCCCTGATGATCGACGGCGTGGTGATCGAACGGCCCGAGGACTTCGACGGCGCCGGCTACAGCCTCTGCGTCGCCGACGTGGACAGCGACGGCTCGGAGGAGCTGATCGTGGGAGCACCCAACGCGGGGCGCGTGCACGTCCTCGAGTCCGACGACTTCGAGGACGCCCTGACCTTCGAGGCCGAAGGGCGCTTCGGCCACGCCCTCGCCTGCTCCGAGGGACGGCTCGCAGTCGGGGCCCCCATGCAGTCCGCGGTCTTCGTCTACGACGACCTCGAGCCACGGCCGCTGTTGACGGCGGAGGTCGATCAGCTCGGCGCTTCCTTGCTCTTCGTGGGCGAGGACCTCTACGCCGGGGCCCCGGGAAGCAATGCGGTAGTGCGCTTTCGCTGAGGACGGTTGGCCACGAGCAGGACCGCCCCGACCACCGCCACGAAGACCGCGCCGCTGGTGAGTCCGATCAGGCAGAGCCCCCCGCCGACGAGCAGGCCCGACCGGCGCGTGATGCGGCGAGGGCTCCGAACCCGGCGACGCAGCGCGACCCACAGGACCTCGCCCATGCCGAGCGGCCACGCCGGCAGGAGGTGGAGGGCAGCGCCCGCCAGCGCGACCGCGCCGACGATCCGCGCCTCCAGGGAAGGCGCCAGGACCAGCAGCCCCAGCGCAGCGCTCGCCACCGGCGCCGACAGCGGAACCAGGTAGGCGGCGGGCCCCTCGGCACCCGAGGCGTGCGCTCCCAGCCCGTGGAGGCGGATCTCCCGTGCGCCGGCGAGGCGTGTCGCTGTGGCCTGAACGCCCACCGTCAGGAGGGCCCCGGCCAGCAGCCAGCCCGCGGACTGGAGCGTGCCGCCCAGGCCCTGCAGGCCGACGAGCAGGCCGAGGATCACGGGGAGAGAAGCGTCGATCCTCATCCCCGCGAGCCGAGCACGACAAAGGGTCCGATGAGTGCCTCGACGGCCTCGTGTCCGGCTGCGAGTTCGGCGGTCCCGACATCCCGGAGCTCGATGCAGAACCTTGCGATGGCGGCTGAGGGCTCGTAGTCCAAGCTATTCAAATCACTACCCGTTCCACACTCACATGTGAGGCTTCGCGGCCCACCGGCCTTCCAGGCGTTCAAGGCCTCTCCGAGCACGGGCACGAGGTTCGTCCCGCAGGCCGGACAGCGGACTCGGAAGCCGCCTTGGCGGTTGCCATAGAGCACCGCGTGGGCGGGCAGATCGACGCGGAGGAGCCGGAAGCCGCCATCCACGGCCACGGGGAGCTCACGGGCGCGCTCGACGAGGTCGTCTGGGGGAGCGCGTTCCGGGTCATCGGGCACCAGCAGGAGGTTCAGGCGATGGCTCGGTCGCAGGGGCACGAGCGCACTGTAGCCACCCTCCTGATCGGACCCGAGGCCCTCGGTGTTTATGATGGGGGCACGATGTGCAGCTACGACCCCTTCCGGCTGGACTTCCGCCCCGAGCCCGAGCCGGTGCCCGGCGAGCTGCCCCCGGCGCTGCGTGTGGTCGAGGACGACGACCTGCTTCACCGGCCTCGCTTTCCGCTCTGGATCCGCATCGGCGCCGTGTTGATGGCCTTCGGCTTCTTCTGCTCGTTGGCTCTGTCCGGGACCGGGCCGAGCCTGCTGACCCACCCGGCGCTCCCCCTCGTCACGCGTTGAAGAAGCGGGGAATCTCCAGCTCGATGGGACCGTGCACGATGGCCTGACAGGCCAGGCGGTCTCCCCGCTTCATCGCCGTGGCCCCGAGCACGACCTCCTCGTTCAGGTCCGGCGGCGACAGGTGGGTGCGTTCCCCATGAACGACGACCCGGCACGTGCCGCAACTGCACCGTCCGCCGCAAAAATGGTCCAGACTGATGCGAAGTTGTTTCGCTGCTTGCAACACCGTGATGCCAACGGGGACCTCGCCGCCGCCCTTGTCGCCGAAGCTGATGTGGACCAAGTCCCCGGTCTTCCAAGGCAATCGGGGACCGACCACCCTCTCTCGCAGCTTGCTGGCGAGGGCGCGCAGTGCCTTTCGTACGACCGTGGAACGCCGCTCGGCCATGAGACACCCTATCCGAGCCGGTAACCGGGCCCCGGCCCAGGCATAGGCCCCTTCCTCGGAGGGAGCCATGACCCGACTCATCACCACCCCGGTTGACCTCGCGCTGCTCGACGACGTGCTGCTGGTCGAACTTGGACTGGCCGGCCGGCACGCCGCCTTCGAAGCGCTGTTCGCGCGGTATCGGGATCGCGTCTACGCCATCGGGCTCTCGATGATGAAGAACGACGCGGACGCCAAGGACGTCGTCCAGGACACCTTCCTGAATGCGTGGCGCAAGCTCTCCACATTCCGGCGCGAGAGCCCCTTCCGCGGCTGGCTCTTCCGCATCGCCCACAACAGCGCGCTGATGAAGCTCCGCACGCGTCGCCGCCGCCCCGAGGTGACGCTCGTACAGAAGGACCAGCAGGAGCGGCCGGTCCCGGACACCCGCCCGGGAGCCCTGACGGTGCTGCAGACCGAGGAGCTGGGCGACCGGCTGCTCGCCGCGATCGACGGCCTGCCCCTCAAGTACGGCCAGGTCTTGCGCCTGGCGGACTTCGAACACCGCTCGATGAAGCACATCGCCGACGCGCTCGACCTGAGCGTACCGGCCGTGAAGACCCGCCTTCATCGAGCCCGACTGTCCGTTCGTCGCGAGCTGAAGCCCTACCTGGCCGGGGCGCTCTGACTGAAGCCGGAGGTATGAAACTCCGATGACAGCAGGGAGCGCTGGTGACCCCGGCGCCGGGCCACTAGAATGAGTCACCGCATGCCCCGCAACCGCGCCAATCCATGGCCTCGCGCCCTCGGCGTGTCGCTGGCCGTGCACCTCCTCCTCCTGCTGAGCCCCCTGGCCACCACGGTCGCGGCCGAGGCCGTCGAGGAAGCGGTGATCATCGAGCTCGTCGAGGTCCCGGATCCGGCAGATGGCGACCTCGCGATCGGCGAGGCGCCCGCTGCCAGCGGCGATGAGTTCACGCGGGCCGAGCTCGCCGAGGCCGACGCCCCGGACGCGCAGGAGGTCGTGAAGCCCGAGCCCAGGGCGGAGCCCGAGCCCGAGGAGCTCCCAGAGCGGGAGCTTCAGCACGTGCGCTTCGACGACTCGGTCGAGGCCACCGAGGAGGTCGAGGACACCCACCGCATCGCGAGCAAGAACGTGCGGGTGGAGCAGGACACACGGCGCATCCAACCCGTCCTCGACCCCGGGCCCCAGGTCCCCGCCCAGCTCGGTGCCCCCGGCAGCGTGGGAGAGCGCTCGTCGCAGCACACGCGCCCCGCGGACTCCGAGCGAGGAGAGCGGGACGTCGCGGACCGCACAGCCCGCCGGCGTGCTGCAACCGGGCCGACCGCGGACGAGATCGCCGATGGCGAGGTCGGGGCGGCGACGGCGCGCGGCGCCAAGAGCTTGGCCGAGCGCGAAGGCGGCCGCGAGGCCCAGGACGAGGAGGGCACCGGAGCTCGCCCCACGAGCGTCGCCAGCGCCGGACGGCCCTCCGCCGCGGTCCGAGGTCCCGTGGAGAGCTCTCCGCTCGCTCCCCACGGGTGGCAGCCCCTGGCTGTGCGGATCGAACCCGCGACCGGCGCTCCAGCCCCCACGGTGGTGGCCTCGGAGGTCGAGACCGAGCGCCGAGAGGACGCTGATGCAGTGCAGCAGGCGCGCTCCGAGCGCGTGGTCCGCGAGACCGGCGACGAGGGCCGGGTCGCGCTTCGGACGCCCGACGCCGAAGACGAGGAAGAGGACGCCCCCGCGGTGGCTCACCTCGACGACGACGGCGAAGAGACCGAGGACCTGGATCGCAGCTGGGGTGGCGAGCAGGTCGAGGAGCGCCAGGTCGAGGCCGGGGCAAGCGGCAACACCGCGCTGACCGGGCAGACGGCGACGACCCCTCCCCTGGTCGTCGAGCGGACGGTGGACGAGGACGATCTCACGATCGCCAGCGCTCGCTTCGATCCGCTCGCTCCCTACATGGATGAGATCGAGGAGACCGTCGATGCGCGCTGGAAGGAGATCACACCCCTCGAGGTGCGCGCCATGGGCCTTCAGGGCACCGCCGTGGTCGCGATCGAGGTCGACGCCCGGGGCCGCGTCGTCAACAAGACCCTGCTGAAGCAGAGCGGCTACTCCCAGCTCGACGAGATCGCGCTGGCTTCCATCCCCAAGCGCGTGAAGCGCCCTCCGGCGGGCGCGGCCGACCCCACCTTCGAGCACGCCCTCGAGTTCCGCCACACGGATCGCTGGGCAAGCGTGAACTGAAGGGACATACTGGCGGTCTGGTACCTCCATGAGCGACCGCTCCCGCCGCAAACGCCGCGAAGCGTGGGTCGCGCGCCTCATCACCTGGGGTGCCGTCTCCCTCTTCCTCCACGTGCTCTTCCTGGCACTGGTCGGACCGCTCTGGCCGTACATCGCGGAGCCGCCGGTCCTGGACGGCTACGAGCCCGAGTCGCTGGTCTTCCTGGAGCCCTTCGAGGAGCCCGAGGAAGAGGAGGACGAGGACTACCGGGGCCAGATCGTCGAGGTCGCCGAGCCCCTGGAGAAGGAGCGCCCCGAGGACGCGGACTACCTCGCGGAGTTCGACCGCACCGTCGAGGACGAGACGCGCGTGGAGAAGTTCCGCCTGGACCGCGAGGTCGTGAGCGACGTCTTCTCGCGCGAGGACCGCATCGAGGCCGAGGAGCTCGAGGACTTGAACGTCACCGAAGACAGCACCGGTGCCCAGGTCGGCAACGACAGCTTCGACCCGGACCGCAACGGCGTGATGGCGTCTCTCCCCTCGCCCTTCGCGGTCACCAACAAGGACGGGCTGCAGAAGCCCGTGCCCGCCTCGCACCGCGCCGAGCTGCTGGCCGGCTCGCCCAGCAACGACCTGCTCGAAGTCGATGTCGGCGAAGCCGTCGCGCTGAACAGCAAGGAGTTCCTCTACGCGAGCTACATCAACCAGATCAAACAGCTCGTCAGCTTCTACTACCAGCAGAACCTCGACAACCTGCCGCGCGGCACGGTGCTCTCGAAGAGCCAGTACACGACGACGGTGGACGTGACGCTGAGCGGGACCGGTATGCTCGACGGCATCGGGGTGAGCGACGAGAGCGGCAGCCCGCCCATCGACAACTGCCTGGTCGATGCCTTCAAGATCGCCGGCCCCTTTCCGCCACCGCCCGAGGGCCTGGTCGACGAGGACGGCCGCGCGCGCCTGCCCGACTTCTCGATGACCTTGAACGTCACCCACGCCCAGGCCCAGTACGAGGGCATCGACCCCCGCTCCGGCGTGCAGTTCCCCGGCATCCTCAAGGCGCCCAGGTAGGTTCCGTCAGGCCGCGGTCGCCTTCCGCACGGCCTCGCCGAGCACCTGGGGCAGCAGCGCGCGGGCCTCGGCCAGGGTCTTCTTCAGCAAGACGCCTGCGGCACGCTCGTGCCCGCCGCCGCTGGGGTGCAGGGCCTGTGCGATGCGAGCGACGTTCAGCATGCCCCGACTGCGCAGGCTGAGCTTGACCAGGCCCGGGCCTCGCTCGACGAGCAGGACGGAGACCTCGACGCCCTCGGTATAGAGCATCGTCTCCACGATGCCCTCGACGTCCGAGAAGCGACTGCCGAGCTCGTCGTGCAGCGCCATGCTGACCACGCCCATGACCACGGCTCCGTCCGAGGAGTACTCCGAGGTGTCGAGCACACGAGCCTTCAGCGCCATGCCCGGCCGCCGCCGCTCCATGAGCACGCGGATGGCGATCGCGCTGTGGTCGATGCCCTGGTCGAGCAGGCGGGCCGCCATGCGATGGGTGTCGGCCGAGGCGTTCGAGTAGCGGAAGCCTCCGGTGTCGAAGATGATGCCGGCGTAGAGCAGCTCGGCGGTCGGCTCGTCGAGGTCGATGCCCCAGGCGTCCATCATCTCCAGCACCATCTCGCAGGTGGAGGCGGCGTCGCGGTCGATGACCGCGAGCGTGTAGCCATCCTCGCGGGTGGTGTCGTGGTGGTCGATGATGGCGGTGGTCGCCGCCGTGCGGAAGGCGAGGTCGACCGGGGCGGAGAGCCGCGTCTTGTCCCCGTCCATGACCACTGCGAGGTCGTAGGGCCCGGCGACTCGGGCGTCCGGGACCATCTGCGAGGCGCCAGGCATCCAGGCGTAGCGGAAGCTGGCCTCGCCCGCCACGTCCACGCGAGCACCCGTCATGCGACGGATGACCCGCTGCAAGGCGAGGCAGGCGCCGATGCTGTCGCCGTCCGGGTCTTCGGGCCCGGTCAACAGCACACGCTCTGCGCCTTCGATGAGGCGTCGCATCGCAGCGCTGTCGAGCGTGGCCATGGCGGCTCCGGCCCAGGAAGAAGGCAGTCTAACGGTGGCCCCGACCCATGCCAACCGATAGGGGCCGCGGATGACAGAGAACACCGAAACTACTGAAATCCCCAGCGGCAACCGCGTCGACGACTACAAGAGCGGCCGCCGCTTCGCCGACTTCCCCCTGTCGGCCGAGGTCCTCAAGGGCCTGGAAGAGATGGGCTACGACGAGGCCACCAGCGTCCAGGCCGCAGCCATCGAGCCCGGCCTGGCCGGTCGCGACCTCATCGTGCGAGCCAAGACCGGAACCGGAAAGACCAGCGCCTTCGGCATCCCCATCATCGAGCGCCTCGATGCCGGGTGCCGCAAGGTCCAGGCCATCATCCTGTCCCCCACCCGCGAGCTGGCCAACCAGATCGCCCGGGAGCTGGCGGGCGTGGCCAAGTACAAGGACGTCCGCATCCTGCCGATCTACGGCGGCGTGTCGATGGGCCCGCAGGAGACCGCGCTCGAGGAGGGCGTCGAGCTCGTCGTCGGGACCCCCGGTCGCGTGAGCGACCACATCCGCCGCGGCAACCTCAACCTCTCCAACTGCGTCGTCAGCTGCCTCGACGAGGCCGACGAGATGCTCTCGATGGGCTTCTACAAGGACGTCACCGCCATCTTGAAGAAGGTCCCCAAGGAGTCCCAGACCTTCCTCTTTTCCGCCACGGTCGAGGCCGAGGTGAAGCGCCTCGTGGCCAAGTTCCTCAAGGATCCCGAAGACATCATGCTCTCGACCGACACCGATCGGATCGAGGGCATCACCCACATCCTGTACGAGTCCAGCCCGGACTTCCACAAGGCCCGCGCGCTCCTGGCCGTCATCGACCAGGAGCAGCCCGGCTCCACCATCGTCTTCTGCAACACCCGCGAGGACACCGCCACCGTCGCCACCTTCCTCGACCGCCAGGGCCTGGACGCGCAGCTGATCTCCGGCGAGCTGCCGCAGCGGAAGCGTGAGGCGGTCATGGCCAAGGTCAAGAGCGGCGAGGTGCAGTTCCTGGTCGCAACCGACGTCGCCGCCCGAGGCATCGACATCAGCGGTCTGACCCACGTCATCAACTACGCCCTGCCCCAGGACCCGGCGGTCTACATGCACCGCATCGGCCGCACCGGACGCATCGGCAAGAAGGGCATGGCCATCACGCTGGCCGGCGGGGCCGACCTGGCCACCCGCCTGGTCCTCGAGCGCCAGTTCGAGATCGTCTTCGACCAGCGCGAGATGCCGACCGCCGACGAGGCCAACGCGCTGCGCGTCGAGCGACAGGTGGCGGTCATCAAGGCGGCGATGGGCACCACGGCCTTCGAGGGCTTCCTCGGCCTGGTGCGGGCGCTGAAGGACCGTCCGGACGGCGACATGCTGCTCGCGACGGCGCTGAAGGGCTTCTTCATGTACGACCGGGACCGCCGCATCAGCGGTGGCCTGGACACGGTCTCCGCCGTGCACGAGGCCCGCGGCGAGAAGCGCGAGCGTCGCTCCGGAGGCGGCGGACGCGGTCGCGGTCGGGACGGCGGTGGTCGCGGTCGGGACGGCGGTGGTCGCGGTCGGGACGGCGGTGGCCGGGGCCGAGACGGGGACAAGAAGTCGCGGAGTTCCAGCGAGTCCAAGCCCTCGTCGAGCGGCGAGAGCAAGTCCGGCGGCCAGAAGCGTCGGCGTCGCCGTCGTCGGCCGCGCTCGGAGAGCTGAGGTTACGACCTAAGGGCTCGTAATCTCGACGCTCTCCTTGGCATAGACCTTGACCAGCGGCCCGCCGTCTCCGATCGTTCCGGAGACGTTGGTGCCGCTGTTCGTGCCTTCGACCGTGTGGAGCACGGTGACGGAGCCACCGGTGGCCTGCAGCCGGATGTCGACGGTCAGGGGAATGGTCACCGCGGCGCTTCCCCTCGCCGCGTTCACCCCCGAGGTCTTGGCGATGCTGCTCTCCTCGGCGAGCTGGAGCTTCACGTCCCCCTTGGGAGCCCGCACGTCGAACTGGCTGTAGGTGCCGGTGATGCTGATGTCGCCCTCGGTGTTGGCGGCCTTGATCGTGCCCTCGCAGCTGCTGACCGAGATCCAGCCCTTGCGGCCGGTGACGGTCACGCGGGTCTTCTTCGGCAGCGAGACCACCAGGGGGACGGTGATGCTCTCGATGCCGCTGCGCGAGCCCGGCACGATGGTGCTGACCTTGCCCCAGGTCCCCTTGCCCTGGGCCTGAAGTCGGATGCCGTCTCCGACCGCCTGCATGGGCGCTTCCTTGGTGCCCTCGACGATGAAGTCGACCCGCGCGTTGATCTCGGCGGTGTCGGTGCAGCGGACCGTGATGGTCCCGCCGTAGTGCGTGATGGTCACAGCCGCGTTCTCGTCGAGGGCCTCGCTCCGCTCGGTGTGCCCGCCCGAGTAGGTCATGACCGAGGCCGCCGTGGAGCTCCCGAGATCGATGTCGTCGAGGTCGAGATCGTAGTCGCCGAAGCCGAAGTCGTCGTCGCTCGCCTCGTCGTCATCGGCCAGAGCGGGGAGAGCGAAGAGGAGCGAGGTGAGAAGCATCATGCGCGAATCCTACAACCGACTTAGGACGGACCATGCTGCCGGCCAATCCCTATTGCGACCTCCACATTCACGTTGGAGCGAGCGTCGCTCCCCACATCATGTGGTCCATCGCCCACCAGCAGGGCTTCAAGCTCCCGGTCAACAACTACTGGGAGTTCGTCGACCTGATCACCGCCAACCCGCGGAAGGTCAAGAACCTCGACGACTACCTGAAGATCCTCCACGAGTGGACGGAGAAGCTCCAATCGAGCCCCATGGCCATCGAGCGGGCGGTCTACGAGATCATCGGAAAGGAGTACCGCGGCTCCCGCGTCGAGAAGATCGAGCTGCGCTTCAACCCGATGAAGCGCAACCTCGAGGGCCAGCGGGACCTCGACCACATCATCCACGCCGCCCTGCGCGGAATGGACCGGGCCGCCCTGGAATATGGCGTCGAGGCCGGCCTGATCTTCTGCCTCGCTCGGGAGTTTCCGCCGGAGCAGAACGAGGTCATCCTCGACAAGGCCATCAAGTACCGGGGCCGCGGGATCGTCGGCATCGACCTCGCCGGCACCGAAACGCACACCATCGAGCTCACCGAGGCCGTCGGCAAGTACGCGGACATCTTCGCCCGCGCCCGTGATGCAGGACTGGGCACGACCGTCCACACGGGCGAGACCGTCGCGACCTCGGGCGAGGGGGTCATCGCGGTGCTCAAGCACCTCAAGCCGAACCGCATCGGCCACGGCGTCCGGGCCGCGTACAACGCCGACGCGACCAAGATGCTCGCCGACTCGGGCACCATCCTGGAGATCTGCCCGACCTCGAACCTGAACACCCGGGCCGTTCGCCACCTCGAGGAGTTCAAGTACATCCTCGGCACCTTCCAGGACGCCGGCGTCTTGTTCACGATCAACACCGACGGCACCTACCTCTGCGAGACCAACATCCAGCGGGAGTTCTCGCTGATGACGGACAGCGGGGTGCTCGACGTCGCTGCGTCCGAGCGCGCTCGCATGCTGGCCTTCGAGGCGAGCTTCATCTGATCCTCCTGGGCGTCGCCGCCGCGGCTCCCACGGTCACCCAGACCGCGGTGGTGCAAGCCCCCGTCGAGGACGTGCGAGCCTTCCTCGAAGACCCGGTCCAAGCGGCTTCGCTCACCCCCGACGTGCTCTCGGTCGAGGTCCTCGAGGACAACGAGTGCGACCTCGTCAAGACGACGAACGCCGGCCTGGTCTCCTCCGTGGCCTACGTGGTTCGGCGCTGCTACCCGGACGAGGGCGTGGTCGAGACCCTCGTCGAGAGCGAGGACTTCACGCACTACGGCGCCGCCTACGCGCTGGCGGAGACCGAGGGCGGCACGCAGGTCACCTACAGCGTCACGGTAGGCATCGATCTGCCCGTTCCCGACTGGACGATCCGCATCGGGCTGGAGCGCTCGACGGCCGCGACGATGGAGGCCCTGGTCGCGCACTTCGATTAGGCCCTCTCATGGCTCATCTCGCGCTCGGCTTGGATCTCGGAGGCAGCGGCATCCGCTGCCTGGTGGTGGACCTCGAGACCGGGCATCGACGCTCCGCGAAGCGCCCGCTGAGCCACCGGCCCGCGGGGCCCTGGGCGTGGGATCTGGACCTGCTGGGGCTCTGGAGCCCGCTCTTCGAGGTCGTGCGCGAGGCCATGGGTGGGCGCGACCCCTCCGACGTGGTTGGCATCTCTTCCTCCTGCATGCGCCAGGCGATGGTGGTGCTCGGCGTCGACGACGAGGTCCTGCTGGCGACCCCGAACATCGACGCGCGCGCGGCCGGGCAGGCCACGGAGCTCGCCCAGAGCGAGGCGCTGGTCCGCCGGACCGGGCGCACGCCGGATCCCGCGACGCCGGTCTCGCGCTTGATGTGGCTGCGCGACGAGGGGCGTCTGGGCACCGCCAGGCACTTCCTCAGCCTCGGCGACTGGCTCGGCTACCGGCTGAGCGGGACGGTGCGCGCGGAGCGCTCCCAAGCGGGCGAGTCCGGGCTCCTGACCCTCGCCGGCCGCTGGGACCGGAGCGCGCTGCAGCGCCTCGAGCTCGAGGCCGACCTCTTCCCCGAGATCGTTCACGCGGGCACCGAGCTCGGCGGCCTCCGCGACGAGCTCGCCGAGGCGATGGGGCTCCTTGCGGGAACGCCCGTCCTTGCCGGCGGCGGCGACACCCCCTGCGCGCTGCTGGGCGTGGGCGCGATCGAACCGGGCGAGGCGGGCATCGTGGCCGGCACGACCTGTCCAATCCAGCTCGTGCTCGGTGTGCCCAAGGCGGCCGACCAGCTGCGCCTGGGTCACCACGTCGTGCCCGGACGCTGGCTCCACGAGCGCAACCAGGTCCTCGCCGGCCAGGTCCTCGATCAGCTCGGCGGCGCCTTCTTCGAGGACCATCCGAGCCCGGTCGCGCGGCTCCTGCAGGAGGCGCAGCGGGGGCTGCCGACCGCGATGGCCTCGCTGGGTGCGGAGCCCTTCCGCGCCGACCGACCTTCGCTGCCGGTCGCGGGTCTCTTCTTCTCTCCGATCCAGACCTCCGACGCGCGAGCGGACCTGGCCCGTGCGGCCGTGGAGGCCCTCTGCCGCGGCATCGCCTGGAACCTGCCTGGCGAGCCCGAGGGCGTTCGCGTCGCGGGCGGACTCTCCTCGGATCCCTGGTTCGTATCCGTACTCGCCGGCCACCTCGGGCGCCCGGTCCTGCGCAGTCTGCACGCGGAGACCTCGGCGCTGGGCGCGGCGCTGCTGGCCCACCCGGACGGCTTTCAGGCCGGGGCCCACCTGGCCGAGGTCGAGAGTGTCGAGCCGGCCACGGTCGCCGAAGTCGACCCCCGCTGCCTCCAGGCCTTCCGCGACACCGAAGCAGACTTCGCCGGGGCCTTCGTGAGCGCCGCAGCCGTCGAGG
>Ga0114933_10001563_pt1 | contig 25350 bp, 39 predicted proteins | sample 4SBtaG_FD_89691 | JGI IMG/M metagenome (GOLD analysis project Ga0114933, IMG submission 89691) | Deep subsurface microbial communities from Kolumbo volcano to uncover new lineages of life (NeLLi) - 4SBTROV12_W25 metaG | ecosystem: Environmental > Aquatic > Marine > Volcanic | place: Kolumbo... | reverse complement strand
TTCTATCACTTCTTCACTTGGTGTATTGTCTATACCATTTCTTAATGCTGTTTGTGATTTTATAAATTCACTTAAATTAAAATTATCTGATAAATCTTCTAACATCTCCATCTCCTTCTAGCTGCACATATTCTTTTCTTTGGTGTTTTCTGACAATTAATATTATGCATTTTCATTTGTCCTTTACTTCTAGAACAATAAGACTTTCTTCTTTTTTGTCTAGACTTACTTGGTTTTTTCTCAGTCACAGCAGTCTTGAGTTTGGAACCAGGATTGTCTCTTCGGTATTTTGCAACACCAGCTTTAGTCATCCCCGCTCCAGACTCTGTAGACCTAAAATATTTCTTAGTTTTTGGTGGCATACCACCTTCTTTGAAACCAAGAAGTTCTGCTGTATAACTATCCATTATCAGTATCAGCCGTAATCGGTGTTACAAAAACTGTAACAGAGGTTACGTTACTAATAGTCAAGTGCATATCTGTTTTAAATAAAATACCATCTAAAGGCATATCCACTTGGTATTGGTCAGCTGCACTTCCAGCAGGTGTAGTGATTACAAGTTTCTGTGTACCACTACCTCCACCATCTTTAAAAGTTAAAGTTCCTGCTGATGCGTGACCAACATAATAAATAGATAGCAATCTTGTTCTACCTGACTGAACAGTATTAGTCGAGGTAAGAGTTTTTGCACCTATATCTGAGTTCATAATAATCCCCTATTAACTAGCTGCATCAAAACCAGTAATTTCTATAAGAAAACGACCAGCTGTGTAAGTTGCATCACCTGTGCCTTGACTGACTAGATACAAAAATTGATCTGCTGCAATATCTCCACCAGCAACCACAGTACCAGCTGATGCTGCACCAGCGTTTATAATTTGAGTTTCTGTTAAGGCACCGATTGCAGTGTCATTAACACCTGTGCCTTCAGTTGCAGAAAACAGATCAATATCTGTACTTCCACCAGCAGGTGTTTCAACACAAGTCATTGTTACACCAAAAACAGTTCCTTGGTTAGCAGTAGTTACTTGACCAATAAAAGCAACACCAGCACCATCTTTACCGATAATATCACCAGCAGTTCCACCATCTTTAAGACCAGTTAAATCAATCATAATAGTTGTTTTAACAATGTTAACATTTGTAGTTACATCACTTTTAAGTCTATTTACTTGAGTTACATAAACTGATGCTGTGCCTTCAATACCAGCACCTCCAGTAGCCTCAACTGCCATTTTATCTCCACTTGTAACAGTAATCGCACCAGTGGTTGCATTTTTTGTTATAGTTTGAAATCCATTTTCTGATCTGACTGGACCTGAAAAAGTTGTATTCGCCATCTTAATCTCCTAGTTAAAAGATATAGTCCTCTAGGGAAGTCAGCCAAGCCTGTCTATATCAGTGAATATTATTCTTGGTAATTATATTATACATAAAAAAAGGGGACTATGTAAGTCCCCCTCTTTCAGTTTACATTGGAGAAATAAACTTATGCTGCACCAGGTGAGCCAAATATACCTCTTGGATCAGAAAATCCAAAAGAATATCTTTCTCTTGCCTTGAACCTTACATTACCAGTATCGAAGTCACCTTCAATAGCAGTTTTGATTGGGCTTCTAACAAACATTTTCATGCCGTTAGGTGCATCAGTCATTATGAAAAAAGCATCAGTATCAGTTAAATAATGATTTACTCTATAACCTTGTGGGATCATACCCATAGATGCCATAGCGTTGATATCATTATCAGCTGTGCCGACTCTTTGTGGAGATCTTAAAATTCTCTCAGCAGTAAATTGTAATTCTTTTGGAATTACTAATTTAATACCTTGCATTGCAATTTTAAGTCCTCTTTCATCTACGAAAGCTGCAATATCAATTAATGATTGCTCTAAAGAAGTTTCACTTAAATCAGCTGCAGTTGATAATTCATTTCTGAAAGTACCACCATTAGCTAAAGGATGATCAGTTGCACAAAGCTCCTTACCATCACCACCTGCGAAACTTGAGTTAAAAGCATTGTTTAAAACGTTAGCAGCTTTTACTTGCTTAGTATTTGACATTGATCTTGCTAAAGCTCTTGTATATCTTGCAGCTAATCTATCATATAGATTATCTTCAATTGCTTCTTCAGTTATAGCAAATGCCATTGCAATAGTTTCGTGAGTGTACCTTGCTGTAAAAGATTCTGTTGCTTGGTCAAATGTTACACCAGAACCTTCTTCTTTAACAGGAGCACTTCCGAAACCTGATAACATTACTTCTTCTTCAAAAGCTCTGTCAGATGCTTCAGATGCAAATATTTCAACATGCTCATTTTCGTATCTATTGTATTCTAAGCCAAAGAGAGCGTTTAAACCTGGCTCTAATTCTTTGACGAGTTGTGATCTTGATATAGCCATAATTTACCCCCTTATACGCCAGTATCAGCATTATTATTTTGCTGATAGAAGTGGTTATTAATACGAACAACAACATTAGCATTAGCATTTGCAGTGTCTTCATTATTCACATCTTGTGAAATATCTACTGCTTGTAATGCAAAACTAAATGATGTGCTCACCTCTGATACATCTAACTGTACTTTTGAGATACCAGTGTCAGTATTACCAGTCACGTTTGTTACAGAATAATTAGTAAACAAACCAGCTCTAGTAAAAGCTGCATCAGCATCAATTAAAAATAAAGTTTGTGGATCGTCAATAACATTAGCAACAATATCATCAGCAGCAATGCTACCAGGATAAAAATTACTAAATGTTGGTTTTTTTGTTGTAGGATCAGTATAGAAACATCCGTTGAATACACCTAAAACAGCTTGTCCGTTTCCAGCAGTATGTCTTTCGATGTCACCATCAGTTGCAGGTATCACTAAATCGCCTTGGAAAATTGCTGTTCCGTAGTTGTTTGATATAGTGTACCTATTCTGTTGGTTATTCCATGCATGTCCTCCAAGTGTCTTGTATGGTCTGAGACCAAATTTTTCACTTACGTTTGCCATGTTTTACCTCCTTGTAAAAAAATAGGCTTGTTAAACAAATACGGCAGTTGTCTTTAGTCTAGGACTTACGACCACCACCAAAAGTTACACGAGATTGTCTATCAATATTGACAGGCATCTCTGGTCGTTGTTCCCTTAGAATATCGTTATCAACGGCTTTAACTTGGTCAGAAGTAATATTTTGAAAATACTTCTTGCGTTGCTCGACCATTTCTTCAGGTATCCTTGCCAACACAAGGCCACCAACCCCTATTAACCCCTGATATTGTCCCTTATGAATTACTGGATAATCGTGATCACCTAAAGTATTTTTTATTTCTTCGGCTCTTACGAAATCCCAACCTTCTCTGAGTTTTTTAGATACATTACCTGTATCCTCTTGACCCATTACTTCGGTTCTAATCCATCTGTGTACAAATCCTTTCGGTGCAGGAGGTGCGTCCAGACTTGATGGAGGCGTCCAAGTTTTCGTTCTTTCTTTTCTTTCTTGCGACGCGCGTGAGGTTCTATTATTTTCTGCTTTTATCATATTTTTACTCCTTCACGTATTTAGCGTATTCTTCTAGTGGCACCCCTAATTTTTTTGCAATTGCTTGCTGTGACTTGGTGAGAGTCACTGTTCTGCGTCCTTCTTGTTTTCTTCCAGCTGAAGCAACAGTTTGAACGGGCTTCTTTTCACTAGCAAATTTATGAGGAAAATTTTCCTGCATACTTTTGTCAATTTCATTATAGTACTCAGATGACTCTGGGTCAAACCCCTGTGACACTAAATCTTCATGTATGGCATAAGCTGCTGATGTCATAACTCTATCATTACCAAACCATTCATTTTTTTGTGCCCAAGCTTCAGCAGTAGCTGAAGGTCTAGGGACAGGTTGCTGTACCTGCTGAGTTTGTTGTTGAGGCTCTTGTTTTGTTTCTGCTTCAATCTCTGTTTTTTTAATTCTTGCTTTTTCTTTTTCTACTGCTAAACGAGTAAGCTCATCATTAGCTTCCATAATTTTATCAGTGTTATTGTCTTCAATCGCTGTTTTTAATTTTGCTTTTACTTGTTCTCTTTGTGCATCTACTCTTGCGTCAAACTCATCAATGTAAGTTTTTTCTTGTACTTTTGAATTTTTTTCAAGACCAGCATATTTATTTTGTAAACCTTTTGCATAATCTAAAGCAGCTTTTTCTCTTCTCTCAGCTTCCCTAAATTTTCTAGTAAGTTTATCAATTCTTTTTTGCACATTATCTGATACATCAGATAGATTGTCTTTTTCGCTTTCTTCTTTTTCAACTACTTTTGTTTTTGTTTCGTTTTTACTGTGATCAGTGTAACCTAAATCTACTTCAACTTGTTCTAATTTTTCTTCTTTAGGTTGTTCTGGCACTGCTAGTTTTTGATCTTGTAAACCATCAGTGTCTAACTCTACATTTTCATTTACTGACATAATTACTCCTTAGAATAATGCGAGGATGTCCTCGGGTTTAGCAATAGTACCGATGATTTCATCGTCATTTAATATACGATGCTCTCCGTACTTAGTTTTAAATCGAGCTCCAGAATAGCGTCCGTAGACAACAAACTGTCCCTCTTTACACCAAGGTCCTGTTGGAAACTTATCTTTATCTTTGTAACACAGATCACCCATTTTAATAACTAAACCAACTACAGTAGTCATTTGTATGTTGTCTCTTGTTGTATCAGATATATATACACCACCTTCAGTTTTTTCTTTACCTTCATAAGGCCTTACTAAAAGTCTGTATCCAACTGGTTTTGGTATTATTTTTAGATATTCCTCAGTTTCTTTTGGTCCCTTCGGAACTTGAACGTCATTTTTTTGATAACGTTTTGGCTTGATTAAAGTCGTCATATACTTCCTCTCTATTTTGCAGGTCTTTCAGATCCTGAAGCAACGCTTCCAATGCGTTGAGCTTACCTCTAGCATAGAGCAATTGTTCCTGGCTGTCTATACCATAACAGAGATGTTCTTTAACACTATCTATTTCTTTTTTTATGTGTTTACGTATAACTTGTATTGTATCAATATCATTCATTTTCTACTTCCTTAATTGCTAACCCTATCTGCCTTACAATTTGTGGGACAATAGAATTACCTAAAGCTTTTATTCGCTTGGCTCTATCTTTGTCCACCCCATAGGATACCCCATGAGGAACTCCACAAACTCTGGATTGAGTTTGCCACCAAGTTTCTCTGGCTCTATTTGTTTTTTCTCTATCGCAATCTTCTCCCCTAAAGTTGGTTGTCTCCCCTTCTGAACTGAAGGAGGAACTGACATCACTGAATCTTTGTAATCCCTGGACCTCGGAGTTGGATAAGTTTGTACTGCGTCCCTCAACTTCACTCCCCATCTCTCGCCTTTCTTGTTCTCTCGATAAAAATGACCATTCTTTATTTTCACATCCTTGACTGCTCCTCCCTCCACGTCGGCTGCTCTTGGTGTCGGATACATCTTTATCATCTCTGACAAATACCCTGTCTTTCTGTTGGTCGCTGCTCTCGATGGTCTCATTCCCTTTCGATCTATGTGATCCATAGTTGTTGGAGTTGGAAATAAAATTTGGTCTGCTAGTGCTATTGAGCCTCTCTTGACTCTGTGCTGGTTGCCTCCTATATTGTTCGGTCCTATCCTTGCATCTTGTGTTGTTGGAGTTTGAAGCCAAGATCCAGACTCTTTTTCTTTGATGCCAAGCACCGATGCCTGAAGCTGGAATAACGAAACATTGGACTTTGAAACCTTCACCTTCCAAGTCGTCTTGCACCTGTCTGAGTACCATGCCGTTTTCGATGTTAATAATTCCTTGCACATTTTCTCCAATAACCCATCTTGGTTTGACTCTTTTAATAACATCAAACATTTCATTCCAGAGCCATCGGTCGTCACTTCTGCCTTTTTGTAATCCTGCTTGACTAAACGCTTGGCAGGGAAAGCCTCCAGAAACGACGTCTGCTTGTATTCTTGTGTCATGTAAACTCCTTACATCATTATATATTGAAATATTAGGCCAATTCTTTTTTAAAACTTGTCTGCAAAAATCATCCTTTTCACAAAAAGCTATTGTTTCAAAAAAACCTGTTGACTCTAACCCTAGGCTAAAACCACCTATACCTGAAAATAAATCTAAAACTTTTAACACTACCCATCCCCTTATCTTACTCTTAAACAAGACTTAGGACCTAACTTTTTCCTATGTCTTTTACCTACAGGATGATATCTTCTTTTTGTTTTTTTTACAAGCGCTTTTTCAGTCTTAACAAATCTCTTAACCATTAAAATCTGAAAGTAAAATTTCTAAATACCCATCTCCATATAGCAGACCTTACTATAGATACTACAGTAAAAGCTAAAGCAATGCCTAAGCTGTCTGTAAAAGATGGATATAAATCAAAGATTGGAAACATTAATATTTGTATCGCAATAGCTAATATAAAACCACTACCTACATCTATTATGCTATGTATAATGTCCTTCTTCATTTTTTCATATTTTCTCTAGCAATACCTTTTGACTTCTCGAAGGATCTCATCGCTCCGAGTCCTAGAAGGCTCATAACCAGCGTGACAAGCCCTTCAACTTCCAGCTCAGGTGGTATTACATCAGGCATCCATATACCTGTGAACCAAGTTAAAATTGGTCCTATGAAAAACTGCCATAGTAGCCCCAAGCAGCAAACCCACATTATTGCGGGACGGGCGCCAGAAACAAACAAACTAGGATGTTTAGCTTGTTCTTTGTTTACTTCTATTTGACCTTTAGATAATTCTTGAGCATGCTTTTCTGCTAAAGTAGAAAGCTTGTAAGCAATCTCATTTTTTTTATCCTTGTCTTCAATAAATTTTCCAAGCAGTTTAGTTGCTGGACCTATTAGTGCTGTTAATGCCATTTTTTTTATCCTTTTCCTTTCTGTCCCAACATAGTTGACAATAAAATTTGAACTTTTCATAATCTACGGCAGGGTTTTCACAAAAGCTACATTTTTTGTGAGATATCGCTAGTTTCCATGCTTTATCAAAGGTTCTCATTATTTCTCTTATAAATAAGTTTGCGTTCACCCTCTCGTATTTTATAAAAACCTAATTTACTTAAAGACCAATCAATTGTCTTTGTATTATATGTTTTGTGATCATCTAATATTATAATGCTTTCATCTTCCATACATCTCATAAAAAAATTTATTTCGTGATTTACTGCGTCAGTAGTGTGAGGTCCATCTAAGTGCACAACTGAATATGTATCTTTCATATACACTTGTCCATCAATACTTATGGGATAACCATTTTTCATCGTTTCAAAAAAATAAGTATCTGGAAATTCAAAGAAAGCAAATTCTTTATATTTTACTAAATCATACAGTGTTTCTACTTTCATATTGTCTGTGTAATCTGCTGTGTAGGGAGGTCTGTCATCATAGTGTTGATAATTTAAATTACCATAAGGATCGACTGCTATGTGTCTATAGTATTCTGGACCTTTAGCAATAACAGCATCCATTATTGTTTTAGAACCTAATCCTCTACGCAATCCTATCTCACAAGTTAAAACTACTGGAGGTAAATTTAACTTTTGTATTTCCTCTGTTATAAATTCGTATTCTGTTGAATCACCAGCTATCACTTTACACCAATAAATTTTTTGCCTTTTACTTGTATATCTTTAATACCTTGAATATCACTTTTTACACCATTTTCACGATAAGGACAACCTAAATTTGACAAAGAACCGATCTTCATTCCTTGTGGTAAAGGTCCACTTTTAGGTGGTGGTCCTGATTTTTTACCCTTTTGGTTCATCACGATTCTCCTCATTTTCTATTTTTCTCTCAACAAGATCAAGTTTTTCATCTGCAACTCTAATTCTTTCTTGACCAGCTACTTCGGCATCTTCACGTTTCATTCTATCTAAATCAATCTTTTCATCAAACTCATAATTCTTTCTAACTTGATCAAGTTTAAACTCTTCTGTTTTACGTTGCATATCCATAGCTCTTAAATCAAGCTCTCTTTGTTTTAAAGCTACAACAGGGTCAGGTTTTGATGAACCAGCTTCTTGAGATATAAGAACACTTGTAAGGTCTGCTATTTGTCTAGCTATCATACTTTCTGTCTCAGCTTGAAATGCCTCTGGGTCAGTTTCTTGTAATTTTAAAAGTTCAGGTCTTTCTTGCTGTAAATGTAAAAAAACTTGTGCCCTAGCTTTGAAAGATAAATGTTCCGATATGTGAGCTTGTAACAGAGCATAAACTTTTGGATTTATCTGTACCATCCTTGATCTTAAAAAAGCACCATGAGCTTCTATGTGAGCATCGTGGTTTTGAAAATAAAAAGCTTTGGGTATTTCCATACGAAGTGCACCAGCATTTTCTACACCTGGATCTATTGGGGTATTTTGTTTTGGTGGAGGCAATAAAGTTTCTATTTTTTTTGTGCCTAAAGCTTCATAAACTCTATAATAAGCTTCTCTTATATTATGTATCTGTGGGTTTGATTGTGCTATTTGTAACTGCTGAGAAGCTAATGTTACCCTTTGAGCTAATGAGAACGTATTTGGATCGGCTACAGGAATAACATCAACTTCAGCAGAAAAATCTAGAGCTTTTATCTGTCGGTTTGCCCCATACACAGCGTATGGGTAGAAGGGAGGGAGGTAGGTTGCAAACACATCAGACATAAGTCTAAATTCTTGTCGCATAGAATAGTAGCATCTTTTGTGAATTGCACTCATAACTCTAGAGCCACGTTCTAGTAACGCCAAGGTGGTACCAACGGCACGATTTTGCTTATCTTCTCCAACATTCATATCAGCTATTGCAGCAAATCGTTGACCTGCCTGTACAACAAAACCTAACAATTGAAACAAAACACTTGAAGGTTCTTTGAAGGGCAGTATTTGGAATTGATCTTTTATGTTGCCTCCAGGAGCATCAACATCTCTAAATTCTCCTGGTTGAAAGGGTTGTTCATCGTCTCGTATTCTCAAGCCTCTAGATTTAAAACCTGCTGGTAAATTAGCCAAAGTTCCTGCATCAAGTAACTGTCTCAAAGCTGCAGTTGCAGTTTTTGACAGTCCACCAATCATATGTATTAAACCAAAGCCATAAAAACCTAGCCCCGGTAGAAATTTGTAATGTACAAAGTACTCTTTTCTTTGAAATAAAGGGTCATCTGGAGAATAATTTCTATATATAGACAAAATTTCTTGTGATCCCTCATCTATTGTCACAATATAAGGAACTTTTACCTTTTTTTCTGCATCTTCTAAACGATATTGGTCTAAATCTATGTCTACATGCATTTCCAAAACGTTAAATTGGTAATCTTGGTCTCCTGAAGGAGTTACACCTTCCATTTCATCGTATTTATCTTGTATTTCGTTGTCTTCTGCCTGAGTTGGTGTAATTTCAACGTTTCTGTAGAACCCAGTTGTCATTTTTTTTAGTAAATCGTTCTCACTCATCTTAATAACGTGTGTAATTCTTTCACAATCTTTTAAATCTGATGCATAATACGGCACAACTAAGTCTTCAGCTGGTACAAATTTACTAACTGCACGATTCATAAGGTCATCGTAGTAAACTTTTTTGAAAGAAGAGCCAGCTAAGGGTAGATAAAACAGCAATTGATCAAATTCTGGTGTATATTCTTCCATAACTTCAGTAATCATATAATTCATAAAGTCACTTACACGTTGAGCTTGTGCTTCTTTTGCAGGATTACTATCACCAACCACCATTGTTTTAACAGGACCATCAGCTGGTAACAATTCTTTGTAAGCTTGTGATTGAAATTGTGTTACTGCCTCAGATAATAAAGGGTGTGTAACACTAGAGGCTCCTCTAAAAGGTTGACCCTCACCATCGTACTTAAATCCTAGCAAGTCTAAACCACCTGTGTAAGCTTTTTCCCAATCGCTTCTTGATTCTCTGTCTTTTTTATAATCAGTTATGAGTGTTGATGCTAAAGACCCAAGTGTTCTCTCATCTAAAGTCTCTGCAAGATTTGCAAAAAAATCCTGTTCTTCTTCTACTTGCTCTTCTACTACCTCATCTACACCTTCATCTGATATTTCAAATTGCACAGATTCTTGTTCATCTAAATTTTCTTCTATTGCCATTAAGTTATCCTAGTTTTTTTTGTTCTACCTAATTTTGTTTTTACTCTAACGAATTTTCCTTTTTTTGCACCAAGTTCTGGCACCACATTTCTCTGCATAATTTGTTGTAAATCTGATGAGATGTCGGATACTGGTAAGGGATAAAATTTTACTCCCTTATAAGCATCTTGCAAAGCCTCTTTTTTCTTTTTTATGAAGTCTATACCTTCTGCGTCAGTATCTAGCTTAGCCCCAGCTGCAGGCTTAAAAAAAGCGTCCATAAGAGAATCTTTGTCAAAACCTCCGACCCCAAAATTTTTCTCAAAATAACTTTTTTCTTTTGCTCTTGCTTCATCTACTTCTGTAAAATCTATATCTTTATTTTTTTTTGCCATATTTTATCCTACCATTTAAAAAGGTTTACGACTAGACCACCTGTCTTTTTATATAACTTAAAAGGTTTTTCTTTCATCTCAGGTGTTATCCTTAGAGACATTGTATCATAATACATACGTGGGTCAGTAGATTTAATTTTTAACATTCTTAAATCACTGCCATAATTTTCTCGCATAGCTCTATCCACAAATTGTCTAGCCTCTACTTCTGATTTAAAAGCAGCAACGTGTTCATTAGTTTCATTTAAAACTTTAAATTCTTTCTTAGGATCACTTTTTGATATTGTTCTTTTTTCTACCTTAGAATTATATTGTTTGGCTAGTCTTAGCATAGCATCATACATAACACTTTTTGGATTATCTGCACTAGCTCCGTAAAACTCTTTTAATCCTGTAGCTGTTGTTCTTTTTCCGTGTTGTACTGCAACAGAGTTTACAGATACAAAATCAACATCATCCATTATAGCTTTTCTTACTAAAGTTTTTAGAGCGTGTTCTCCATAATCTTTTCTATCAACCATCGGAAGATAAGGTTGTCCACGAGCGTAAGCTTCTGGTGAAGGAACCTTTTGGTTTGATCTTAATAGATTATCTACTTTAGAATTTATTTCTTGTAATTCTGCTCTTTCTGCTTTCGTAGTAGCTACTCCTTTATCTGCAAGTTCTCTAGCCCTAGGTGTTAATTGTTTTGCTCTCATTAATCCCATATTTTTAATAAAATCTAAGTTGTAAGGATTGAACCTACGAAAGTTAGGATCGTTTCTATCTCTTGCTGCTCTCATAGATTTACCCACAGATTGATTGATGTCAGCTTGTATTTCGTCTATTGCATAATTTTTTATATTAGGGTTTTCAATATCTGAACGCATACCAAAACGCATAAAATATAATTGGTCTGAATGTCTAGGTGCTCCTTCAGATGCACTCTTGTAATGTTGTCCTCCTTCTGGAATATGTACTTTGTATCCTGATGTTTTAGCTTTCGGATCTATATACACGACAAGTTCATTGTAATTTTCTGGACCATGTAATCTATACGAACCTTCTCTACCATACACACTTGGTAATCTTTTATACGTATCTATTTCATTACTCATAGTGCGTTGATGTTTATTTAATTCTTGCACAAGTCTTTTGCCAGCTGTGTTATCAAATATAGCCATAGTCTGTTCTGCTTTTCTCATTTTATCTGCACCAGAAGAGGGTAGTAACTGTCCCTTAAAGTTTTTGATAAAATTTTCTTGGAAATTTTTTAAATCATTAGATTGTTGCATATGTTCTGGTCGATAAGCTCTTGTTGTATTCTGACTTGATAAACCTTGTTTTACAAAAAATTCGTTTTGTGCGTTTATATCACTAGCGTCTTTTACATAACCTTGCACACCTCTTTCAAACTTTTGTACATCTGACGCATTATACCCAAGTCTTTTTAATTTTGGCTTCATAAACTCTATAAGTTCTGATGCATACTTATCTCTTGTATCAGCATAGTTATCCATAGCATCTACCATTTTTCTTGTTGGTCCAAACTCCATAACTCTAGCTTGTGCCATAGGATTACTTTTAATAATTTGAAGTAAATCATACTTACCAACATCAAGGTCAGCATCTAGTGCATATTTTAAAAAACCACCAACGATTTTATTCTTATCATCAAACACTGCGATATTTAAATCTTCTAACTCTCTTCTTGTAACGTTGTTTGTTATATCTGCATATCCTGGTGTGGGTATACGTAGCGTATTCATTTTGCCTTCATTCTTAAAAGCATTTACCCATTCTTTTGCTTTTAATAATTTATTTGTAGGATACAAAGCCACATAATCATATAATGCTGATCCCATATTTAAATTAAACCCAGTCTTTTGTAAGCCTTCTTTAAAAGCAGGACTTTGTCCACCAAATGTCAATGGGTTCTTTTTGACAGCTTTCATAATATCTTGAAGCTCTTCTTCTTCTTTTGCTGTAATTTTTTTTATCTTATCTAATGCTTTGGTAGGAACTACAGTCAACTGTTGTGATGGTGCTGTCTCTATAGCTTCTTCCACATTCATCAATTTAGGAGAAGGTTCTGGCTTCTTGAACAGTGATGAGACTGCCTTGATTCCTCTCTTCCTTAATCCTGGTACAAGGAGGCCAGCTACACCAAGTCCAACTCCTGTAGCGATCGTGCCTATACCAGTAGAATCTGTTTGTGTTTCGTTCTCTTCCATCTAATCCCTAATAATAATTATACTCTTTAGGTGGTAGATCCTCATTATCCACATAATCAGAATATAAAGAAACAAAATTACCTTGTCTATATCTTAACACTGCTTGTGTGGTGCTGTCTACATAGTCATCATTAGCACCATTAGGAAAAGCTGCACATTCGTCAATCACATCTTCAGCAAACTTTTCACCATAAGGAAAGAACACTTGACCACTTTCAAATACAGGTGCACAAGCATTTACTCTTGTGTGTTTATCATTACCTTTAGTTGGTACAAATGGTACTACAGGTATACCCATTCTTCTGAACTCTTGAGTCAATGGCTCACCACTTGCTTTTTGTTCTATGATAATTGTCTCAGGTTCCCAATATTTATTAGCATCTAAGGCTACAGCTTTGAGTTCTGGAAAATCATATTTACCTCGTATCGCATCTAGTAAAATCATAGCAGGAGCTCCACCCTCTTCTGGATAAAATATACCCCAAGTTGTAATTGCAGAATAATCAGCAGTTTCTTTTTTACTAAAAGCTGTATCATAACTTTGTATTACGTGCATAAGATTTGGAATATGACCCTTCCACGGAATCCACCATTCTCTTTTTAAAATAGCACCCTCTTCAGATGTAGGGTTTTGCATATACTGAGCAGACCAGTTTCTAATGGGTAAAGATGCTTTTATTTTTTCTAATTCTTCTAAACTCCAATACTCAGGCCATACTGGGTTCCCTGATTCGAGAATCGCTGAGAATGAAATCTGTCTCCACGTATCAGCTTTCGGTTCTGTTTGAGCCTTCAATAATCTGCCAGTCAAGTCATCCTCTGCCCATCTTGTCATTACTAAAAGTATCGAGCCTCCCGGTTGCAATCTTTGTCTTGGTCCAGCTGTGTACCACTCATACGCACGTTCCATAGCAATATCAGACATAGCATCTTGTTCCGTGTGTGGGTCATCAATAATCAGTAAGTCTGCACCACGACCCGTGATACTTGCGCCGACGCCAGCTGCATAATATTCTCCACCATGATTTGTTTCCCATCTACCTTTTGCTTTGGAGTCCTCACGAAGTTTCACATCTCCAAATATTTGTTTGTATTCTGGTGAACCCACAATATTACGAACCTTACTACCGAACCTTACTGCAAGTTCTGTGTTATGTGACACTTGCATAATTTTCATTTTTGGAAACTTCCCTATGATCCAAGCGGGAAAATAAATTGATGCAAATTCAGACTTCGTATGCCTAGGAGGCATATTTATTATGAGCCTCCCTTTTTTTTCTTTAGCAATATTTGTAAACTCATTTGCTATTATTTGATGATGTCCCCATTGGTCTTTATTAGGTGTATTACGATAAATGAAGTCTGGCCACATTTCTTTTACAAAAAATAAAAAATTATCTTGAGCCAGCTGAATGCTTTTTATCATGAGCCTCTCTACTTCGAGCCTTAGTTTATCAGTAGGTAGGTTTTGTAGTGTCATAATCGCATACTACAATAGCCGTAAGAAAAGAGCAAGAAGTACACGTATATCTCTTGTCTAACGCTTGCGTTCGTGCAAGAACCTAGTAGCCGTAGGTTGGGAAAATCTACGTTTTTAATTATCGATTTTAGAATAGATAATGAGCCTTTTTTTTAGATGGGAAACAAAAAAAATGCCTAGTTAAATTAATAACTAGGCATTAAAAAGAATTAACTATGTAAACTTATTCTTTTAATTCTTTAGGATAATGATTAGGAACGTTACCAAAGTCTTCTAAATACTTTGCAATTCCTTCTCTATCTAATATTTTTATGCCTTCACTTGTTAACTTTACAAAGCCCATTTTTTCGAAGTCTTTAATTGCTTGTATAAAGTGTTTATCTTTTTTTAGTATATCGTTAAAAATATCCATAACCTTAACCTTTCAATATATATAATCTAACTTGATTTAATGCATTACTTACTTCACTCATTAATTCATTAGATTGTTGATTATTAAATTTACTACAATGTTCTACAATAATATCTTCTAAAACTTTTGCTACTAATGCATTATTAAGTTTTATTTGTGGATTAGTATTATTAGTAGGTTGAGTAAAATCCCTATTGTTAATCTCACTACTAGATATAGTAGTGAGATTAGTGTTCCTAATGTTGTCTAGTAAACTCATTAGTCATTAACCTTAATGTCTAATTTAATTTCTTTAGACTTACTAGGAACTAGACACTCTTTCCATATATTAGGATATTTTTCTTTCAAGAGTTTACTATCAATACGACCATTTAATAATTCGCCGTTTTCATCTCTTTTACTTTCCCTAATAATTAAGGTTGCAACACTACCCATATATTTATCTGAAGTAAAAAATATAGTATTTGATTTTTTATCTTCAAATAATTTTAGGACTTGTGGTTTCAGATAACCTTCAACCTTTTCTTCATCTAGTCTTTTTTGTTTAGTGGTTGCATAATCAAGAAAGAGTTTTTCTTGTTCTTCACTTAACTCTTTATGAAAGTTAAGGTCTTTTATAGTTAGTTTTTTTAGTGTCATAATTTTTTCCTTTCCTTGTAAAATGTTTAACACAAGTAAATTATATAAAATTTTTTAACAAATTAAAAGCATTAATTTATATTTTTTTATATTTTTTTATATGGTTGTTCCTGGTGTTGCTGCTTTTTGCTTTCCCTGGTACAGCTGCTGCTGGCGCTTTTCTATGAGAAGGGAAATGGGAAATGTGGGAAACTATGGGAAATGGGAAAATGGCAGACGCACACCTCCGTGTTGTCCCCGAGGCGCGCGCCAGCCAGCTTCTTAACTAACTATAATAAAGAAGTTCTTTTTGCTTAAAAACGGCAAACGGCAAATTAATTAAATAGAAATACAATTAAAAGAGTTGCTCCTAAATATAAGAGCAACTCCATAAATTCAACTAGAACTAGCATATCTTAAAACCACCACTCGCTCTACAGAAACGCATAAAGTCTACTACGTTCTCCTCTGAAAAAGGATAGCTTGCCATATGGTCTAGCATTTTATAAATATCGTCCCATTGGCTTTTGAATGGTTCTGGATAACTGACAGGTGCAATATTTTCATCACCTGTCTTATCTATAACTATCTGATGAAGTTCTTTCATTTTTATTCTTAACTTATTATTATGGTCAATCGCTTTTTTATTAACTTCATCATAATGCTTTTGAATTTGTCTAACTCTTGATGTCTTGAGCTCTTGCTCTAACCTATCAGCAATTTTCAAGGCAATATCTTCTTCAACTCTATATCCGTCATTGTGATGCCAAGCACTATGGTCTTCCTTTGGTATAATGCCTCCCATTAAATTTAATACATAATCTGCTAATGGTCTCCACCACCAAACATTATTTCTAAAATAATGCCCAACATTTTCCTCTAAAAATTTTTCTCTATTTTTAAAGTATTGTCTTTTTTCTTTGTCTGAAGGTTTGTCCTCCCAATTAATAGAAGGTTCTTTACTTTTTAATTTTGGATTTAATCCGTATAAATCGAATCCCATTTTATTCTCCTTTTTAAGTTTAACACAATATTATTGTACACTATTATATATACAATGCAAGAAAAAAAATAATATCAGTTCCTAGACAGAACACACCCGGTGCGCGCGCTGCCAGCTCCTTAGACTAAAGTCAGGAACTCCAGCTTTTCCGTAAAAAACGGCAAACGGCAAATTAGGTCCCGGGGATCGGCCAGGCAGCCAGATCCAGGACCTGAAAAAGATGGGGACCAAAACCTTTAGAAAACGGGGGTTTGGGAAATACCATTCCGTGATTTCCACTCGCCACGCGGCGCGCGCCAGCTCATTAGACTATAATTATAAAAGTGTGCGTTTCCGTAAAAAACGGGAAACGGGAATTAGAAGACCATAGAAACCACCACACATAAAAGTACTACCCCCAACCACACAAGCAATCGAGGGCAGAACAAAACAATGAATGCTAAAAAAATATAAAATCCCATCTCTACCTACATTTTATATTATACCATAACTCTTCGTAATAGTCATCTAAACCTTGACTATCTTCTCTGTAATCACAGGTAGCACGATCATTCCACCAGTACCCCTCAACTTGCTGAGTTCTGGTATTGATCCAAATGCCTGGACCTCCTGTTGTTACACACAGACGTGCACCAAGATAATCTCCTTTATAATCCACTATATAGTTGACATCTAGAATGCGTTCTAATAGTTCTTCCCAGGTAGAGCCCCCGGCTTCAACCCACGCTGCCTCCTGCTGGCAGATCTCCAGCAACAACTGTTGCCCTGTTTTCTTTGTTTTCTCCATATTCTTTCTCCTTTTTGTTTAACACAGGTTCAGGATAACGGCAGCACGCGCAGCTGTCAACAAAAAAAGATGGGAACCAAAAAGCACGGAAATCAAGGCTTTGTGACGATTTGCCCGGGGGTAATTTCCCGCACGCGCCCTGGCCATCCTGTCTAAAGACTATTAAAAAAACCCAGAAACATAGGTTAAAACGGGAAACGGGAAACTGGAAAATCAGGCTTCCGTGCAGCGCGCGCCAGCCAGGACCAGGATCTCTTTAACTATAGAGGACATAGAGCCATTAATCTTTAAACGGGAAACGGGAATTACGGAATTTGGCTCACGGATCACGAGAAGTTTGAGCTCTCTCTGCTTAGGTGCCAGATGCAGAATAAAACTTTTACCACCAGCCTTATGTCTTTTAAGATGCCAATTAATTTGGAACTTTGATAACCCATAATTCTTAGCATCATTACATTTTAATTCTAACCAAAATTCTATTCCGTGCATAACACAGTTAACATCAGGGATTCCGTTGACTGTAGCAGATTCAATCCTAATGAAATGCCAATGTTTTTCTTTCTTTTGAACTTGGTTAAGGTAAGACCACAATTGTGATTCTTTCATTCTACTTTTTCTGGTGTAATATCTATAATATTTTTTGAGTCACTAATTTTATTTTCTAATTCTTTTAGTCTTTGTTCTAATTTTTCTCTACTCATTCCTTCTAATGTAGTGTGAGATATTTCTTTTTTATCAACGAACTGACCTGCTAATTGACCTGATCTAAATTCTGCATTTATAGCTCCTGTGTATTGTCCTTTTTGCTCTGCTCCATCTCGTAATCTATCAAATATTTTATATCTTCTTAATTTATCCTTTTCGTACTTCGCTGTCTCCTCTGCAAGTTTCATTTCTAAATATCTAGCAACATGTGGATTTCTATTTGGGTTCAATAATTTACTTGCCATAACCATAGTGGCATCTTTTTTTTCCTCTGAGCCATAACCTGCTTTTATTGCAGCTTCCACTTGTGATATTTGACCCCATTGACTGACAAGTATTTCAACAAACTTTTTTTGCTTGTCTGTCAAGTCATCAATAGTCTTTAATGTATTTTTTTTAGCTGGCATATTATTATTATACACACATACCTCTTACTTAGAACTTTTTTTTTAAAAAAAAATTGTATTTTTTGCCCATAAGGACTAAGGTCTATTGTTATTTTTCCTACTTTTTGGGAAAAATTCCTAGTTTTTTCCTAAAACTTTTTCTCTGTAATACTATGTTTTCTGCTATTTTTCCTAGTTTCCTAAAACTTTTGCTATGTTCTGTGTATTTTTAAAAAAAAGTTGTAAGGGCTGGGTATATGAAAATTTTGGGAAAATGGAAAAAAGATGTTGTATTATGACAGTTTTTAGGATACAAGTGTTGTGTAGGGTAAAGTTGTTTAACACACCATTCTACCTTTCCCCTTTACCCTACTACACAATTTTCGATAAAGCCTGAGTAAACAAAGTGGTTATAAAATCTGTAGAACTTTGAACCACAGCAGGTCTCATTTTATTAAGTTCTATTCTATATAATTTTTTTTTTGTTCTTTCACTAGCTAACATTTTTTTGTACAATCTATCATATTTGTACCAGGCAATTTGTTTCATAGAGAATTTGACTACTCTATTTTTTACAGCCTCTACATAACAACTTTTCATAGTATCGCAGTCTAGCTTACCATAATCACAAACTGTTTCAAAAGCATCGTGATCCATAATCCAGTTATGTGATCTACATTTTATTAAACTAGATTTTCTATCAGAATGCACTATAAGACAATCTTCAACTGCATTAACTACTACTGCTCTCCATAATCTTTCTTCTGGCTGCAAACTGTCATAACTTAAAACAGCTCTTGCAAACTTATAACCCATTTTTCTAAGAAATTCTGGAGAGATACTCATTTAATGACCAAATTTTTTAATCAACCCCGATAATAACTGACCATATTTTTTTGAGAAGTTAGACATTTGTGGTATATCGTGAGCTTTTTCAAATACTTTGTAATCCTCATATATACCATCAATAAACTCATTTCTTTCTTCGTGAGTCATTTTTGCTGGGTCTATAATTTCAACATCGTCATCATCGAAAAAATCATCCCAAAATGTCTTATCATCCGTCATTCTATTATCATATGTTTTCGACATTTTATTTTCTACCTTTTATTACATTAAATTTATAAATATTATTTTTAGTATTGACATCGTCACTTGATACTCTAGCTCTATCTTTTGTGCCCATTCTGTACCAAACATCAATCATTTTTTTATGCAGTGTACCATCTTCGTTAAAATTTACACCATTCGACATAGCATATATATAATCCATTACGATTTTATAATCTTTTTTGTTTAAATTATTTGATAAAATTTTTAATATTTTATCTGTTTCTGTATGTTTTGACATATACGACCCCTATTTTAATTGTTAAACTACCTGGCCGTGCTTCGTGTTTCGTGTTTCGTTTGTTCTTCATTCTTCTATGCCCTAAACTAAAAGTTTTTGTTTGTGAATTACAGTTCGGACATAAGAATCGTAAATTCTGTAATCTATTATCGTTATTTACACCATTAATATGGTCTAAGACTAAAGTCAAGGATTTACTTTGCCAAGATGGTTTTAACCCACACACAGCACATACGTAAGGGAACAACCCTTCCATAAGTATACGTTCTTTGACTCTATGTCTAGGGTGCGATGAGTTAGATACAAAAACCTTTCGATTGTGTATCTTTCGCATACGGATCTTGGTAGCCAGAGACATTTTCATCCCTTTGTTCCACGCTTTTCCCAACGTTCGTTTCTCCAATATGACCTGACGAATTACACTCGCAACATTGAATAATTTTACGAGCTATTACAACATACCCATTCCCTTTACATACTTCACACACAATATATTTTTTCACGATATTCCTTTCAATAAATTATTTTTATATTTTTCAAATGACACATTTTCTTTTTCTGCTCTAAATTTCATATGATCCATTATTAATTTTTCAACAAAAGCTCCTGGTTTTCTAAAATTCTGCGTACATAAAGCTTTCAACAGTTGATGCGTTTCTTCGTTGACAGCTATATTTTTTTTGCTAGAAAGTTGGCTCATACATTTCTCCTTTCTTTATTAAATCCTCATAATGTTTAATTTGTTTTAAAATAGGCATAATGTCATCAACATTACCCTCCCACTCTGCATCAGATAGTTTTCCATACCATCTTTTGAGTTCTTTTTCACAACTTACAAGTCGTACATCCATTAAACTACACATATTACCCTCCTTTAATCGTGACAAAAACAAGCATCATCAGCTTGATCATATTCAAACAAATCCATTTGTCGTTGTGTTATTTCACGCAAAATTTCATAACTTGGTCTATCTTTTCTAAAGTATGCAGCTCTATCATTTCCTGTACCAAGTTTTTTACTTTCCATATTTATCCACCAATCTGCCAATTTAGGATCTGATTTTATAATATTAAGTAACGTATTTTTACCCTTCAAAAAACATAAGTCACAATTACCTTGAGGTGTTTTACCACCGATGTTTGGTAATCGTAAATCAAAATTATTGTTTGTCCAATACTTAAAAACATCTCTTACACTTTTTTTTGCTTCATACAATGGTGCTTTCGTATCCCATCTTTCTTTTTTATTTCTATTATGAATTCTAGCTACTCGGTGTGACTCATCGTAACGTAAACCGACATAACTGTTCCAATGTTCAAAACCTTTGTAGCCCATACAATAACCACGCATTGCTTTTATTTTTAAGTACGAAGTGCAGTATCGTGTTACAGGATTGGGTAGAAATCTTTTTTCATTAATAAGTTTTTCGTAAGGTTCCCCGTTCCGTGATGCGCTGTTATGGTTTACAACATGTATTTTATGTTCAGCATCTTTATCATATTCAATCCACACGATTGGTACTGACCATTGCTGGCTACACTCCTCAACAAAATCTAAAGTCTGAGGCATTTCTTTTCCTGTGTTCGCAAACACTACAGGTAGATCATCTGGCAATTTATTATCATAAGCATCTAATATCTTACGTAACATATAACCAGATGTTCTCCCTCCAGAAAAGTTAATCACTCCTGGTGTTTCTAATTTAAATATGTCCTTCGTCATCTGTGACCTCCATCTTTGCATCTATCTCTTGAAATACTAAAGCTCTTGCTGTATTCATACCAAACAGAGGATTTATTAAACCATTTGAAGGATCAACAAGTTCTATCTTTTTTAACTCATCCATTTTTTCTTCCAGGTCCAGGTCACTTGTTGGTTGACCACCATAGTCATAGTGATGTGTTTCGTGTAAAATATCATCTATTCGTTTTACTATATTATGAAAGTGTTTACTTTTACTTCTAAATTTATATTGCATACTTTGCTCCTTGCGCTGTCGTTAAATTTTTTTCGTTAGTTTCATAATACACTATGTCACTACGTTTGTAATTATTGACCAGCACAGGTTCGTTGACTAATACACCCATACCTTTTTTCTGATCTCCCTGAAGTATCTTTACCCACATCTTTTCTTTAGCTATTTTATTTTTACTTTTTTCTTCAATAAAATAACAATACACATGATTCTTATCATACTTTTCGTGTTTCTTAATTTTAAAATACAACTCTTCACCATGTTTTTCACAAGTATATATTATATTTTCTTTTGGTTCTTTCATCATTCTATCCTTTCCATTTATGTAATATTATGTATAAAAATGTATTAAAGTCAAGGGTTATTGACAAAACATATATAATTTTATATGAATATAATAAGGAGTTTATATGTAAGATTTACTTGATAAAAAAACTGCTCTTGAAAAGAAATGGACTGATACATACGCAGAAAAAGGTGTATATTCTACTGATATGATAGCTATAGATAAAGAGATAAGCAAAGTAAGACAACTTATTATTATAGAAGATATCAGAAGAGCAAAAAAAAATATTAAGTAGCTTCTCCGAAGTCTTTTCCGAGAGCTACATCTACCACACTTGGAACCTTCAGTTCCACGCAAGACTCCATCTCTCTCTTTATTTTAGCCACATCATTTTTATCTTGGATATTAAAACATAATTCATCGTGTATTTGTAGTAAGGGTAGATAGCCAGCTTCATAACAACTCACAATAGCTTGCTTAGTTTGATCCGCAGCAGATCCTTGAATTAGTCTGTTTAATGCTTTGTATGTGAAAGCACGTTTGATATTAGCTTGTCCATATTTAGCACTAGCGTTTTCAAACCTCTCAGGAGTATGTACTCCAAAATCTCTAGGTTCCCACATATCAAAACGACATTTACGACCTAGCTTTGTTCTAATGATACCTTCATTATTTGCTTTTGCCATACAACGATCTGACAATAATTTTACAAACGGAGCTTTTGTATTATATTTACTTATCAAATTTTGAGCTTCATCATAAGATACACCGAGCATATTTGACAATTTATGTTTACCCATACCATACATCAAACCCAAACCAATAGTCTTTGCCTGCTTTCTATCTATACCAACTAAGTCAGCTACAGTCTGATGAAAATCAGCACTTGCATTTGTGTAAGCGTCTACTAATTCACGAGAACCTTCATATCCCTCTCCAATACTTGCAGCATAATGTACTACCAGTCTAGGTTCTTGTTGACTATAATCAAAACTTCCCCATTGACATCCTTCCTCGGGTAAAAACAAACCTCTTATCAAAGGACCATAATCTTTGTTTCTGGCAGGAAGTTGCTGTAGGTTAGGGTTTGACATCGACAACCTACCAGAAACTGTACCACCTGTGTCACTTCTTAACTGTTGTATCTCAGCATGAATTCTACCAGCGTGTTCGTACTTCATAATAGAATTTAAGAAAGTGTTGTGGAATTTGTTAATTTCTCTAGCTTGTACTATGAGTTTTGATATTTCGTGATTAGAGTTAAGTAACCAATTTTGTGTAAACGAAGGCTCGCCACTTTTTTGTGTTTTTGGATATTCAATATTTAATTTATCAAATGCGTAACCTATTTGTCTTGCAGCCCATATATCAATATCTTTTCCTACTAACTTTTTAATATTATGTAATAATTTTTTTTCTTTATTTACAAAATCTACTTTCAGTAGTTCTGCTTTTTCTTTGTTTACTCTAATACCACGTTCTCTCATCTTTATTAAAATAGGTAAAAGTTTTTTTTCTAGTTCCCAAACTGTATCTAAATTTTGTTTATAAATTTCGTGTTTAAATCTTTGCCACAAAAGGTACGTGAGCCGTGCATCTTGTTCAGCGTAATATCCTACATGTTCAGCTGGCAACATCCACATCTCAGCTTTTGGGTCAACGCCGTGCGCTTTCGCAGCTTCAACTAAATCTGTCTCTGCTTTTAATTCACCAACATAATCTTTTGCTAAAGAGTTTAATTTGTAAGAATATCTGTTTTCGTCAATCAATGCCCCTGCAATCATCGTATCAACTATTTCACCTTTAATTTCAATACCATATGCTCTCAGCCAACCTACATCGTATTGTGCATTGTGAAATATTTTTCTACAAGGTAATGCACAAACATCTTGCATATATTTTAAGACTTGTTCTTTAATTAAATTACCACCACCAAAATGTTCCATTGGGTAATATCCTTCCCAACCTTCAGTAGCTACAGCAAAACCTATTATTTTACCTTGTCCTGTAGCCCATCCAGCACCAAGACCCTTGTTAATACCATCATCTTTTGTTTCCAGGTCTATAGCTATTTCTTTAGCATCACTTAAATCTTTATATTCATTCGGTGTTGACCAAATATGCTTCTTAAAACTAAAATTCAACTGCATACTAGGCATAAAACCCCCTGTCAGCTTGAGTTTGAGATAAAAATCGTTTTAAATGGCCGCTGAGTGCCTGTAAAGAAGTCTTGCTTATGATTCTACCTTGTTTTTTACTCATAATCACGTTCTAATATCATTTCACAATAGTGTATAGCTTTTTTTATATCTTCTGCTTTTCCTTTTGCCTTATGACGACATATATACTTTATTACGTTACCTTCTGCAAACAATAATTTGTTTTTATTAATAAATTGTGACGGCTGTATGTCAAGCGTTTGGTAATGCTTGCTGCCCTTTTCCCACAAGTTGTTTTTCTTTTTCATGTTCCTCCTTTGTTTTTAATACAAAACCATCTCTAAGTAAATCAAATAATTTGTGTTCTACCTCTGCCTTTGTTGGTCTTGTTTTAAATTCCATTGTTAAATTAATTTTATAAGTCATTTTTTCTCCTGTAAATAAACAAAATAATCTTCTCCTATTGGATAATTATACTTGTAATCACTAGACAAAATATGCAAAGAACTTTTGGCTCTTGTTACACCAGTATAATATACTCTTTTTTCATCAGATTTCTCTTCTGTATTTTTATTAGAAAAAGATGAAGGATAATTACCTTTACTATATATTAGTACATTATCAGCTTCACCACCTTTAACACTATGTATGGTATCAATAACAATTTGTGGGTCAGTATTTAATTGTTTTTGTCCATATCGTTTCAATAATCTAATAAAATATGTAACTTGTTCTGGCTTGAAATTTCTTTGTAGTATTTCCCACCAAGGTTGATTGTGTTGATCATCTTCTAAATCTAAGCCACACCATTGTTTTAATTCTTGAAAGTTATACTCTTGATAGTCTGGTAGACTTAACCAAAATTTATCTCTTCTGTAAGATAAATCTTTTAGTTCTCTTATATATTTAAACATATTCTCAGCTTCTTTTTTAGATATTCTTTTACCCTTTGATATCTTTGTCCAGCTCTTGATTGCCTGCCATTGTTTTTGATCAAAAGATTTATTACCTCTATTATCTCCGTAGTACAAGCCAGCATCTTTTGCAGCAATACGTAACTCATTAACAGTATTATTTACTCTGCCTAATATGTACCACGTTCCTGGTAAATCACCCACAGGGACTTCTCTAAAACTAAGATATCTTTTAACAACACCTTTTTTATCTAAAGCTTTATATTCTTTTTCTACACTATCTAATATGCCTCTTCTTATAATCTGACTAAAATGATGTATAGCCTCACCAAACCTTCTAGTCTTTCTTAATATTACTGTTCTTCCGGGAAAGTATTTAGTAAAATATGCTGGATCAGCTCCATTCCATTTGTAAATACCTTGATCATCATCGCCAGCTAAATATATTCTTTTTACATTCATAGACATTTTATAAATTACACTCCATTGTAATGGTGTAAAGTCTTGCGCCTCATCTAAAATTAATACTTCTAATTCAGGAAAGTTTACTTCATTTATTGTTC
>Ga0114933_10001557_pt1 | contig 25391 bp, 38 predicted proteins | sample 4SBtaG_FD_89691 | JGI IMG/M metagenome (GOLD analysis project Ga0114933, IMG submission 89691) | Deep subsurface microbial communities from Kolumbo volcano to uncover new lineages of life (NeLLi) - 4SBTROV12_W25 metaG | ecosystem: Environmental > Aquatic > Marine > Volcanic | place: Kolumbo... | reverse complement strand
TGGAGAGACACAGTTTCTTTTGCAAAAAACAGAAATAAAACCAAAAAAAGGATTAACTCTTATTTGGTCATCAGAGTGGACTCATACACATAGAGGAGTTCCAGCACCAAATGAAGAGAAGTACATAGCAACAGGATGGTTTGAATTAGCATGAACAAGATAACATTATATTTAATATTTGCATGGATAGTTGCTGTAGTAGTTGCTGCTTATCCTACTTTTGTTCAAGGACAAGTTATATGTAATGAAAGAGCAGCTATGCTACACAGTTTAGAAAATTCTTTTGGAGAAAAAGTAGCTGAACAAGGTGTAGATGAAGGGTTGTTAGTTGTTATTTCAGTTAACTTAGATGGTAAGTGGTCTTTACTTCTTACACCAAAAGGAAGAATAAATACTTTTTGTGTTCCTATAACTGGAAGCAACTGGACACAAGATAAAAATGTATCTCATGGAATAACATATAATGGTTCTGTATTAACTATTATACAAGAAGATAATGGTAATTGGAAAATGATTTATATGGATAAAAAAACTGGTAAAGTAGATGATATTACTACTGGCTATGGATGGGAACGTATTATAAAGTTTGATGAGTTATTAGAAAATACTGAAGGCTAAGTAGTATGGAAATTAGTAAAGGGTTGACAGCTGCTATATCTGAACTTGGCTTTCCAGTTGTTATAGCTTTAATATCTGTAATTATAATATATAAGTTAGGAGTTTTTCTTCTAAAGTTTTTTCAAGATCTTGTTGGTAAACAACAAACAGATCGTATGAAAAATATAGAACAAATTAAAGTTGATACAGTTAAAGCTATAGAACAACTACAAACAGAATTAGATGAAGAACAAAGAGATACAAGAAAAGAAATAGCTGAGATTAAAACAATGGTTGTTAGATTAATAGATCGTGTAAGATTGTTAGCTGAAGAAGTTTATGACCATGACGTAACAGCAAGAGCTGTATGGCAGATCAATCCTAAGAGAGCTAAACATAGAACTAGAGCAGAACGTAGAGATCAGCTACAAGATGAACTTGCAGATATAGGTAAGAATGGTGATTAAGGAGTAACACTAAAATGGCAATGCAACAATTGAGATTTAAACCAGAGGCTAGTAAAAAAATTGCTCAATCTATAGGTTATACAGGTGATATTAGCAATAGAAAACAATACTCTAATTTTTTACAACAAAACCCTGATGCTAGAAAGTTAATGAAACAATATAGACAAACAGCTATTCAGATGGCTATGGGTGGTTTGAATATGCAAACTGGAGGTGCTGTACCGACAGTAGCAACACCATTAGGTGCTGTTCAACAAACACCTTTAGCACCAGCACCAACTGCTGAAAGTAAAATTGAAGATACAGCAATACAAAGATTGTTTCAACCAGGCTTACCTACAGGTGCTGTTACTCAACCTGTATCAACTCAAGTTACTGCTGATCAAACTATAACACCTACCTCTGGACAAGTTACTGGTGATAGAACTACAACTCAAGGTGTTGCTGATACTACTGTTGCAGTAGCAGCACCTCAAAGTCCAGCAGCTCAAATGGTTGCAGCAACAGCAGCACCTCAAGTACAACAAGCTGTTACTGACATTCAGGCTGCACAAACTGCTCTTCCAACTCAAGCACAAGTTACCGCCCAACAAGCTAATGAAAGTTCTGTATCTCAAGTTCAAGAGGCACAAGGAACTGCCGTAGCTCTTGTTAATCCTATACAAAGACAAATAGAATCAGGAGAGATAATAAGTTCTGCTGCTAATGCTCAGACAGCCGCACAATTTACAGAACAAGTAGAAGCTGCTCAAGCCTCACCAAGTCAACAAGCTACTGTTCAAGGTCAGTTTGAAGCATTGATGGCTACCTTTGATGAGACTAATCCTCCTGCATGGGCTAGTGGTGCTATACGTACAGCACAAGCAGAATTGTCAAGAAGAGGTTTAGGTAATTCTAGTATAGCTGGACAAGCTATTATTCAAGCAGTAATGGAATCAGCACTTCCTATCGCTCAAGCAGATGCACAAATTATTTCTAGCTTTGAAGCTCAAAACTTATCTAATAGACAACAACGTGCTGTTCTAGCTGCTCAACAAAGAGCTGCTTTTATAGGTCAAGAATTTACACAGGAGTTTCAATCTCGTGTTCAGAACTCTGCTAGAATAGGTGATATAGCTAATGCTAACTTTACTTCAGAACAACAAATAGCTTTAGAAAACTCTCGTGTTGCTAACACAGTTAACTTGCAGAACCTTAATAATAGACAAGCTGTTGTAATGGCTGAAGCTGCATCACTTGCAAACTTAGATCAAGCTAACTTAAATAATAGACAACAAGCTGCTGTACAAAATGCTCAGAACTTTTTACAAGTTGATATGGCTAATCTTTCTAATAGACAGCAAATAGATTTATTTAAAGGTCAGCAAAGAATACAATCTTTATTTACTGATCAAGCTGCTACTAATGCTTCTGCTCAGTTTAATGCAACAAGTCAAAATCAACTAGAACAATTTTTCTCTCAACTACAAACTCAAACTGCTCAGTTTAACTCTTCACAATCAAATGCACAGAATCAATTTAATGCTGGACAGTTTAATAATATAGGTAAGTTTAATACAGAAATAGCTAATCAAAGAGATCAGTTTAATGCTAAGAATAGATTAGTGATAGATCAAAGTAATGCAGTATGGAGAAGGCAGATAGCTACTGCTGCAACTCAAGCTGTAAACAGAGCAAATGAAGTTAATGCTAAAGCTGTATTAGGTATATCTGATGCTGCTTATAATGATTTATGGCAACACTATAGTGATTTAATTGAGTTTGCTGTTACAAGTGCTGATAACGAATTAGATAGAAATGCATCTATAGCTATAGCAGAATTAAATGCTGAAGCTGAAAGTGATGTTGCTGCTAAAAATTCTAGCAGTCAATCAGGTAGAGTTTTGGGAGGAATAATCGGTAAAATTGGAACATCAATAATAGGAGGGCTTTTCTAAATGGAAACTAATCCATGTAAAAGATTATATAAAAGATATGAAAATTCACTTGATAGTGATGCACCTAAACCAGTAGAAACAAATGGATTCTTTAATAAACCTGAAGTTAAATCTACTGATAATAGTGAAGCTAGAAGAGCACTAGAAATTTTTAGAACTATAAGACAAGCAAGGATGGGATTAAAAGATGATAGAAGAAGCTGAACCACAATTTGATGCACCTATTCCTGGTGAAAGTTTAACTGTTGGTCAGGGTGGTAATAATTATAAAAGACCCCCAAGACATAGCACGATTGAACAGGCATTAGCAGTTTATATGGAAACCATGCAGGATGATTCTTTTGCTGACAATATAATTATGGCATTAGAAATGGGTATACCTGTAACAACTATAGCTAATATGATGCAAATAAAAGGTGTTATAGATGGGTTACATACTATAGATGTAAGTATGTTAATACTGCCTATACTTATGGAAATGATTGCTTATATAGCTGAAAGTAGAAATGTCGATTATGACATGGGTACTGATGAGGATAAAGATATTCCATCAGAGGAAGCTATACTTGCATCTATAAATAGAAGTAAAATGAAAGCACCAGAAACTGTTCAGGAGCAAGTGCCTGAAGAGGTTACAATGGAAGAAGATCCATCTGTAGGTTTAATGGCAAGGAGTATATAAATGGCTAGTGATTTTTTAAAAGGTGTAGGTTTAGGAATAGTTGAGGGAGCTGCGGAAACTATTGATGCAGACATGAAAAGATTGAGAGCCACTCAAGATGCTATGATTAATCACCACATGACTAGAGGTTTAAAGGAACAAGAGAGACACGAGAAACAACAACAAGAAGTATCTGAAACAATTGATCTATTAAAAAGTATAACTGGTGAATCTGATACAGATCTAGCATATGAAAAAGCGGCACAACTATTTAATTCTGTAGGTAAGGATGTTACTCAAGCAAAAGAATTATTTAAGACAGTACAAAATGCTCAAGCACTGAATCCTGATTATAAAGTTAATGAAGCATTTAGTTTTATTACTCCAGATCAAGACTTGCGAACTAAACAAGAAATTATACAATCTTTTGCTACAGGTAAAAAGGGAACATATGATCCTCAAGTTACTACAGTACAAGTTCCTGGTATATTAGGAATGATTACAAAAGAAAGAGATGTTGGTAAACAAGTAAGAGCAAATCTTTCTACACTAGGAATACCTAGCCAAGCAGATACTGATGTAATGCAAACAGGAGCAATGGCAGAGATTAGAAGGTCTTACATAGATCCAGAAGCCGCATTAAATTTTAGAAAAGCAGGAGTAGATCTTAAGGCAGCAGAAAGCAATTTAGAGGTAACTAGACAAACAATAGAACAAAATAAAATATTGTTGAAAAATCTTCCTAAAAAAACTAGATTAGAAATAGAGGGTCTTACTCAAAGAAATGCAAATGCTGTAATAGCTGGTGAACAAGCACAATGGAATTTAATGCTCGATAAAAAATATAGTTATCAAGAACGAAAACTAGCTATACAGGCAACGGAAGCAACTATTTTATCTAAAGGACCAAAAGATTTAGAGGAATACTCTACACAATTACTTGTACAAATGGATGGATTAAAAAAACAATTAGCAAATACAGGCAACAATCCAACAGAAAGAAGAATTATAGGTCAAAATCTTCACATACTTAATACTTCTCTTATGGCTGCAACTAACAGTATGGGTGCAGAGGCAAAGAAAAATGTATTTTCAAAAATAAATCCTGAGTCTGCTTATAAAGGAATATTTGAAAGAACATTAAGTGCTAATGGTATTGGTTATAAAACAAATGTTGGAATTAATGGGAAGGTTACTTTTGAAGTAGAGGGAACATCAGGACAAGAATATATTGCTAGACTTCAAGCAGCAGAGGCATTTGAAAATATTTATGGTGAACAAGCAGTTTCAACACAGGCAAAGAAAGATGCACAAGGAAATTTAAATACTCTTTTAATTACAGGTCTTGCTAGTAAAATTGCAAAGAAAACTGGAACAATAGGTATAGCTCCAGCAGATATTAATAATAAAAGTAGATTTGAATTACAGGCAGGTAAAATATATGATATTTCAAATAGCACTATTAATGGTAATGAAACAGTATTAAAAAGACTAGAGAAATTTGGTTATACCCCTGCTAATGGTAAGTATGCCGTATGGACAGGAAAATCTTTTAGGGCTTTAAAGTAAATCTATTATGACAGACACTTTAGATGATACAATTATCTTTGATAAACCTAAAAATAATCAACAGATAAAACAACCTCCTTTATTTCTTAGAGATGATGAAGAAGATGATACCATTGTCTTTGATGAAAAACCAACTCAACAAACTCTTGTTGAACAAACTCCCATTGAAAAAGAAGAAGATGATACAATAGTATTTGAAGAGGATTTAACTGATAAAGTAATTTCTTCTAGAGTGCCAGTTCGCCCTGATGATGATTTCATAGATGATGATTTTACTCCAAGAGCACCTGACTTTTCTGAAGAGGCAAAACAAGAACGTGCAAGGGCTACACAAAAGCAAGAAGAAGAATTAGCAAAAGAGTTTGGAACGTACACTAAAAAGTTTTCTCAGGATGGTATAGATATGTTTAATATAATACCTAACAGAGAAGAAAGAGGAGGCTTATCTCGTGACCAATGGTTTAGACGAAATATGATTCCTAGTATTAAAGAAAGCCCTATTGCTAATGTAGTATTTAGATCAACTGGTGTAACAGGATGGGATGCATTGTCAGGATTGCTATTACTTATGGGTGGAACAAAAGGAATAACAGTAGATTCTGCTAGAGAAATATATAGAGGTGTTGATAAGATAGGTGAATTAACTGGTATAGAAGCATTACAAAATACTGAAGCTAAGATAGAATACAATACTGATGAATTAGCCGATGGAATATCTGAGGTAATTGAAGGTGTAGAGATGTTTCCTGGTTTTGCACAGATTGGTTTGTTATCAGGGCAAATGAGAAAAGTTGGTAAGGAATTAAAAAAACAAACTAAAATAGATAAGATGACACCTGCCCAAAAATCTAAAACAGTTGCAAAACAAATGGAAAAAATACTTAAAGAAGAAAGTAAAGGAGATAAAAAAAGATTTAATTTTACTGCTGGTGCAGCTAAATTAGCGGAAGCTGAAGTTTCAAATGAGTCTATTGTCAGAGCAAATATTGCAGCACAAAAAGCTAGTGATTTAGCTGAACAAATGTTAAAAGATTTTGAAGTAATAACTGGTAAAAAAATTACATCAGAAATTACTATACCTGGTGAAACAAAAATAGTTGATGGTAAAAAGGTAACTGGATTAGGAAGAACAAAATTGGTATATAATCCTGAACGTGCAAGAAAAGCAGGATTAGAAATCAATGAAGAAATAATGGCAAGAGAAGTTAAAGAAAGTGAAAGTATATTGCCAGAGGGGGTTCTTGGTAAAGGAAAAGCTACTACAGAGGGAGAGGAAATACTTCTTACTACAGGTAAAAGTGATTTAGTAGAACCTTTATTAAAGCCAGAATCTTTTAATAAAATTGTTGCTGTTGCTAGTGACTTAAAAAAGAGAAATCCTAAAGCATTTGATAATAAGGACACAGTAATAGACAACTTACTTAAACTAACTGCAAATCAAGAATTACTACCATCCGACGAATTACAAAAAACTTTAACTAAATATGGATTATCTTATGAGGATTACACTTTAGCAATTATAGGAACAGGCTCTAGAGCAGGGCAAGTTTTACAAAAGTTAAGTCAAATAAAAAGAGCTAGACCTTCATCAGAAATGGATCTGCTAGCTGCCAAAGCAATAGAGGAAACTAATGGTAAGATTCGTAACTTTGTTATGAGAGCAGAAAATATTCGTAGAGGTGGTTTAGTATCTCAATTAGCAACTGCGTCACGTAACTTATCATCTGCTGTTATAAGAGCACCTTTAGAGGGTTTGGGAAATGTTATGGACACCAGTATGTATGCTTTACAAAATGAAGGTGTTATGGCTGGTGCAAAAGCATTAGTAGATAGGCAAAATTGGAATGGTAGTTTTAAACATTTTAATTATATGTTTAGTAGACCTGATATAGCTAAAGATTATACGGATTATATTTTAGATAGACCAGAATTAGCTCAGTATTTCGATTCAATATTTAATAACTTAAATGAAATTCAAGCAGCTACTGGTAGGGGAGATCCTACTAGAGTTCTTGGTGGTAAATGGGTTGATAAATCATTGGGTGAACTTGAAGATGTTGTTGGTGCTCTTAATATACCTAACAGATTTCAAGAATATTTAGTTAGAAGAGGTATATTTTTTGGTGAGCTAGAAAGATTAACTAAAAGAGAATATGGTTTTGATTTACAAGAAGTATTACAACAGGGTAGAATAAAAGAATTACTAAATGATTCACCAGACTTAATACCTACTAATAAAAAATCTTTTGTTGAATTAGTAGCTGACAGTACAACTAAAGCATTAGATGTTACTTATGCAAAACAACCTGAAGTGCAAATGTTTAGAAGTATATCTAGTTTTATTACTCGTAATGGTCTTACTGTTCTTATGCCATTTCCACGATTTATGTTTAACTCAATGGAACTAATGGGTAATTATGCAGCAGGTGCATCAATACCTATGACTAAAAAGGTAATGAGTTTTATAGCAAAAGATGGAAAAGATATTGGTAAATTAACATCTAAAGATAGACAACGTATTAGTAGAAATTTACTTGGGATGGCAACAAGTTTGGCAGCATATCAATATATTAAAAGTGAAGATGCTCCAGAAGATTTAAAATTAATACGTATTGGAGAAGGTATTGTAACTGACACAAGTCCATTTTTTCCAATGAGACAGTTCTTAACATTTGGAAAATTATTACAGCAGTATGTAGATGGAGGTGTGGATGGATTAGCTGGATGGCTTGGTGAACAAGAGAATATGAAAGATTTTTATCAGACCTTTACAGGTACAAATTTTAGAGTTGGTGCTGGTTTTGATATATTAGATGAGGTAGCAGGTATAGCTCAATCAACAGATTTTAATTCAAGTGAGGCAGGACAAAGATTTTTAGGGAGAGTAATAGGTAGTTACTTATCTTCGTGGGCAGTTCCTGCCGCACAAATAATAGATACGCAACGTGCCTTTGGAGAAAGAGGAACAGAGTATAGAGATGCAGCAGAAGATCCAGTTTTAGGTAGACCATTTTTATCTGGAGTAGGAAAAGAAATAGCTAGACCATTTAAAGCTAGAGGTATTTCTCTAAGCCCAGAAGAAGAAGCGGCATTACCTAAAAGAGAATTTTTATTTCAGGAAGATGCTAGAAGAGTTGAACCTTTGTGGAAAGTTTTATTTGGTATAAATTTAAGAACAGCAGATAGTGAAGAGGGGGATTACCTAAGAGGTATAGGATTTTCAGATTGGGATTTAGGTAGTAAATCAAATATTCCATCAATAAGAAACTTTGAAAATAAATATCTTAGAGAGTTAGTAGTACCACTAGCTAATATAGTTCAAGGATATGAAGAAAGTTTTGCACAAGAATATGATAATTCAGGTGAAACATTAAAAGATTCTATGACAAAAAAACTTTATATTAAAACTAAATCTGCTAATCTATTTAATAAATTATATAAAAGAAATAGACAAATAGTTAATTCATTAAGAAAGTCTGAAGAGTTATCTAACCCATATATTAATGCTATGCTTACCTACAGAAGAGCATCTAAAACAGCTAGGAAAGAAGCTATGGTAAGGTTTATTCAAAGAGAAGGTAGAGAACCTGATGGTACTAATGTTGAAGATTTACAACTACTAGGAATAATAGCTAGTACCATACAGTAAAGCTATCTCTTATCCCCTGATCCACTTATCTTGCCTCTCTTCATACGTGATTGAAGTTTATCTCTATTCTTCATAGCACAATCAGCAAGTGATATATTTAAATCACTAGCTAATGCTGCACAATACCAGAGTACATCCCCTATCTCCGCACCTACTTGGTCCTTCCAATCATCAGGCATCTTAGACACCCCATCCCTGACAACTTTCTTAACTTTATTAGCTACCTCACCTGCCTCACCAGCTAATCCTAAAGCTGGATATAGTACCTTGACATTCTGTGGATAGATAGCTGTTTCTTTAGCTACATTTTGATACCGATCAAAAGTAAAATCACTACGTTTTGTTTTCATGTATGCCTCTGCTTCCTCTTGAAATTTAATCATATTATAACCTCTTTAACTGTTGAGTATATGCGGTGTTGTATCCTCGCTGCCACTCCTTTGACTGCATAGTTTCTGGAGGGTATGGGTTAGCTGTTACTATTATTGTTTTACCATTACGTAATTTTTTAAGCCATTGTTTGTTAGAATTAAAAGCCTTTATACCTGCTTGATATTGCATTTTTAATGGGGGCTTATCATACTTGTCATAATAATGTTTACTTCTAGCCATGTTAAACTCCTTATGATGCAGCTATGTCTACAACTTCACAAACTCCTGCACTACACGCAAGGTCGTGACTACCACTTGTGCTATCTTCTTTTTCATATTCAGATAGCTTATCCCACTTTATTTCTTTGGGCATCCTCTCTAATAATTCTTTATACTTATCCTCATCGCAATCCTGATAGGGTGCTTGTTTATAAGTATGTTCACTAAATGGTAGGAAACTAATACCTGATACTTTATCAAAGTTATTATATACCCATGCACCAACTTCAAACCATTCATCTTCTTTAACACTAATAGTTACACTAGGTTTATGCTCACACCAATTGTCTTGATAGATACTCCATAATTCTAGTTGTTCAATAGCAGTCAATTCTTTTCTACAAATAGATGATTTAGGAGACTTCATAGGAAAACTAAATACAGTTGTACTATCAGGTTTCATTACGTCTGCCTCTGCTGGAATACCACTGTCTGTCATAAACTGTGTAAGAGGATCTTTATTATCTGCTCTAACAGTTCTAATGTAGTAAGGATTATGTCTAGCATGAATACCACTAGCACTATCAACTAATTGTGATACAGTACCACTTGGTTTAACACAAGTAATGGATGCTGATTCTGGTATGTTTAATGCTTTAGCAAACTGTTTATTTACATCTATTGCGGTACGTCTTAGTTTATTTAAAAGAGTAGGAAGATGTTCTAGTGTACCATTAGTAATAGAATTATCCATAATGCCTGTTAAACTTACACCTAATAATCTTTCTTCTTCTGTATTCTTTTTCCATACAGCACGTAAATATTTAAAATCTGTAAGGCAAGATTGTAACGTACCTAGAATAGTAGCTAAACGAACTTTATTAACTAATGTTTTTTCAGAATCATTAGGTCTAACTACAACCTCAGATAAATTACAGAATTGATATGGTCTAAGTATTATTTCAGAACAAGGATTAGTTCCCCACATTATAGGTTTATCATTTATAGATGTATGTCTGCGGTTTAATTTATCTACTTGTTTATTTGCAGCTTGTCTATTAAAGATACCACGTTCTCCTGATTTACTTTCATAAAGAGATAACCATTCTCTCATAAACGTACCCATATCAGGTTTACCTTTATAGGCTACACTATTATTAGCTAAACTTCTTTGTCCTTCATAGTGCCACCACTCACCTGATTTAGCATGACGCATTTGATCATCACCTAAATTTGATAAACTAATTAATGCACTACGTCTAACACCACCTACTACAACAACCTCACCTATCTTGCACATAATATCATGACACTCAATAGGATATAATCTTCTACCTTTTGCATTAGTAAATATACCTTTACAAAAGTCAAAGAGTTCTTCTAAAGGTTCAGGTCCTGATGCTCTACCCCCAAATGTTTTTAGTCTAGCTCCAGCAGATCTAACTTGAGATACATCTACTTGTGGTATTTCTCCTGCATACAGATAAGCTATATATTCTTTGAGAGCTTTTGACCAACCATTACGGCTATCACCTACTACAACAGTAGACTGTGTATCTTCAAACCTCTCACTAATGATAGGCATCTTATCTACATTCTCACGTTCAACACTAAAGCCTACACCTGTACCACACATTAAGATGTACATAGTCTCATCGAAAGATCTGGGGCTATCTACTGGTATATAGGAACAGTTATATCCTGCTACATTACACCTATCTAATGCAGGTCCTGAAGTCATCATAGCTCTCATGCTAGGCATGACCTCTAAGCTCAATACAGCCTCCTCAAGCTCTTTTCTGATACTATTTGATAGATTGTACTGGTGTTTTTTGGCAATAGAATCTGTCATAAAATCAAAGTATCTTGAAACAGTTTCTGTCCAAGTCTCTCTTCTCTGATCTTCCTCTCGCCACCTAGCATATCTAGATAAAGCTATAAAATGCTGATAGTCAGTTGGTAACAAATTACTCATCCTTCTCCCCTTTGTAATACTTTTAAATTTAAAACTGTTATACCATTTATCTCGTGAAAATGTTGTTCAATACTTTCTTCTATATCCTCAACTACATAACCATCTGTAGGTATAGGATATTCTTCTGGGTCAATCTCTAAAGAGATCATAGCTTTTACTCTAGTTTTTCTGTTCATTTTATATTAATCCTAACTCTAACCTAGCCTCTTCAGACATCATCTTTTGATTCCAAGAAGGATGGAATACAAGATTAACATAGGCTGTATCTATACCTTCTACTTTTTTTACAGCCATTTCTACCGATTGAATTAACATACCTGCAACTGGACACGTAGGGCTAGTCAATGTCATGTTAATATCAATGTGATTATCTTTTTCTATAACATCATAAATTAAACCAAGCTCATAAATATCAACAGATATTTCTGGATCATAAACTTTTTTAAGAGCCTGTTTTATTTCTTCTCTCATTGTACTTCTTTTATTAATCTACCTAAATACCATTCAGCTTTTTGTAAATCCTCTAATGGTGTACGTTTATAATTGTATCGCCAAAGATATTTTTCAACATTACCTTTTAAGTATCCTCTAAATTCTAAATCACTCATGGATGCACGGATACTATCAATACATTCTATACCATACTGATTATAATGTTCTGGGTGATTAACATTATCAGTAACAGTTTGGTTATTGACAAATTCCATAGCTGAGTGATGATCGTCTGCAAATGATTTTGACATATTATCTCTTTTCGTAGTTAAGGTTAAGCATCATAATTTTTTTTGTGGCTAGTAAAATCTACAGTCAAAACATTCCCATCTGATTCTACCACACTTGGCTCTTTAATTAAAGTAGTATCTTCATTAGCAGAATTTTCTTTTGTTCTTAGCGACCACTCTGCTAATTCTTTTACGTGGGAAAACTCCTCAAATAAAGATAAAGATATAGACATTAACTTTTGAATTTTATAAATCTCTTCAAAGTCTTGTGGTTTTAAAGGAGACTTAGGATGAACCATTAGATTAATATCTATTTCTCCTACCCAATTTCCTTGACTATCAAGTAAAGGGGCAAGTTGAATAAAAAAATCTTTAGGGTCGTAGTTAAATGTAGTCATTTTAATTTCCTCTTTTTTCCTTTGAAAGAAACAAAGGATTGGATTTTAGGTTTAGCTTTTTCTTTAAGCCACTCTTCAGGAATAATTCTACTGTAATATCTAAAGTCGTATCTAATACACCATTGTGCATAAGTTGACTTAGCACCCTTACGTAATTTCCTATTACTATTTGTAAACACAAAACGTATATCTAACTCTGGATGTTGTTTCTTTATAGCTAAATGCTTTCGCCTATCTATAGTTGTAAACATACCTTTAGTTTCAATAATAATGTTATTGTGTAAAATAAAATCAGGGGTATAGGTGCGGTAAGCTAAATCTTCCCACTCTATTTTAATACCTTCATACGAATAATTGATGTTTAAATCGTCAAGATATTGGGAAACCTTGTGCTCTAACCCAGACCTATACCCCAAACGCCTAGCTGCAATAAATTGTTTTGCATCCACTAGACGTTCCCCATACTAACATAGTCAACAATCTTAGGTTCTTTTGCTTTTGATTTAACCGCAGGTAAAGATTGTAATCCCTCCCAACAGTCTTGTTTATAATTACAAAAGCCACAGCTTTTACTTAGGATTGTATTGCCTGTTTCTTTACCATAAAAAGTTTCACGAACAGGCTCAAAGCATCTAGTGAATTTATTCTCTTTAATTTTATCTGATAATTTTTGAATTTTATTATATTCATTATCAATATCTATATCAGATTTAACGTATTTAAAATCACCATTAGCTTTGTTAACAACCCACCAACCACCAGCTTCTTTGCCAGCAGCTTTAGCATAACCTGCAAGTTGGGCAACATAACCAAAGTCATCCATACTATCTAGATCTTGAAAGGATTTAAACTTATGTTTATATGACCAATCAGATGCTGACTTAACATCATCTATGGCATCATTAATTTCTAAGTCTGTTGTTCCTTTAATGGTAGAGCCATCCTTTAATTTTAACTCTACCTGTTCACTATCTTTAAACTTTACTTTTGCTTCAGTTAATATTGCCTTGAATACCGCCTCAACAATATCACCTATCATCATGTTCATAACAAAAGTAGTTGGTTTCGGAAGAGCAACATCAGGTTTATTTTTATCATACCACAGTTGGCAGTAAGGTCTACCAACATTAGACATACGTAACCTAAACTTATCTCTCTTCTCCCCACTATTAAACTGACGTTTTAAAGCAGATCGTATGTCATCACATACCTTGTCAATAGTAGCATCTGACATTTCAGTTTTGCTATCTTTGGCATTTTCTAGGTACTGATGAATAGCTAATTCAGCAGGATGATGCATAGCTATTTTTTATCTGGTTTAGTTGTGGGAGTTTTTTTAGCCTCTGCTTCTGCGGCTTGAGAAACTACGAGTAGTCTCTGCACCAAAGGAGCAACTTCATTATAAGGTCTTTTACTAAGGTACACAACAATGTCTCTTAGTAAAGAAGTTTCAATATTTATATTTTCCATTACGCTGATGCTCCTTCATCTTCAATATCAATAAATGATTCAACTGTTGCTACTTCCTCATCTGAGGCTTTAGCTTTTAGATTCCACTCACTAGATATATATTCATTATAATTTTTGATCCATAAAACAAAGTCAGCAAATCTATCTTGATCTTTTTCTTCAACATCTAATGTCTTTGATAAATCTAAAGATACAGTTGGTACATAGAAACTATTACCATTAGGTAATTTTCTTTCTTCTGTAGCTGCATTAATAGTGTGCTGTACTGGTAGCCTTTTCGATTGAAAAAGTTTTTGAAATGGTACACCTAAGTTTTTAAATGCATCACGATTATCAACTTCCCATATGAAAGGAAGATCTTTAATGTCATGCTCATTACCCTTTTCATCTACACCTTTGGCATTAACAGTACCAAAGACTACACGTACACGTTTTATTTGACGTATTAAATTTTGTAAATCTTCTGATAATGATTTAAAATCTTGGATGTAACCAGCAGGTTTACCACAATTAAATCCACCAAGATTATCTTTGAGATCTATATTGAGTGAGTCACCCATAACTGTTTTAACAAACATATTTTTAACATCACCTGAACCTTTAACAAATCTTTTATACATAAACCTCTGCATATAAGGTCTGATACTAATTGAGTTACAGTAAATAACAGAATCATTTTCAGGATTCTCTACTTTAAAAGTTCCTCCTTGTACAACTTCTACATTTACTTTTTTACCTTTGATTTGTTCAGTACCCATAATAGGTGTATGACTAATACGCAACCGAGATAATGTACTACGAGGTTTATCAGAGTTACGTGCTTCACTTGTTATGCCCATGACTGCTGCCATTTGTGCATAATTGTTGGTATCTATTGTTGTTATATTGCTCAAGATTGAGTCTCCTTTTTGGTTAAAGTCTGAGAGTTATATCATATAGTGTCTTTAGTGTCAAGCCAATTAGGACCTATTTTAGACTCTAATAATAAGGGTACATTAAAGTCTATAGACCATTGATTTGAAACAATACTTTTCAAAGACTGATTAATTATTTTTATTACATTTAAAACTTTTTCTTCCTCACTAGGATGTACATCAATAACAATACTATCGTGAACTGTATTTACTATACACGACTGTAATCCTTCTAGAAGATCTTCTATATGTAACATAGCTAAGGGTACAATATCTGCTGTAGCAAATGACTGTACTGGATAGTTTTTAATCTGTGTAAATTTAGTTGGTTTGCCATTCCTCCTTCTGGTTACATCTGGAAAAGAAAATTCTCTACCTGATGGGGTTTTAATAATTGTGTCATTCAATGCTTGTTTGGCTAACTCTTCATGCCAATCAACAATACCTTTATATTTTTCATTGAAGTGTTTGTAATATTTAGCAACTGCTGCTGTCCTGCCATAACCTGTAGCACCATAGAGAGGTGCAAAGGTGTGGGCTTTAGCATCTTGTCTGCTTGTAACCTCTCCTGCATCCGTTATAATCTTAGCTGTATAACTATGCACATCAAAACCTTCTGACACTTCTCTCATAGCTATAGGATCTTGTGATAAATAAGCTGCCGTTCTAAATTCTAGCTGTGCAAAATCTGCCTCTAATATTTTACCATTCTCAAAACGAGAAACAAAAACCTTTTTAATAGGAAACGTACCACCTCTAGGCATATTCTGCATATTAGGATTCTTACCACTAAACCTTCCAGTAGATGTACTTATCTGAGATAACTGTACGTGAAGTTTACCATCTGGTTTTGTAAATGATTCTACACCTTCAACAAAAGCAGATAGGTATGTATCTAATGCACTCAATCTGCGAACACGTTTTAAAAATAAAGCAGCATCTTCCATCTTGTTACGCACAGCAATTTTTTCTAGCATATCTATTTTATTTTTACTTGTTGAAAATCCATGATTGCTAATCCAATCAGCATTAGGAACTCTGAACTTTAATCCTGCAAGTTTTTTTGTTGGTACAACAATGTAACCTTCACCACCACAATCAGGACAATTATTTTCTCTAGCAAAAGGTGATCCATCTTTTTTAGTTTTTCTTATCTTACCTCTACCCATACATTTTTTACATTGCTCTGCATTTGAAACGTACACAAGCTCAGATAAATTTTCTACTTCTCTTTTAAATTTTTTAGGGTCTGAGAAAAACTTTATACTATCAGCCCAATTATTTTTATCTTTTGGTTTTCGAGAATATATAACCCATGATAATTGTTCAGGTGAACTAAGATTGATAGGAACATCACCCATTAATTCTTTTGTTTGCCAATATACTTTTTCTAGTAATTGTTTCTGCTCAGTTTCAAATTCTTTTCTAACCTCTTGAAGAGTTTCTTTGTCGATTTTAAAACCTCTTTTATTTATTTTAGCAAGACAAACAGCAACTTTATTTGTTAAAAGAACTGTACTCATTAATGATATATCAGGCTTAGTATTTAATCTTGTATTAAGTTTAACCGATAATTCTTGAGTAGCATTTACATCTGCACAAAGGTATTCATGTAACTTTTTATAGTCCATGTTTTTAGCTGTGCCTCCACTATTAAGATGCTCTTTTAATGCGGTTTGCTTTTGTGTTTCTAATTTATATTGTTCAGCACAAGCCTCTAAAGTTAGAGGTGACTTAATACCCCTGCGTAGAATATACTCACTTAACATAGTATCAAATACAGGACCATCGTATTTAAAGCCACACTCCCATAGCCAAACTAAATCATAAGCTATGTTATGACCAATTAGTATTGTAGCCTGATCTAATAGCTCCTGTAGTTTACTAGGATCATCTGGCTCTGATACCTCATCATGGCTAAAAGTAAAAGTATGTAAATCACCTTGATCAGATTTAGCTCCAACCATAACAAGCTCATTACCAGATTCAAATGGATCTATGTGTAACTTACCATCACGAGTTACACCTGTATTTTCTACATCAATGGTTAGCTTCATATCCTTAACCTCACTTGGTAGAGTGTTTCAATAAAAATTTAACAAACTCAGGATTGTCTCTGTAGAACCCTGCCTCAAACATGGAAAATACAGATACTATTCTTTCTTCTGTATCTTTGTCTAGTAAATTACCTATCTTATATATTGCATGGTTTAATTCATGTAATATAGTTTCCACAAGAATAGATCCACACAAACTTTGTTCTATACGAATACGTGAATCCATATAACTAAAGTCACCAAAAATTTCTCCATTTAAAGGTACAAAGTTTATATCAATATCAAATGGACCTATACGTACAACTAAATCTTTTAATAATTCTTTTTCTTTTTTCATAATTATTTTACTCCTACTGGTGTATCTATGTCAACAACCTGAGCACCTTCTTTTATAGCTTTTTGTGCTTCTGCTTTAGGCATTTCTAAAAAGTTCATATTAATACTAAAAGATCTTCTTTCACCATCACTATAGAAAGGGTATACACAATGAAACAATTCAGCAGGGAACAACCAGAAGTCTCCAACTTTAGGTTTAACCATAAAGTTTGTTGCGTTCCAATTGCCTGATGAACCATGTGCAAATTGAAGATGTCCATGTGCAGGATGATGATCCTTGTAATCTTCTTCACATTCTTTTTCATAGTCATCTGGTAATCCAAGATAGCCAACACAAGAAATCCTACAACCTGTATGGATATGTAATGGATTATACTCATGTTTAAATTGTCTCACATACCAAGCAGACATTACCTGTATACCATAATCATATACATTCATATCTAATGTTTCATTCCATGCATGAGTACGTTGGTGCGACCAGGCAACCCATCCTGCAATAAAATTAGAAAGTTCAGCTAATACTTTTTCTTTTATTTCTTCATCCCAAGCTAACTCTTGAGTAACTTTACCTACTAAGTTGTCTGAAAAATCTTCTAATGTATCTACCTTCTTATCTAAATTATCATTTAGAAATTTTACTAATCCTGCTGACAATTGACAGTAACCCATTGACGGACCAAAGGGTGCTATAAATTCTTTGTTTTGTTTTGGTGTGTATATATTAACCATGTCGTGTTTACTCCTTATGCTGCGTAACGACCTACTCTATAATCAAAGTCGCAATGAACTATACCATGCCACCCTGTTAATTTATTTTTAACGATATTAATATGACGTTGGTTATCTTCTTCGTCTTGCCCTTCAATTGGGGGATTCTTTGCAATCAAGATCATCAAGTCAGCCTCTGCTGCTTTACCTGTTCTACTGCCTTCCATCATAGCTTGATTAAGGGCTATCTTACCCTCCGCTTCAGCACTCAACTGTGACATATAAAAAATTGCACAGTCATATGCTTTGGCTATTTGTCTTGCATAAATTGCATTTGCTTTTAATGCCTCATCCGATCTAGTGTAACCAGACATATTAGCAAACTTATCACCCATGTCTAATACAACAACATCTGGTTTATAAGATTTGCAAACACTTTCTACCCAAGCCATATCTCTTCCTGTAACGTCTTTAATTTTAATGTTATCTTTAATTTTATTAAATGCTTCAGCCTTACTTCTATCCTCGTTTATTTCATGTAATGATTTACCTGTAGCTGCTGTTAAATATCTAGCCCCCACTCTATGAGATGCTTCTTCATTGCATAACACAATACAGTTAGCACCCTGTTGAGCAAAGCCATTAGGACCTGCTAACATACTTGCATGAAAGCTAGTCTTACCTGTGTTGGGTCTAGCTCCTACCTCTATTAAGTGTCCTGCATTTACTCCCCCTACCTTACGTGAAAGTGTTGGTAAATTAAATGACCATCGTGCTTCTAAAGCATTTTGTTTAATAAGATTGTCAGCTTCCATGTCATCCCAATCAATCTTCATATCAGGCATGAAATCATCATTGTATCTTTCTAATAATTCACGTAATGGTTCTAAACTATTTTGTGCTCCATTAACATAATCAAAACCTAAGTTGGCAATATCTTCTCCAACTACCTGCTGAAATAACTTTGATAAAACTTCCTGTGCTACATCCGTTCCAAGACGATCCTCTCTTTTAATTTTATTAAATATATCTTTGAAAGTATTTTTTTGTGTTGTAGTCATGCTAGGATTACCTGATAAAAATAAAGCCTGTACTTCATCTACAGTTACAGTTCTGTTATACTTATCTACAGCATCATCTAAAACAGATTTAATCTTACGCACATCTTTACTAAATAATCTATCAGGACATCTAGCCCCTCTATGATTATCATAAAATTCTTTATCCATAAGTGATCTTATAAGTGCTAATTCCATGTAAGTTCCTCTAACTTTTTTACATCTTCAGGGGTTTTATATTTTAAATCATCCGATAATCTCAGGGCTTTTATCTCCTCAACATACGGCTTTAGCTCAGAAACAATGCCTAACACTTTTGGTAATGCATCAGGGTCAAGTGCTACAATAACTTTATCAAACTGAGATAAATAATTTTTAGTTTGCTCAGTAATAGATGTGCCTAGAATAGCTACGCCTAAGTATTGTGGATTAGTTGCAACAATACACGCACTCAAACAATCCTCCACAACAACAGCAATATTTCCAGTACCTGTAATGTAAGGCATACCAGAATTACCATAGCGTTTCCACTTTGGTAATCTTTTACCAAGAGATCTACCAACTGCATCAATCATTAAACCATTGTTATACAAGGGGAAAACTGCTCTATGCTCTTTTAGGTCATAGAGAATGTGAACATCCTCAATGCCCCATTGAAGTGTCCAATCTTTTACAGAGATATTATTATCACTGGATACAAGATAGTCAGGTTTGATCCAATCAATTACAGGTTCTATCTTTTTAGGTGTTAATCCTTTTTTAATATCTTCAGCAGTTAAATGAATCCTAGATGCCCCACCTATAGGACAGCTAACTTTGTAGCAATTCCATACAAGCATACCACTATTATTAGTAGCAGTAAAAGTGTTATAACCTTTACACTCAGGGCAATTAGATCTTGTAGTAGAACCATTAGGTATATCTAATTCTTGTACATAAGAGTATATATCCATATTGTTCTTTCACTTAGGTGTTAATATATAATTTAATTAAATACATTTAAGTGTAACTTTTAACATATATAATAATTATTGTCAAGCTGTCCAGTTGTGAACACCCCAAACTGATGCAATAAAATAAAATAATTCCATCAACATTCGTGGTATATCACCATCCTTCTTCGCAAAGTATGCCCAGGCTAGGCAGTTTACACTAGATAGAAACCATCCTACCCATTGTACTTCTGCCCTACCTGACGTAAGCAATACTAACGAAACCAAGACACCAAAAAATGCAACCCACCTCATTTTTTTATTAATGAGTAAATTGTGTAGGGTTTAGTTCCTTTGTAACTGTATATAGGTATAGCATAATTATCTCCTTCATCTACCCAAGCCTGTTTGCCTGTGTATACCCATTCGTATCCCTCTTTTTCTTTCTCCTCAACTTTGTTAAGGAAGTCACTATTAGCAGTAGCGAACACACTCCATCCTGCTAAAAAAATTATTACTAAATTCATATCTATCCTTTCTTTATATAAATGTTTCTAGTTTCTAATGCAGCCGTAGACGCAGCAAAAGTGTGATTCATATACGGCTTAACACTTTGGGGGTTAGCATGACCAGTAGTAGCCATGATTTGCCCCATTGACACACCTGCCTCATTCATTTGTGTAGTTCCAGTACGCCTGAGATCCATTAACCATAAATTATCTGGCAGTTCTGCTGACCTAATTATTTTTCTACCCAACTTTGATAATTTTTGTTTAGTGTAAGGTTCAAAGATTCCATCTTTAGGATTGACATCTGGTGCAACATACTTTTGAAAACCAAAGTCCTCATGCTGTCGCTGTAACATCTCACATAGATCTTCTGATATAGGTAGTGTAACTGATGCTCTTCTTTTAGATTGTTGTAAGTCACATTTCCTTGCCTCTAGATCTATGTTATCCCATTCTAGAGTACGCATATCACCCATCCGTTGTACCCATTCATAAGCCATTTGCACAATCAATCCCATATTTCGCCATTCCCATTTGGAATACGCAACATCTAGAAACTTAACAACGTGATCATGTTCCCATACAACCTTACGTTGTGGTGCAGTTTTTCTTTTAACTCTACTAAATGGGTTAACCTTTGTATGCTCCATGTCAATGGCATAGTTGTATAGGATGGATGATGTAGAGCATACATGATTAGCAAATGGAACACCTCTGTCTAACCATCTTTCATACGCAAGTTTAGCTTTACGTGTAGTGACATCCGTAAAACGATAATCACTAAAGTCTTTCAACATGATAGATAAAAAGTATTTATAATCTTTTTGTGTTGACTTACGTAAAAATTTAAAATTACTACTGTTGTAATAATCTTTAATTAGGTCAGCAAGTCTGCTGTTTTTTCTTATGGTCATTAGTGATGCATCCCCCAATTATGAAAATCGTTCACAGCTCTTCTATATCTTTCAGACACATACATTTTGTGTGTATTGCTGTTAGGATTAGATTGTTTAATTCTGTTATCTAGTTCAGTATCAGAAATCTTTTTAATACGTTCCTCAAACTCTTTATCAGTAAGTGACATAGGCATAACCGCCTCCTTTTTAAAAATTTTTGTTATAAAGATACCACTTTTTTAAGAGAATCTTTGGCTTGTTCTGTTGACATTTTAAACCATTCACCTTTACGTTCAACAGCAATCTTTGAAGCAATTTTATGTGCTTCTTTTTCAGCCCTGTCTCTGTTTTCAAAATGATCTGAATGAATTAATTTATAATCACGGAAAGGGCTACTTGTTTGGTAGGCACTACACCTATCCCTTGCATCTACAGCTTTACCTATCTTTACCCATCCATCCCATGCAGGATTGACCATAACATACACATCTCCTGCCGATACGTTATCATATAAATTCTTAACAAGTTTAATATAGTCTTGAACTTTTTTTACATTGAACACAATCTTGTCTAGACTACCTCCTTGCTGAAGATACCCATCAATTGTTCGGTGTTTACGTTTATAAAATACCATACCTCTTGCATCTGCATGATGGTTTATACCTGTTCTTCTCCAACTTGTACCATCAAAACGTCTACCATCTGCTCTGAAATCTCCATTAATAGGTCTCATATCTATTCTCCTTCTAAGTTTGTGTGGCATAATTGCCACATTAAAAATTTATTTCCACCAATTATTATAATCAAAAGCACACCCACATATAGTGTTAAGTACAGCAAAAAAAATTATATACCCAATCCACAATAATATAAATGTCATTACTATTGTCATTGTTATTTTAAAAACATTTGAAAACATATACTTAATTAATTTTACCACTTAAGGGTACTCCCATCTATAAAATATATGATCCTCAATTTTAACAATTCTTGTTTTAGTTTTTCTCCATTCTGGAAACACTCTAATACTATGATAGTGTGTTGCACCCTCTAGTAATCCTGTTTGACCCATGTCAACCATATCTTGAGCTATAGCTAATGATCTTTCCCAAGCATAAGGATCGTTAGGCACATCCGTTTTACCATCACAAAACCATGAGAATTGACACCTGTGTTTAACTGGTAGTTGTGGTCGCCATTTATACGTTGGTCCTTGTCTTACGACTTCACAAATAGTATCTGGATACCTGTCATCATCCACTCTGTTTAATACTACTTCAGCTACAGCTATGTTACCAAGTAGCGATTGATTTCTTGCCTCATGGTACAGGTTAAGTGCCATGCACATATACGCAGCTTCTAATAATCCAAACATTAAAATTCTACTCCTCTTTTTTTAGATCTATCTAATATTTTTTTCCAAGTTTGTAGTCTTAATTTACTTCTAATTTTATCAGAGGTAGCAGGATCACCTGATTGTGAAACCAAGTGAGCCCACTTTCTACCTTCTTTAACATATACTATACGAAGTCCACTACCTATTCTTGGTGCTTCATCATATAGAAATATAGTGTGTTTGTCACCATATTTTTTTGTTTTAATTTTATTCCAATCGTCATGCTTATTACTTTTTTCACGACCAAAAGCTACTGACCCAAGATCTTTAGGCTTTTGCTTGTTTACTTTCTTTCTTAAAAGAAATTTAGGTATTTTCATTTCCATGATTTACAATATGCCAAGTCAATTTTAGCTTCAGGATATTGGCTTTGAGCTAACTCTAATGCATATTCAACTGCATCAACCCAAGAACTCACATCCGTTTGATCAGTAAGCCTATCAGTATGTACTGAGATTTCTGTCTCATGCTTAACTTGCATCCCTTCTATTGTCGTATTAGTAACATCTACACCAACGCAATAAACATATTTGCTTTTATGTTGTTGGCTCATCATCATATCTGAGTTCATAATTTTTTTCCTTTCATATCAACAACGTCTGGCAGAGTTATCACCTCTGCATCTGTTTCTATCCAAACTTTAGCACCACAGGACAGAGGTTTATCAGGACTATACACAACTTTACACTCTCCAAGTACGTGTACCTGATGTCCATAGGTATTACTATTGTATGTCTTTACAGTAATCACAGGCTCTCGTTTGTTATTCTTGTGATTAGATTTAATAACGTGTTGGTTTATATGTATATATTTTTTCATATCAAACCATACAAACGTGCAAGAGACATAGACACACTTACAAATGCAATGATTGTAAATGTAAATATATATGGAGGTAGTTCAAACATTAGAAGTTATGTACCTCTAGTTCAAACTCTACCTTCAATACTCTTTTATGAATGGAATAGTGGTAATAATTACCTTCGCTGTCAGATACTACATCACAAGCTCTAACAACATCTGCAAACTCATATAAATCTTTAGGGGCAAAGACAACTTCCTTTGTTACTTTTGGTTTAGCTAATTTAATATGCTTCTCCTTTTTGCTATCCCATTTGGTCTTTTCTGTAACAATTTTGGTTACAGTAAAGTTACTAAAGTGATTGTTGTATTGTTTCATACTCATTTGTTTTCTCCTTATGGTGTATCTATTGGTGAGGAAAGGTTGGACATAACTCTAATAAAATAATGTATATCCATGTCTTTAAAAGCTATCTCTTTACCCTGACTTTTGGAATGATATGTTCCCTCTAGTATGTCTAAGATGTCGTAAGGTATAGCCCTATCATCATTAAGTACACTTGCCATCTTAACAAACTTTCCCATTGTTGTTGTTGTTGTTGTCATCCGTTTTCTCCTTTGTTTTCTTTCTTCTGTTGCTGTTATAATATTTTCCCAATCTTCTCTATGCGTCATTTTCTTTTACTCCTATGAGTTGATTGTCTAACATTAAAGTATACCAAGCAGGTACACTTCGGCTCTTATTCCATTGAGCAATTTTACTTTTTGCACCAATGTAATAATTTTTATAGGCTTGAACAACATTGTCCAATACTTTGTATTCATCAGGCATACATTGAGGTTGTGGTGTTTCATCATCATCTAAAATAAATAATGGTGTAGCAGATACCCACTTAATAACTTCCTGACATTTATGTGTTTTCCCATACCTTCTTGTGTACTCACGACATAACTCTACTCCATGAGACACCAGCCATCTATAGTTTTTTCTACTATCACCAGCCCATCTAGTGCATGGGTGATTTTTGTATGCCTCTTTATACTTAACTAGGTGTCCAAAGTCATACCTATGAAACACACTACACAACATCTGTGCAGTTTCTAATGGCATCTTAACTATATGTTTATCACATAGCATCTGTGCTGAGAGTATAGGGTCATTATCTACTCTGAATATATTCATTTATATCTCCTTCTCTAGTGACATTGATCAGTTGCCAAGCCAATTCGTGTAGTTGGCGATACTTTTCTTGAGTGTATTCGACATTTTCCATAACCCAATTTATTTGGTTAATTATTTTTTCTTTAGTCATTAGTTATCTCCTTCTTTCTTATTAGTAATAAAATCATCAATCACTTCTTTAAATGCTACACCACTAAATACACCTACTAAAAATATTATAACAGAATAAAACATAAATGTAAGACTACTCATTAGCTATCTCCTCAATTTCTTCTATATCTGAAGATATACATTTCTGACTTATTTCTTCAGCTTCATCACGATCAAAGTTATTTATAGCTTCTTCTTCAGAAATTGCTTTCACTTTATATGTTTTTCCTATTAAATTACTTTCAGTTATTAAATATGTTTTAGTCATGTGTACCTCCATCATCATCTACTTTAGGTCTATCTTTATCAAAATTACTTATGGCTATGGTCATAGCTACTATTACAGGTAATGTCCAAGCCATCATACCACCTGAAACATAGGCTACAAACCAAGATGGTAAAATAATTATTA
>Ga0114933_10001555_pt1 | contig 25416 bp, 24 predicted proteins | sample 4SBtaG_FD_89691 | JGI IMG/M metagenome (GOLD analysis project Ga0114933, IMG submission 89691) | Deep subsurface microbial communities from Kolumbo volcano to uncover new lineages of life (NeLLi) - 4SBTROV12_W25 metaG | ecosystem: Environmental > Aquatic > Marine > Volcanic | place: Kolumbo... | reverse complement strand
CCCCACAAGCTTGTAAGTGCTTGTGAGGCTTCACTTTACTGCAGTGCCCCGCCAGGGACTCGAACCCCGAACCTACTGATTAAGAGTCAGTTGCTCTGCCAGTTGAGCTAGCGAGGCTTACCGCTATCCAATGGAGCATCAAGCGGCCGAAAAAACTACCGATAGACAGAAACAGATCAAGCAATCCGTCCTGGGTTGCATCAGAATGCGTTAAATCCCGTCAGTGTCTGCCCTAGGATGAGCGAGTGGATATCGTGAGTTCCCTCGTAAGTGTACACCGACTCCAAGTTGGCCATGTGACGCATCGAATGGTACTCCACCAGAATCCCGTTTCCGCCAAGTAGTCGGCGCGCCTCGCGGGCAATGTCCGTCGCCATATCGCAGTTCGCTCGCTTAGCAAAAGACACCTGCTGAGGTGTCATCGTCCCACCATCTTTCATCCGGCCCAAGTGATAGTTAACCAATTGGCCGTGCGTGATCTTCGTCAACATGTCCGCTAGTCGGACCTGCTGTATCTGTTTGCCACCAATCGGCTCGTCAAACATGACGCGCTCTTTCGAGTACGACAGTGCCTCGTGGAAGCATGCCATAGCCGCGCCCACAGCGCCCCAAGCGATACCATACCGAGCTTGAGTCAGGCACATGAGTGGATGCTTGAGGCCACCGGTCGTCTCTGGAAGCATCGCGCTTTCAGGCACATCGACGTCTTCAAGCACAAGTTCGCTAGTATCAGAGGCGAGGAGAGACAGCTTTCCTTTTTGATCCCGGGCACTGAACCCAGGTATATCAGTCGGAACCACAAATCCTCTGATCCCCTTAACATCGCCGAGCTCACCAGTCTGAGCCCAAATAACCGCTACATCCGCCATCGAGCCACTGGTGATCCACATCTTGGCACCGTTGAGTCGCCATCCATCAGAGGTCTTTTCGGCTCGTGTGACCATACCAGCCGGATTGGATCCATAATCGGGCTCTGTTAGTCCGAAACAACCGATAGCTTCACCAGTCGCAAGCTTTGGGAGCCAAGTCCGCTTTTGCTCCTCACTCCCGAACGCAAAGATCGGGTACATCACGAGTGCTCCCTGCACGCTGACGAACGAGCGGATGCCTGAGTCACCCCGCTCCAGTTCCTGCATGATGATCCCGTAAGAAACGTTGTTCAGACCTGCACAGCCATATTCTTCGGGCAAGTTAGCACCTAGCACACCCAGCTCACCTAACTCTGGAATAAGGTGTTTAGGGAACTCGCGATTGATGTAGGCATCCCCGATGATCGGCATCACAGCGGTCTCAACCCATTCGCGAACGGTGTCACGAATCATGCGCTCCTCGTCGGAGAGGAGTGCGTCGAGGTTATAGAAATCAATCCCTTCGAAGCGTGCCATCGTTAGCGTCTCAATTAGGTCCCTGAGTGACGTGCTGGGGTGCTACTACCCCAGAAGTGCCTGAAATGTCGCCCTTCAGGCATCCGGGCTGAAGGGCGACATACTCACCAGAGGTATCCTGTGCTATGAAGTGCGAGCAAGTGGGGCCAACAGCACTGTATCCCAACCAGTTGTCGGAAGAGACCTTCACGATCTTCTACGAACTCGGTGGCACTGCCTCAGCCGCACGAGAGTTCTTGAAGCGCATCGCCCCATAGATAAACTCTCTCGCAACCTTTTGCCCGATCCAGACCGCCGTGGCTAGGGTCGCAGTCCAGGCGCCAACGATTAGATCTGTCGGACGAATGGCTATCCACACGTAAGCGGCGCACGAGAGTCCGAATGCCACGCCCCCTAGCCAGCCATATAAGGCCGCACGCTCCCTCGCCCGAAATCGACATAGATCACACCACAACATCCGATCTAGTCTTCCTTGGTCGTATACCTCAAGACACCGGACACATGTCACTTCGTCGGGATACCGGTCCCGCCATGACACCTTCTCGGGCGATTTCACAACCAACTACTCAACGTCTTCACTGCTAGGTCCGTCATCCAAATCAAGCGCAGCCGAATTGATGCAATAACGCAAGCCAGTAGGCTGAGGGCCGTCCGAGAACACATGTCCTAGGTGCCCGTCACACACAGCACAGATGACCTCAGTCCGCATCATCAAGAGTTCTTTGTCCGACTTAGTGCGCACGTTTGCATCATCTAACACATCATAGAAGGACGGCCACCCCGAACCTGAGTCGTACTTTGTCTCTGACGCGAAGAGAGACGCACCACACCCCCGACACATGTAGGTGCCCGTCCGCTTCTCATTGTTGTACTTCCCAGTGAAAGCGCGTTCCGTGCCCTTCTCACGGAGCACCCTGTACTCAATTTCCGACAGCTGAGCACGCCACTCCCGATCACTCTTTTTAATTCGTGGTGTCACCTGCGCCCCCCGCTAATTGATCCTGAGGATGAGACCCCATCCGTTGATGAGTATATCCTCCGTCAGGTTGCATGTCGCCCAACTCAGATATCAGAGAACCTGATCCGTCACCCATCCAACAAGGTCTGATGGCGGGATCTAAAGTGGAAGTGCTGGTATGCCATTGACATCCGTCGCCCGGACCCGCCGATTGGCCGGTCATTTAGTAAACACTCGGAGTAATTATGAGCGACTCATTAGTCACCCATATGAAGTGGGACGACGTAGAGCGTGAATCCGTTACCCACGACATAGCACGCCAGCTCTTCACGGGAAAACGGATGATGCTCGCCCAAGTTTTCTTAGACAAAGGCGCTATCGTTCCGAAACACTCGCACGATAACGAACAGCTCACATGGGTTGTTGAGGGAGCTCTTAAATTCTGGCTAGGGAACGAGGGTGAACCTGGGTACGAAGAACGGATTGTTTCCGCCGGAGAAGTCATGTACATCCCGTCCAATGTGCCACATAAGGCTGAGGCACTCGAAGACACTCTCGATGTGGACGTTTTTAGCCCGCCTCGACAAGACTGGCTAGACGGCACGGACTCGTACTTCAAAGATCGCTGAACTCAAAGGCAAATCATGGATTTAGGAATTCGCGGTCGAGTGGCGGTGGTTGCCGGGTCAAGTCAGGGCTTAGGGCGAGCCATAGCTGGAGCCCTGGCAGCCGAAGGTGCCGACTTAGTGATCAACTCCCGTTCTCGTGAAAAGCTCATGACCGTAAAGTCAGAGATCGTCGAAGAAACGGGAGCCCGGGTAGAGGTTGCTGCATGCGACCTGACTCCTGCTGACGGAGCAGCCGAGCTAATAGCTGCCGCGGAAAGTGCATTCGGGAAAGTAGATATCCTAGTCACAAACACGGGTGGGCCACCCGCAGGAATGTTTGAGGACCATTCGGTCGAAGTCTGGGACGAGGCAATCCAGCAAAATTTCAATAGCGTAGTCAATCTTGTGCGCGCAGCTCTACCGGGGATGAAGACGCGCCGATGGGGTAGAATCGTGAACGTTACGTCCGTTTCAGTGAAGCAGCCCGTAAAAGGGCTAATCCTATCGAACGCGATTCGAGCAGGAGTAACCGGGTTCGCTAAGACGATCTCAAACGAGGTTGCCGAATTCAACGTTACCGTGAACAACGTCTTGCCGGGGTTCACTAGGACGGAGCGGCTTATACACTTGGCCGAAGCGGTCGCCGAGCGGGATGGGATAACGGTCGACGATGCTTACGCTGGATGGACTGAGGAGATTCCCATGGCACGACTCGGGGAACCGTGCGAACTTGGCTCAGTAGCTGCGTTTCTATGCTCCGAGCACGCATCTTACGTAACAGGCCAATCAATTGCCGTCGACGGCGGCTGGATCAAAGGACTTATCTGATGGGAGCTGTGGGATTTCAGGAGGCAACCTGGATCTGGAGAGACGGTGAATATGTGGCCTGGCACGAATGCAAGGTCCACCTCCTAGCAACAGCAGTGCAGTTTGGCACGTCTGTATTCGAGGGAATCCGAGCATATGAGACGCCTGAAGGTCCGGCTGTTTTCAGGCTCGATGCGCACATCGATCGTCTGATCGACTCGGCAAAAATATATCGGATGGTGCCTGATTACTCAGCAGATGACTTGGCTAAAGCGTGTTTGGATACCATCCGGAAGAATGAAGTCAGGAACTGTTATATCCGCCCCATGATCATACGCGGATACGGCACTCCAGGCCTTAACCCGACTCTAAGCCCCATAGAGACGTACGTTGCCGCTTGGGGGTGGGGGACATACCTCGGGGCTGAGGCACTGGAGGCCGGAGTGGATGTATGCGTCTCCTCTTGGCAACGAATGGCGCCGAATACATTCCCAGCTAGAGCCAAAGCGGGCGGTCACTACGTGAATGCTCAACTGATGAAGATGGAAGCAGTGCAAAACGGCTATGCAGACGCCATTGCACTTGGACCCGGAGGGCTCGTCTCCGAAGGCAGCGGCATGAACCTGTTTATTGTCGATGGGGGAAGAGTCATCTCTCCGGTTCTCGACGGCACCTCATTAGTGGGGATAACCCGCAGCGCCGTAATGCAGATCGCCATGGACCTGGGGTACGAGGTCGAAGAACGTCCAGTTCCAAGAGAATCCCTCTATACGGCAGACGAATTGTTCTTTGCCGGCACTGCGGCCGAAGTTACCCCAGTGCGAAGCGTAGACCGGATCGAGATCGGTGAGGGTAAAGCGGGACCGGTCACGCTCGACATCCAGAGGCGATTCCTGCAGACCGTCCAAGGTAAAAATGATGACCCACACGGATACCTGACGCACGTGTAGAACTCCAGAGCCATCCGCCGCAGTAGCAGCATCTAGAGAAGTGTATGTTTGACTGGGGAGAGCGCTTTCTACACGCAAAGGGCCTGAGCGGCAATCACCGTCCTGAAGTAGTCAGAAACGAATGCGTTGAGCGCAAAAGTAACCCTCAACCCACTCGGCATGGACACCACTTCGCCAGCTTCCGGAGAAACGGTCCCCTTCAATCAGGCCAACGTCTAAAACCGTAAATGCAGCATCGAAAACGGTTTCACCCGCCCATCGATTCGGCTCGCTACCAAAACGAAGTAGGATGCTCTGGCCAGATGAGCCCTCGCTCTCTAGAACCAGTACACCCGGTCCCTCAGGATCAGGACTATCTAGACCTTTCATCTGCTGCGCACCCACAGCATCGAACCCCACATCGGCCTTTCCAAAAAGCGTAGCCGTCGAAGCCCCCCAGTCCCTGTACGCTTCTGGCATTTGCTTGAGGTCGACGAAGCCAACCGCCCTATCGTTCTCGTCGTCACTTACCATGACGAGGCGATATCGCCCAGCCATATACGCCATCGTTTCCTGAATTTGAAGGGGCGCACCTACCGGAGAACATGACGTTACCGAGTCTCCGGCCATTCCGAGGTTCTCCTCAGCGACGTTCCCTACGCACGCAACGAGAATCGCACTCGCGACAACACTTAAAGCCCAGAGGATACCCCTAGTCAACGCAAGATTTTACGAATCTGGCCATCCTTACCAACGACATAAAGATTCTCATCCCATATATCGTCACCAAGGTCGAGTGCGCCTTGGCCGGCCGACGCACTCGGGGCAGCCTGCTGTGACGCAGATATCGGGGGAAGGAAGTAATTGTCACCCTGAGCTAGATCGACGCCGTATCCAAGGTCCTTAAGTGATGCGATTGTGACTTCGCTCAGCGGATTCGGAACATCACGGTCGAAAAAGGGCGTCATCAATTCGGTATTGAATACTGATTCACGCCAGTGAGCATCACCTGATCCCGGTCCAGCCTGATTCTCGACCGGCACAACCGAGCCTGTCGTATATGCACCACCGCCTACGTTATCGAATGCGATAATCGTGTTGCGCCCCACGAAATGTGTGTCCGCTCCCGTATTATCAGGGAGAGAAGGATTGATGAGCAGATCCGCATTATCCCAACGCGTTCCGATACCCAGCACGTGACCCATCTCGTGCAAAATCAGCCCTTCTAGCTGACCGCGTGCCTCAACCTGCACCAAATCGGCATCATCAAACCGCATGACTCCTACCGAGGTGTGATTTGAACCTCCTCTTATCACACAAGGGCCTGCACTACCCAAGGTGCCACCCTGGCCATCGATATAACCGATATATACGTAGATCACGACGTCATCGACGTTCCTATCCAACAACGGCTGTCCGTTGATGCAAGCATCCGCCGGAAGTGAATTACTGGAGAAGTCACGGTCCTGAACGTCAGCAACAATTATCTGTGACCAGCGAGTGGCAGCCGCCGTGAACGCATCCTCTTGGCTCTGGGTCCCAGAATCGATATAGACAATTTCAATGTCATAAGGGACTAAAGCTTCACTCGTTGTAACCGTTAGCGTGCCCCCAGTGACTGGCTCACCCTGATCGAATGCATGCACGAGTATGTGATACTCCCCATCGGCGAAGGGAACTTGGCAGCTCTCAACGCTCGTTGGCCCAGTACTGACGCAACCCACGTATTCTTCTCGAGAGCTAGGTCGTATCCGCTCCGACACGTAAACATCCGCGTCGCCCGACGGGGCAGTGAACGAAACCGTAAGCGTCGTTGGACCAGAGACATTTACCCTGAACAGCATCTCTGTGTTGATGCCCGCCGACAGACCAGTGATTGGCACATCTAAATTAGCCTCAGCCTGATCTAAAACGTTTATGCTTCGAGTAACTTCATTGTTGGATTCAAAAAGCTCGACGACTGCCTCATCAGCATCCGTAATCAACGCGAGTTCGTTCGAGCCAGTGCTCAGCGGACCGACGTCAAAAGCTAGTTCCGTCGTGTCATTGGGCTCGAGTGACGGCAGGTTAAACGTACCTATTTCAGCCGTATTGGAAGTCAGAGAAACGCGTGTGGGACCACTAGCCAGATCACCGAGGTTGGCGACCCTCCCTGTTACGGTCACAGTCTCAAGGCTAGTTGGGGCCGCGCTACTTAGTTGCAGGAAACCAACCACTGCGAGATCGGGTGTTGGAACCTCAGCGCGCGCAATCGCACCCACCGAAATCGATTGTCCGGGAACAGACACGAGCAGTTCCTGCTCCCCGAAAACCGGTCCAAGCGTCCACTCCGTAGTTGCTTCACCATTGGCATCAGTACTGGCTGTCTGCACTGAAACGGTCCCATTGTCAGATCCCGGCAAAAACGTCACTGCCAGATCTGGAATTCCTGAGCCTCCCAAATCAGTCAATGTGACTGCGACCGGGTCCGCCAATGTAGAGTCTCTTATCGCTTCTTGGTTGTCACCTTGGGTAACCGTAAAGCTGCTGATCTCTTGGACCACTTCTAGATTGGCAGTAGCCGTCAAACCAAGTCCCCGAGCCGTCAGAGTAGTACTGCCAACCGCAACAGCAGTGACAAGTCCATCGGTGCCAATCGATGCTATCGCAGGATCTCCAAGAGACCACTCAATCTGGGTTGGCATAACGATCCCGTTCTGGTCATTGATCCGAACGGACACCTGAACGGACTGCCCCAAGTACGTAAAACTCACGTTGTTGGGAGTAAGCGTGATCGTACTCGGAACACGCTCGGTGGTCGTAGGTTCGATCACACGATCCCCGCTGCAACCAACTACAGCTAGGAGGGCTAGCAGTTGTATCGGTGATAAAGACGGGCTATAACGCATCTCTACAAGATCCGGAAAGCAAAAGGATATCGTGGTATCGTCATACACTAATCACATTGAATTGTGGCAAGTTAGCCCATTAAGCGGATGCACTGACGACACGCTCACGTCATGTTTTAGCACGATAGAGCCTAATTTTTCAAGGGCCACCAACCATTCCCTTGGAAATCTAAAGTGATTTTATGGGTCGACGCAGACGCGACACCACGGCCTGTTCGTGAAATTATTTTTCGTGCTTCGCAGCGACTTGAGCTGGAAACTGTACTAGTAGCCAACCACAGGATCGGAATACCAGCAAACAGCGAGCATATCCGATTTGTTTTGGTCGAACACGGCCTGGACGTTGCAGATCACCACTTAGTATCAAACGCGATGGCTGGCGACGTCGCCGTCACAGCCGATATACCTCTAGCCGCCGAGTTGGTAGAAAACGGCGTTCACGTCATCAGTCCCCGTGGCGAAGTATTCGACAAAGAAAACGTAAGAGAGAGGCTTTCTATTCGAGATTTTATGGATTCTCTCCGCGGCACAGGAATCGAGACCGGTGGGCCTCGACCTTTTGGAAGCCGTGAGAGGCAGACGTTCGGCGCAGCCCTCGACAGAACCCTGACGAAGGCGCTAAAACATTCACGCCAGAATCAACCTGCGCCCCGCGACCACTGATGCTCTCTAGGCTCTGCCCTGTACTGCTCGTCCTAACAACCTTTTATACCACAGCCTGTAGTTCTCCATCCATCCAGAGGGACTCACAGACGACAATAGACCTACCCTTCCCCGATAACCCAGACTTGTGGCCCTCCATCCGCCAAGAACGGATCCAGACTCTACTAGGACCGGCGATGGCCCGAGCAGGTGTAGATGCTTGGCTCGTTCTCGCACGAGAGAATGCAAACGATCCAATCGCAGCACATATCGGGGCGGAAAATGCGGGCGGCTTAGCGGCCTTTCTTTTCTTCGCAGATGATCAGGGAAATCTCGAGTCATTAGCTATATCTCCAGAGACCGAGGCCACTGCGCTATCTGAAGTGAGTCCCCTGGATGAGGTCCGATCCGTGCGTCGAGGAACGAGTATCTACATGGCAGCAGCGGCTGAGCTCCGCAGCCGGAACCCCTCGTCTATCGCAATAAATAGCAGCACGCGAAACATCGCCGACGGGCTTTCCTACACTCAGCGGCTGGCACTTGAAGATGCCTTGGGCCCTGAACTCTCCAACAGACTGGTTTCTTCTGAGGAGATCGTAATCGAATGGCTCTCAGTGAAGTTACCGCAAGAAATCCAGATAATGAGACGTGCGGCCAGACTCACCGAGCAGCTAGAACTAGAGGCATATGCTCAAGTCGTGCCGGGTAAAACCACTGACGCCGATGTGGCAAGATTCCTCAAAGCTCGGATGGCTGAGTTGGGAGTTGTCGACGGATGGGCACCCGACCAGAACCCAAACGTGAACTCGGGACCGGACCGAGGACACTCGCACTCCACTGACAAAGTCATCATGCCCGGTGACGTGATTCAGACCGACTTCGGCATCGGTGTGCACGGAGTGTGGGTGTCAGACATTCAAAGGTTCGCATACGTATTGAGACCCGGAGAAAGCGAAGCGCCGTCTGATATGCAGGAGCGGTGGCAGTACGCCCGTGAAGCCAGTCGGGCCGCCAAGGCCGCAATGCGCCCTGGGGCTCTGGGCTGGGACGTCGACCGAGCACAGAGAGAGGTCCTAAGGCGGCATCGATCAATACCGATCATATGGAGTACTGGTCACCCCGTCGGCTATTGGGCACACGACGTAGGTCCGAGACTTGGTGGGGCAACTTTTGGCTCTCCACCTTTCGGCGATGCCGCTCGCGAATTACGACCAGGTCAAACGTTTGCTTTCGACGGATTCTTCGGGTGGAGCAGCGAGGACGGAACCACTAAGACAATATCGGTTGAGGAGATGGTGGTTATCACCGATGACGGTGCCGAATGGCTGATCGACCCGCAGGAGGAGTGGGTCCTCATCTCTTCGGAAAACTGAGGCTTAGTCAAACCGGGACACGCCTAGAACTCGATGCTAAATCCGAACGTAGGAAGTAAGCCAGAGCCATCGATCGGCCTGATGCGATTCTCAAACGCAGGATCTTCCGTGTAGGCGAACCCAACCGAGTTCTCACGGTTCAGGACATTTTGCACATCGAGAAACAAAACGGCGTTCCATGCAGAGAAGTCTAGCCTGCGTTCAATTCTGGCGTCGAGTCGGACGTATCCGGGTGTCCGCACTTCACCTAACCGCGCCCAGTCAGGGACACCGCGCCCGGTGATAGCATAAGACTGTTCTGACGCGACTATGTCCCAAGGGGTAGTCGCTAGTCCGGAAAGCACGCGAAGCTTCGACCCGAATTCCCACGAACCGACCCGATACCCCCCGGTCAGATCCAGTGCATGCCGACGATCCCATGCAGAGGGGCGCAGCCCACCACCCATACCCGCAAATTCACTCCATGACAATGTGTAGGCACCGAGGAAATATGCGTTCTGCAGAAGCTTCTGCTGCGCAAAAATCTCCAGTCCTCTGGCACGACCCGTCCCATCATCCATAAGAGGCTCCGCACCCACAAAGCCATAGTCTCCTCCAAGATTAGATACGGACACCCTTGGATCACTGACTAGTAGCGGAACCCGGCTATACTCTTTCCAGAAAGCCTCAGCAGAGAGCCGAAACCCTTGGTTCACGGTCCATGAAACCCCACTCGCGACCTGAACATTTCTCTGCTGACGGAGGCTGAGGTTGAGAGGCCTACCATTATCCTTCACCGACAAAGCAATGAGGCTAGGGGCTTGGTGGTAAAGACCACCGCCAGCCTGAGCCGTTACGCCCGACCCCAGATCGATGAGCACACTCCCTCGAGGAGACAATTCGAAACCGTCATCCAACGTCGACACCTCATCCGCCCGCAACCCTCCGGTCAGCTTCACTCGAGAGCCTATATCAACCGTCGTTTGAGCGAATGCGCTTAGCTTGTGGAGCACGACACCCTCATCCCAAGCAAGATCCTCCGTGAGAGCCCCGCCCGGTATTGCTCTTTGGAAGACACTGGCCTCTACCGAGGACCTGGAAGCGTCCAATCCGACAGCCATTGTTAGGCCAGACCTCGACTCAAAGTCACCCTGAACTGTCAGGCGCGTGTCTAGCTCCTCACTATCATTAGCCAGCACCGGGATGCCGTCATCTCCAGGATCTTCAAACGAGAAGTGACTCCTCGACTGGCTGACGGAAGTTGTTACAAAACCTCCTTCGATCAGCCTACGCCAACTAGCGCCTGCAGTAAAACTCTTTTGGTCGTTATCGATGACCCTTGAGGCAATCTCGAAGTTCTCGAACTCATCACCAATCGCTGGTGGGACAATGTCAAAATTATCTAGAGCCCCGATCCCTACTAGAACGAGACGGTCCCTGTCTGAGATCTGGGACTCGAAGCGGAACTGCGTATCCCAATAGTCAGGGCGAATCGGTAGCCCAAGCGCTTCGAAAAGGAACTGGAGATAAGAACGTCGGACGCTAAACAACCAGTTTGAGTTATCACCAGCCGGACCATCCAAAGTCAAAGCAGCTTCAGTGGCGCCAAGCGTGAAGTCGCCTTGCACGCCTTCTGGTGAGCCGGGGCGGTTCTCTATGCTGAGCACCGAACTGAGTGCGTCTCCGTATCGCACAGGGAATGCCCCAGCGAAAAACTCGGTCTCTCTAATGAAGTCTACGTTGACGAGCCCCAGCGCACCTCCCGAAGCCCCCTGCGTCGCAAAATGATTGATCTGGGGGATACGAATACCGTCTATGTAATAGGCATTTTCTCCAGGTCCACCGCCTCTAACTAGTAGGTCATTGCGGTTATCCACTCCACCTAGCACCCCAGGCAATGAGAGCAACGTGCGCGACACGTCCTGAAGGCCTCCGGGTGTCCGCCTCAACTCTTGGTTCGAGAGGAGCTGTGTTGAAACGGGAGCCGCCTCAAGAACTCGGAACGCCGGTGCACCGACCACAATCCCTTCGAGTTCGAGCGCTTTGCGCTCCAGACGAAACTCAACGTACGTGGACCGACTCGTCCTAAGGATCACGTCAGTCTCTAGCGCCGATTCGTATCCGAGGACGTCGACCCGAACTGACACGGAGCCCGGATCCCCGCTCGTGATCAAGAAACGGCCTGACTGGTCTGACAACGCTTGGGCGCCCGATTCCACTACGGTTAGCGTCGCGGCTTGGATAGGCCGAAGACTGGAAGCATCAAGAACGCGTCCGCGAACAGTTACGGACTGCGCAGAGACTGGTGCAGTGACCAGCCACATAGAAAGGAGTAGTAGAATCCGCCGCATGAGCTCAGAGCATACCTTGTGAGAGACGACCTAACACATCATCCGCGCGTTCCAAAATCTGACTCCTTACCTTCATGTCCCTCTTGGCCCAGACACTCGTAATCATTGCCATGCGGTGATTCGTGGTCCAGCGCTCCTGATGCCGGTCTATGAATGACCAATAAAGACTGTTGAATGGGCAGCTGTTCTCAGCAGAAACCGACTTCACATCGTAGACGCACGAGGAGCAGTAGTCACTCATCCGGTCAATATACTTGCCGCTGGCGGCGTATGGCTTCGAGGTAAAGGACCCGAGGTCAGAGAACTGACTCATACCCATGACGTTAGGTGTGACTACCCAATCGAGGGCATCTACAAAAGTCGCTAAGAACCAGTCATTTAGTTCTACCGGATCAACCCCTGCGATCAGCGCGAAGTTGCCAAGAACCATCAGTCTCTGAATGTGATGCGCATGCCCTGATCGCGAGACCTGTTCCACACACTGATTTAGACAGCGCATTGGGGTGTCACCCGACCAGTAGAAACCCGGAAGCGGTCGGTGTGCCTGAAGTCCGTTTGATTGACGGAGTCTAGGCATACCAGTCCGATAGACATGCCGCACGAACTCTCTCCAACCCAAGACTTGGCGGATGAAGCCTTCTATGGAAGCGAGCCCGATTTCGTTCGTTGGGTCTTCCGCACGCTTGAGCGCTTGTTCGCAAACCTCAAGCGGATGAAGGAGGCCTAGGTTAAGTGGGACACTGAGAAGACTGTGGTAAAGGACGTCTTCCCCATCGACCATGGCATCCTCATATGGGCCGAACATTGGCAACCGATACTTGAGAAAATCCTCCAACGCATCGAGCGCCTGAGTGCGGGTGACCGGCCAATCGAAATCATCTATATCACCGAAATGACCCGGCCAGGATTCGTTGACTTCGCGGAGAACGGCTTGGGTCGTCTCATCTGGCTCAAAACAAGGGATGGGCGGGAATCGATGGCCAGCCTTGGGCACCTGACGATTGTCTGCATCATAGTTCCACTTGCCTCCAGAGGGTTTGTCGCCATCCATTAGCCAGCCACGAGCGGCACGCATAGCTCGATAGAAGTACTCAAGCCGAAGACTCTTTCGATCGGCAGCCCAGACATCGAACTCCTCTTTCGTAGTCAGCCATAATTCATTGGGAGCCACTCTGATCTCCCCTCCGGCAAGCTCGGCGGCACCAACAAGCTCACCTCGCATACCCCAGTCCGAGGGTTCCATCAGGTCAATCGTGACGCCTGGATGGAGACGCAAGTAGTCGGAAATACCTTGGGGGAAATCGGCTGGCTGGAGATAGATGACATCGAATCCGTTCGCCCGTAGAGAGGCTGCGAAGTGCCTCATGGCCGAAAAGACCACCGCCAACTTTTTCTTGTGATGCGAGAGCCCGTCTGCAAATGCCTGCGACTCTATCATCAAGACACTCGTGAACCCCGGCTCTCCTAATGAGAGCGGACCGACCTGATCGGTCAGCTGGTCGGGGAGTACCAGCACGTGTTTCGGTTTCACTTTCTGACCCTCGACTCGATCATACCGCTCAGCCTCGTCAGGCAAAGGCTAGCGTGACCGCTATCGGAACCCTTGCGAGCCAAGCAAAAGTTCTAATCCAGTTCGATCGGACCAACCGGCGATGAACTTTATCGTCATATCCGCGCGACAACTCCTTGTGTGCAGGAGCTTGGAGAATGGCCGTAGAAAGCCAAATCACGGCTAAAAGCACAAGTCCCAATAGAGCGACACCCTGTGTCCGCTCCGTGGAGGCATCAGTAAAAATCCAGAAAGCAGAGAACAGCTCGGCGAACATTGGCGGAATCACAACCCATCCAGTGCGAACAGTGTGTTCGGTTTCGTACGCAACCCATGAGGTGGCGCCCACCTTGGCCATCAGCGGATAGTGCACGACCTGCACAAATACGATGAGACCCGCCATGAAAAGGGTCGAGACCAGGTGCACGCTGAGCGCGTTCATCCCACTCGAACGACGACTACCGCCGTCGACATCAACAGCATGAGTAGAGCCGGGATAGATTTGATCATCGGGTCACGAACTTTCACGTGTGCAGCTACGGCGCCACACATCAAGATCGCCATCCCCGAGGCAGCGCCAACAGCGAGCGGAGCATAAGCTGTACCAAGCAGTAAGAGCGCTGCTAAAGTGAGCTTGGTCGTTCCAATCGTACGGCGAAAAGCATCCGAAAATCCGTAACGGGCGAATTCCTCGGAGATATTTGACGCACCATCAGGCCGATAGTTGGTAGGGCGACCTCGACGAAGAACCCAAACGTTGAAAATCCCCGCTGCAATGATCACTTGCAGGAGAATAGCAAATCTCGACAAGCTGTAGACCTCTTTGGTTAGAAATACTGATTTTCTTGAACACGACTTAAACATATTCCTAGACATACCGCAATAGGCGCGTAATATTGTCCATTAACATAAACATTTTATAAACACACAGCACCATGGAAATCCCTCAGCGCACAGATGTCGTCATCGTCGGTGCAGGCCTCTCAGGTCTAGCTTGCGCGCGACTGCTTCAGGCCGAAGGCATCGATCTAGTAGTTCTAGACTCCTCTGATGCTGTTGGGGGCAGAATGCGCAGCGATCAGGTAGAGGGATTCATATTGGATCGAGGATTCCAAGTCCTGCTGACCGCCTATGAGGAGCTAAATAGGTCCGCCAACCTCAACGCTCTAGACCTTCAGAGATTTAAACCAGGAAGCCTGATCTGGACTGGCAAAAGACTGGAGCGCCTCGGAGATCCGTTTCGGAATCCAACAGCACTGCCGACATCGATTTTAGCAAGAGTAGGTACCATCGAGGACAAGCTCCGCGTTGCACTGCTCCGCCAGCGGCTCCTGAGGCGCCCAGCACAAATGGCCTTCGACGGTCCAGACCGGACTACGGAAGACGAATTACGCCAAGAAGGCTTTTCGGAAGCCTTCATTGACCAGTTCTTTCGTCCCTTCCTCGGAGGCGTCTTTCTTGAGCGAGATCTCAAAACGAGCGCGAGCCTCTTCCGGTACTACTTCCGATGCTTTGCAGCTGGAGACGCGGCCGTTCCCGCCTTCGGGATTCAGCGCCTTCCAGAACAGATAGCCGAACCACTTGGAGCTCTTGTAAAGGTGAACACGACAGTAAGAAGTATCAGTAATGAGGCAGTAACACTTGATGACGGATCAGCGATCGCAGCAGACTACGTTGTATTGGCAACCGACGGAGAAGCCGCTGCCGCCCTTTCAGACATTAAGGCGCCCGAATCAAAGGCGGCGATCACTTCCTACTTCTCAGCTGCCAAAGCACCTATCAATGAACCAATCCTGATTCTTGACGGAGAAGGCACTGGACCTGCCAACCACGTCGCCGTGATGAGCAAAGTCTCGACTACCTACGCCAGCGAAGGACGGCATTTGATAGCGGTGTCAGGTGTCGACAAAGAAACAGAAGACCCGGCCAGCTTTCATGAGTCCGCTCAAACCCAACTCACGCGTTGGTTCGGTTCGGGCGTTAGTGACTGGGAACACCTGAGGACCTATAGAATCCCTCACGCTCTTCCCCGGCACCCCCCAGGGTTCGAGAGTACTCGTCCGCCTCGAAGGACGTCCTGCGGCGCATGGGTCACTGGGGATTACTCCGATTTCGGATCGACACAAGGCGCCCTTCGCTCCGGACGAATGACTGCTGAAGCCTTACTGGCAGCCATCCACACCTAACCCGTGAAACAGGCCCCCATAGAGGCCTACCAGTCCGGGCTTTCAGACTCCTCCAAAGACTGCATGGCGGAGCGAAGACGAGCTTGCTGCTCAGGTGAAATATCTGATACTGGCGCCAACGACTCCTGCGTGGCCCGCCCTCTAGCGACAAGACCGACGAGCATGCCCGCCGACAAGATCGCAGCCGCTGGGAGGAAGTAACCGAGCAGATTGAAACCTTCTGCCGGTGGCAGCATCAGAACTTCAGTTCCGTAATCCGCTACGAAACTTGCTTGAATAACCTCGACTTCCTGACCAGCCTCCAGCGCCTCCCGAATCCGCTCCGACCAGACAGGCGACGTGCCACACTGCATCTGGAACTGGCAGGAATGGACATCAAGTCCGCACCCACAATTGCACTTCAGAGCACTTTCGAGGATCAGCAGCTTCTCACCGAGTTCACCCTCGTGATAGTGACCGCCCATTGTTGCGTTGGGGTCGTAACCCGCATGGGTAGGGCCTGTCGACTGAGCGCTCACAGAAAAAGGCGACGCAATCAACGTCAAAGCACACAGTAACATGATGCTGAAGGTGAATCTTACCTGCATCTTCGGTTTTCTCCTGTTGCCGCTCCATCTAAGCGGATGTATCAAGATTCCGCTAAGTACACCCACTCTAGGTGTACGTTCATTCCCATAATTATATCTGCTCACGAATTTCCCTACCGCCGAACCCTGGAGACGGAAGCGCCGACAGCTCCAGAATCCGCGCTTCGCGGGTCGGGTGCACCCATTCGTTCACCGCTGAGAGGATTCACACCGATCGAGTTGGCCGAGCCCTGACGTCCACCCATCTGAACTGTATGTCCAAGTGCCTCTAGGGCCTGTACCACGTCCTGCACCACGGCATCCCCCTCAAGCCTGATCCGGTCTGGCAACCACTGATGGTGCATGCGCGGTGCGTTGACGGCCTCCTGAATATTCATCCCGAAATCGACCATATTCAGGATGATTTGAAGAGTAGTATTGATGATGGTCCGGCCACCCGGCGACCCAACGACCGCTACGAGGTCTCCATCATGAGCTACGATAGAGGGCGACATAGACGACAGCATACGCTGTTGTGGGCGAGCCAAATTCGGCTCGGTTCCGATAAGACCACTAGTGTTGGTAAGTCCTGGGCCCGCGTTGAAGTCACCCATCTCATTGTTCAGCAGAAATCCACCGCTTGGCACAACGATTCCTGATCCGTATCCAGATTCGAGTGTATACGTGACCGATACAGCCATTCCATCGGCATCCACAACCGAATAATGAGTCGTCTCCGGACTCTCGTAAGGCTGATCTACATCCGACGGGTGCGAGACCGATGCGCGCTCGGGATCTAGGTCGCGCCGGAGCCAAGCCGCGTAATCCTTACTGGTCAGATGTTGAGTCGGCACATCTACGAAGTCCGCGTCGGCTAGATGCGTGGCACGATCTCGGAAGGCCCTTCTCATAGCCTCTGCGAGGTGGTGTAAGTATTGCGCGCTGTTGTGCCCCATCGAGGAGAGATCGTACTCCTCCAGGATGTTCAGCGCCGTCACGATCGCGACTCCGCCGGAACTCGGAGGAGGCATGGAGATCACCTCATACCCTCTATACATACCAGTGATCGGAGTTCGCTCGCGAGCTTCGTAGCGATAGAGATCCTCTTCCGTGATTAATCCGTTACCGCGACGCATTTCCGCTGCGATGAGCCTAGCTGTCGTACCCCGGTAGAAGCCATCGGAACGGTCATCCCGAATCCGCTCGAGTGTCCGGCCCAAGTCGGGTTGTCGCCACATATCGCCTGCCACATACGAAGCTCCATTGTTTGTGAACGCTGCTACCGTCGCTTCGTACTGGCTCGCTCGTCCGGAAACGAAGCGTGCCATTGAGCCGGCCAGAGCCTCACTCAATACGAATCCGTCACTCGCAAGCCCAACCGCTGGTTCTACCAGATCGCCCCAGTCTGATGATCCGTACAGCCTATGAGCTTTGTCGAAACCCGCGACCGTGCCGGGAACGCCTACTGCTCTGTGACTGCGGTGATGTACTTCGAACGAGTATTCTCCGTTTTCATCAAGCCACATTTCAGGATGTGCTGTTAGCGGAGCTTTCTCCCGAAAATCAATCGTAGTTGACTGGCCGTTGGGGAAACGAACAACCATAAAGCCCCCGCCACCTATGTTACCTGCAGTGGGATGAGTTACGGCAAGCGCAAACCCAGTCGCGATAGCCGCATCAACCGCATTACCGCCTGCGGCCAGCACGTCCGCCCCTACCTGGCTCGCGATCCACTGCTGAGAGGAGACCATCCCACCATCTGACAACGCAGTTTCCTGCACCTGACCACAGGCAGGGATAGAAAAAATCGTGAAAGCGAGGAGGGCCACGGTGAACACAGAAACAGGATGCCGGGATCGCAGAGTAAAACAATGCATCGGAGCCTCGGGACAGCGGACAAATAGGAACGTGAGCCCAGCAATTATCCGGTGATTAACGTATCCACGCCAGACAACGATTGCCCAAGCCTCAAGGCGGCGTTACTTCATTCGCCTTCATGCGTTGGGGGTATCACCACCCTACAGCACATAATGCAAGCCAATCGATCGATATACATAGGGCAGACATGAGCATCAAAAGAAGGGAATTCCTCAAGAAAGCAGGGGCAGGAGCAGCCGGTGTCGCAGCACTAAGTTCATGTGGAGGCGGCGAATCCGGTGAGACACAAGCAGGCGGTGGCGCGGGCATCAGCGGTCCACGTGTCAGCTGGCGCCTAGCAACAAGTTTCCCCGAGAGCCTCGACATACTTCATGGCGCAGGCGTCCGCGTAGCCCGGCGTGTGGAAGAGCTAACAGGAGGCAACTTCACGATTCGCGTCTATCAGGCTGGTGAAATTGTTCCGGCTCTTCAGGTGATGGATGCCGTGATGCAAGGGACAGTCCAATGTGGTGTATCACCGGGCTACTACTACATAGGAAAGAATCCCTCATTCGCCTTCGATACAGCTATACCGTTCGGGCTAAGCACAAGACAGCAATACGCGTGGATGATGAAGGGGGGCGGCCTAGAGCTCCTGAACTCGCTCTACGCCGATTTTGGTGTCATCTCTTTTCCCTGCAACTCCACCGGCGGCCAGATGGGTGGCTGGTTCCGTGAACCCGTGAACAGCCTAGAAGACATGGCCGGATTACGATTCCGGATGCCCGGCATTGGAGGGGAAGTCATGTCTCGACTAGGTGTGACAGTCCAAAATCTTGGCGCACCGGAGATCTATCCCGCCCTAGAGCGAGGTGCGATTGACGCGACGGAATGGGTCGGACCGTATGACGATGAGAAGCTAGGCCTCTACCAAGTGGCTAAGAACTACTACTACCCTGGCTGGTGGGAACCCGGTGTCACCATGGGCCTCCTTATAAGCATGGAGGCATACAACGAGCTGCCTTTGGCGTATCAAGAAATTCTCCAAGCCGTATGTGGGGAGACCTTCGCAGACCGACTAGCATCGTACGACCATGCCAACCCACTTGCACTCCAACGTCTGATCAATGACCACGGAGTCGTGATCAGGGAGTACCCAAAGGATATCATGGACGCTGCATGGCGCGAATCCAATGCCTACCTGGAAGAACAGGCTGCTGCGGATGCGACGTTCCGGGAGGTGTACGACTCGTATCGGGCGTTCCGGAACTCCCAATGGCCATACGCTAACGGAAACGAATTGGCATATCAGGTTTCCGCATTCAACAGGGTATAACGCTTAACAGAGCCCTGGGGCAGCACAGTAACGGCCCGCTTTCCTATTCAGGAGAGCGGGCCGTTCGCATATCAAACTGGATCGCGACTCACTCTGCCTAAATGAGGACCGGCGTCACGAGAATTACGGGAGTTCGGTCTCCAAGATCCTCCAGCAATAGAACGCGGCTGCGCTTCGCCACGGCATATAGGCCTGACCCAGGCCTTCCAGCTCACTGGCAGACGGAGGGGCTTTCAAGCCGTGCGCCTTCGCGAACCCCTTTCGAACACCAAGATCTCCGGTGGGCCAGATATCGGGGCGGTGCATCCTGAACATCAGATACATCTGAGCTGTCCAAACACCGATCCCTCGCACCTGAACGAGTCTGCGTATGACCTCTTGGTCAGATTGTTCACTCAAGTCACTCACCACGACGTCTCCCACACTAATCTTTGACGCTAGATCACGGATTGCTGCACACTTTGCATGGGAAAGCCCCGCCTTCCTGAGTGTCGACTCACGAACCCGCAGCACCTTGCGGGTTGTCACCTCGCCGCTAAGTGCCTCGACCAGACGACTATGTATCGTTGAAGCCGCCCGACCCGCGAGCTGTTGATAACAGATCGTACGCACGAGATACGGAAACGGATCGTCCTCACCCATTGGAACCCGAATCGTGCCGATCTCCTTAACCCAAGGTCCTAGCACTGGATCGCGAGCAAGCTTGCGGCGCCCGCCGGACCATACCGTGGCCCATTTTGATTCGGGGTGAGGGGTGTTGGCCATTTAGCTAACGTGAGCGGTCGAGGAGGCCGAGTCCAGCAGGCGCGCAAAAGACATCACCCGAACCACCCGCGGCAAGCCAAGTTCTCGCTTGTGAACACCCCAGGAAACGCTGACGCCTGTGTGCCTCGCGACGACTACTTGGGCACAGCCATCCAAGTAATCGCCGCGAGTACTACAAGCTGAATCACGATAAACGGGATCACACCGCGATATATCGACGTAGTCGGAATCTTGGAGGGAGTCACACCCCGGAGATAGAAGAGACTGAAGCCGAACGGAGGTGTCAGGAACGAAGTCTGCAGGTTTACCGCTAGCACAATGCCCAGCCAGGTCAGATCCACGCCGAGAATCTCTGCTGCTGGCACGATCAGCGGGACTATGATGAACGCAATCTCGAAAAAGTCGATAAAGAATCCGAGAATAAAGACGACGACATTGACAACCAGAAGGAAGCCGAGAGCTCCACCTGGGATCCCAGTCAGCATCGTCTCGATCCAGATATCCCCGTCGAAGCCCCGAAAGACTAGGGCAAACGCTGTAGAACCGATCAGGAGGAAAACCACCATGATGGTTAAACGGCTGGTCTCCTCCATTGCCCTGTTCAGAGCGTCAAACGAGAGAGAGCGGTTCATCATCGCAAGCAAGATCGCTCCAACTGATCCAAGTGCTCCGGCCTCCGTAGGCGTGGCGACGCCAGCGAAGATGCTGCCGAGCACAACGACAATCAGAGCCAACGGAGGTACTAGCGAAAGGACGACCCGTTTCAACAGCTCAGCGCCAGCGATTCGCATATCCGCAGGAAGTGCTGGTGCCACATCCGGCTTAGCAAATGCTACAAGCCCTATGTACAGTGCATACGCACCGGTTAGAGCCAGTCCAGGTAGCAATGCTGCCCTAAAAAGAGACCCGACCGGTACGCCCATCTGGTCACCTAGGACAATCAGGACGATAGAGGGGGGAATGATCTGCCCGAGCGTGCCGGCAGCCGCAATGACACCGAGACTGATCTCGTCCTTGTAGCCGTTCCGAAGCATGACCGGCAGTGAAATAAGCCCCATGGCAGTGACGCTCGCTCCAACCACACCCGTTGCCGCAGCAAGCAATGCTCCCACGAAGACCACACCAACTGCAAGTCCTCCCCTAAACCGTCCGAACAGGAGCCCAATAGTCTCAAGGAGCTGCTCAGCAAGCTTTGACTTCTCGAGCACCGTCCCCATAAAGATGAAAAACGGCACTGCCAGAAGTGTGAAGTTTGACATCGTGCCGAAGGTGCGCTCTGGGAGCGCGAAGAGAAGCGGAATGTCAAAAACTCCAGCGGCAGATCCTATCAGCGCGAAGATCAGTGCCGTTCCACCCAGCGCAAACGCCACCGGATAACCGGTGAAAATCATCGCCAGGACGGCAAAGAACATCGCCGGTCCCCACAAACTCATGGCTGAACCTCCGGTGCATTCTCGCTGTGACCCGGCTCACTAACGTTCTCTAAGAGTACGTCCACCTGCTTGACCAGCTGACTGAACGCTTGAAGCAAGAGCAGACCAAATGAGACAAGGATGAGTGCCTTGATCGGATACCTCGGCAGACCACCTGGATCAGGCGACATCTCTCTGATCTGCCACGACACGCGCACAGCAGGGAAAGACACGTAGAGCATTGCGACTGAAAAAGGGATTAAGAACAGTATCGTTCCTGCCATGTCGATCATCGCACGAGCTTTCGCGCTAAGCCTTTCATACATGACATCCACACGAACGTGCACATCATGATTCAGGCCATAAGCCGCACCCATCAGGAAGATCACACTGAAGAAGTACCACTGTGCTTCGGTGGCCGGCGTCAGGTTCAGCGTCCACTGTTGGGAACGAGCGAAGTAACGCACTAGGGCGCTGATCGCACCGGTCAGGACCATCAAGAGCGCCAACCAGCGAATCACAATACCTAGCTTGTCATTCAGGCTGTCGATCAGTCCCGATAGTAGTCGGAGTTTTTGCATCGCAGGATTCTGAAGGCCGTGAGTGCAGAGCGCAAACGGTTGCCAACAATCTTCTAATGTTGACCGGTAATAATAAAGGCCGGGCAGAATGAAAATTCCGCTTAATCCAACCTCTAGAGGAGATATCCTCCATCAACAGGAATCACAGCACCGGTGATGTGTCGAGCAGGCTCGGAGCAAAGGAAGAGCACTACACCCGCTACGTCTTGCGGATCACCCAGGCGACCTAGACTCGCGCGCTCACGCGCCCGATCGAGAATTTCGGGGGGCACCCCATCTGTCAGGCGTGTGGTGCGGATGTAACCGGGTGCCACAGCATTCACATTGATATTCCGTCGGCCCAACTCCACCGCAGTGCTTCGAGTTAGACCAATCAAGCCGGCCTTGGAAGCTGCATAGTTAGAGATTCCGAATTCTGAGCGGATTCCGTGCACGGAGGTGATGTTGACGATCTTTCCGTGTTCTTGCTCACGCATGAATGGCGCAACAGCTCGAGTAAAGTAGAAAGCTCCATCTAGATTCGTCCGAACTACCACTTCCCATGCGTCATCTTCCATCTTCCACACCGGAGCGTCCGCCCCAATCCCAGCGTTGTTGATCAGGATCTGGACGCCACCAAGCTCTTTCTGGGCCTCATCAACAAACGTGTTCACCTCTTTGCTGTCCCGCACATCGCAGGAGCGAACGAACACATTTACATCCAGGTCGCGGAGTCGACTCGCAACTTCCTGAGCATCCGAGCGAGCATCCGAGTCTGAATCCAAAAAGCAGAACGCGATGTCCGCACCACAGCGACCCAGTTCCATAGCGATCGCCCTGCCGATTCCGCTCGACCCACCAGTCACGATTGCTACTTGGCCACGCAAGTTGGAGGAGCCAAAAAGCGCCTTTGGCTCCTTCTCCTGACCGACCTGATCAAGCAAGGCCTCTACCGCTCCACTCATCTCCTCCATGTCGCTCCTTGATCATCCCCATGTCTGACACCCCGCAACGAAATCGCGATGATATCGACCTAGAGGCTGGCGGTGGCATTTCTAATTCTTAAGAGGGGGGGGAGACACAAATGAACGAAAAGCCCGACCACTCTTTGTCGCGGCAACGAACAGCCCTGCTACTCAACCCCTTCAGGAATCATTAGCCGGTACCCGAAGCCACGCACGGTCTCGATCCATTCACCAACTCTCCCGAGCTTCGAACGTAAGCGCCGCACGTGCATATCTACAGTGCGCGTCTGTATTCTATCCGAAATACCCGATTCGTATGACCACACGCGTTCGAGTAGCTGTTTGCGGCTCTGAGTCCGACCACGCCGTTCCATCAATGCCTCCAGCAGTCGAAACTCGGTTGGCGTTAGGATAAGCTCTCGACCTTCAAGTAAGACTCGATGGGATGCTAGGTCCATCCGAAGCGGTCCCGCGCGCAGGACTCGTCCACCGGAAGCAGTTCCCGCGTCCTGAACACGTCGCAGAACCGCTTGCACACGCAGTACAAGTTCGCGCGGTGAAAAAGGTTTTGTCAGGTAGTCGTCGGCCCCCAACTCAAGGCCTTCGATCCGATCTTCCTGCTCCCGTTTCGCAGTTAGCATTAGCACCGGAATGCTCAATGTTTCAGGATCATCCCTAAGCCGCTGGATCACTTCATCCCCACTCAGGCCAGGCAACATTCTATCAAGCACGACCAGATCAGGTGCCTCCTTGTCAATGGCGACCAGTGCCTCGGTTCCACTGCCTACGGTTTCCACCCGGAAGCCTTCGCGAGTTAACTGATACGCGATAAGTGCAGCTATATCCGGCTCGTCCTCAACCACAAGAACACGCGGCGTGGTTTCGATATTTGACTGTTTCATGATCTTGTGCGCTAACCTCGTCATTGGTTTTTCGCCGTCTCATGCGCGACGAGTAGCCGCGAGCCAAAACTGACGATCAACCCATCTTGCAGAGGATTTCCAGTTCTCCTTTCGTAAGGGTGCGGTCCGTCTTTTTCGCGGCCTGGAAGATCCTCGTACAGAGCTCCTCGTCCTCGGGGTTGTACCCGTTCGCTCGGAGCCAAAACTTCACGTTCGAAAGACCCGACATCGGTCCAATCTCGATCACTTGCTTGCGCCCCACCATTGAAGCAGGAACCGCCGAATAGATGCGATCCGCAAGCCATTCGTCGCCTTTCGCGTGAGCCTTTACGATCGCTGCGGCGTGCACCCCGGTAGCCGTGCGAAATGCGTCTGCTCCAATCACCGGGTATGAGTGAACCAAGGGAATCTGACACGCCTCGGCGACTAATTCGCAGTACTCGGGCAGCACACTGAGATCCGCGTCGTGTGCCCCCAACAACTTCAAGTTCACCAAGATCATGTCCATCTCGGTGTTTCCTGAGCGCTCCCCTATTCCTAGAGCTGTGCCATGCACCCGGGTCGCTCCCGCTTCGATCGCCGCCATGGTGTTGGCTAGCCCCAAGCCTCGATCTCGATGCCCGTGCCAGTCTACCCCTACTGATTCTCCCGAGGGTTCGACGATCTCTTCGATCACGAAACGAACCAACGCCCTGACCCCTGCAGGCGTCGCGTGGCCAACGGTGTCGGCTATACACAGGCGCCTGGCGCCCCACTCGATCGCCTTGCTGTATAACTCCTTCAAGACGTCTGGGTGCGCTCTCGTTGTATCCTCGGTGACCATCATCACCGGAAGTCCTTCCCTGACCGCGAAGGTCACGGACTCCTCTGTGACTCTCAGCATTTTCGCTAGTGTCCAATCTTCGGCATACTGTCGAATCGGTGAACTTCCGATGAACGTGCATGCCTCGATTGCGATGCCGACTTTCTGACTGATATCCACAATGGGTCGCACATCGGCCAGCACTGTGCGCGCCGCACAATTGACGTCGATTGAGAGCTTCGAGTCCACGACCTCTTGAGCTAGTGCCGTTACCGCATCGACCGCCCTCGGTCCTGCTCCAGGAAGCCCAATGTCTGCGGTAGTGATCCCAAGCTGATCCATATAATGGAGCAGACGGATCTTCTCTGAGATCGGTGGATCGACCACGGACGGATTTTGAAGCCCATCCCGCAACGTCTCGTCGTCCAGTTCGACCGACTCGATGGAACTCCACTGGAAGTCCTGTGTCACTTCGTTCCAGTCGTAGATGAGCGAAGGCTCTTCCATCGGGGGCGTCCTCTTTATTCCAAACTGCACTGCACCTTATAAAGATAAGAAAGACGCAAGAGTTCGTCGGCCCCCCACCCCCATATCCT
>Ga0114933_10001554_pt1 | contig 25425 bp, 23 predicted proteins | sample 4SBtaG_FD_89691 | JGI IMG/M metagenome (GOLD analysis project Ga0114933, IMG submission 89691) | Deep subsurface microbial communities from Kolumbo volcano to uncover new lineages of life (NeLLi) - 4SBTROV12_W25 metaG | ecosystem: Environmental > Aquatic > Marine > Volcanic | place: Kolumbo... | reverse complement strand
TTACTCGATGGCCCCGTTACGCTCGACTTGAATGCTCCACACGCCTAGAGTAGCTTCGCGCACTTTGCCACCGAACGCCAAGGGATGGGACCCGCAATAATTACTTTAGCGACAAATCTATACGCCTCATCATTCATCTACAAATTTACTGTGGGTCGTTGGTTTAAATATCACCCTTAAGAATCTTTGGTGTGATAAAAATCAGCAATTCAGTTTTATCGTTTGTATCGGCTGTTCTTCGAAACAACTGACCAACGATTGGCAAATCACCGAAAAATGGTACCTTATCGACAGCATAAAGTTTATCGTGCGAAAAAACCCCGCCAAGAACCACCGTTTCGCCATTATCTACCGTGACAACTGTGTCGATCGAATTGGTATTGATCGTCGGCCCTGCATTCACAACCAATTGACCCGGCGCATCCTGGTTAATAGAAAGTTCCATCACAATCCGATCATCTGGTGTAATTTGAGGGGTAACTTCAAGCTTTAGTACCGCCTTTTTAAATTGAGTAGTCGTTCCATTCTGACTCACCGATGAAAAGGGGATTTCAATTCCCTGTTCGATCCTCGCCGTAGTCTGATCGGAAGTCACCACTTTGGGTTTAGACAATGTCTCTGACTTACTTTCTATTTGCGAGGCTGTTAGCTCCAGATCCAAAAGATAATCACCTACCTTAAATAAAGTTAAGCCATAGCTACCCGTAGCTGCACTAGCTAGATCAACCAACAAGTCAGTCCCAGAGCCGGTACCGAGAGTATCTGATCCTGTACCCGGAGGACTTGGCGAATCAAAGCTCGAGAGATCTTTTCTAGCATCAATACGAGCGCCTAATTCTTTAGTAAAATCATTAGCCGCAATAACAATACGCGATTCGATCAATACCTGCCGCACAGGCTTGTCCAGCTTACTGACAAGACGCCGGATCGCCTCCAAGTTCCGAGCAGTATCTTTGACGATAAGTACATTGGTCCGTGGATCTATATTCACAGACCCGCGCTTCGACAAGATTGACCCGAGGTTTGACGATGCACCACTTCGAGATGTGACCGAATCAGATGTGAAATAACCAGTTTCCTCTGTCCCCGCTCCAGTTTTATCTTCAGACACCTTATCGACAACACCAGTCAACAAAGCTTGCATTTCAGCCGCCGTAGCATAGTTGATTTGTATTATTTCGGTCCTCAACGGTGCTAGCTCTTCCTTAACCGCCAAGGCTTCCAATTCTTCTTTTTCCTGCTTATTGATTTGCGCAGCAGGACCCACACGAACAATATTACCCTCTTGGCGCATGGCAAGACCTTTTGATTTCAAAATCAAGTCCATCGCTTGATCCCAAGGAACATCGTTCAATCTCAATGTCACGTTTCCTTTAACCGCATCGCTCGCAACTATGTTCAGATTAGTAAAATCAGCAAGAATCTGTAAAACCGACCGCACTGGTATATCCTGAAAATTTAACGAAAGGCGTTTTCCAGTAAATCGAAACTTTTTCTTTTTATCAGCAGCTTTTTCTGCTCTAGTCAGAGGACGAAATTCAAGAGTTAATAAACCCTCGGTTTGAAAAGACAAGTAGTCATAATCACGAGTAAGCGGCGTCACCGTCACTTTTGTCCGGTTTCCATCCATAGTACTGTCGATGGTTCTGACAGGGGTCGCAAAATCAGTCACATCCAACCTTTTTGCAAGATGCTCCGGAAGAGACGTATTAATAAAATTTAAAACTACTTTTCCGCCTTTCTCCTGCATATCGACCACAGCATTTGGGTCGGTTAGTGAGATCAATATGCGCCCTTCACCACGTGGACCACGGCGAAAATCAATATTATTAATAGTCTGTTTTGGCAAAGGGGGAGGAGTATCCGTCGACACAGACGCTCCGACATTGGTACTCGAAGACAATGCACTACTCTTTCGCAAAGACACAAAGACATCACGTCCTTCAATTCGCGTATCATAGGGTACCATACTCACCAAATTCACAACCACACGAGTCCGTCCCGATGCCTCAACCACGTGGATCGCGGTTGCTGCACCCGTATTTACTGGGATGACTTTGGTCTTCAATCGAGAAGAAACCCCGGGAAAATCAAGTGCAATTCGTGCCGGATTGTCAGTATGAAACACATTCGGTTCAAATGCCGCACCACTGAATTGGAGTTGGAATTGTAATTGATCCCCTTTCAAAACCGAAAACTCTACGGATTCAAGTGTCAATGGCTCCGCATGCAAGGAGCACATAGACGTAAAAAGCAAAAACAATAAACAAGATAGGAACCTCGAAACAGGCATGATTTTCCTCAATTTAGACTTCATTAAAACGCTAACCAGATTCAACATTTTTGCCACTCGACTACTCCGCCAATGCAATAGAAGCCTGCCGTTCCCGCCAAGCTTGTGGCCCATCCTCAACAATCTCAACCAACTCAATTTTCTCTTTCAAAACACGAAGGATTTTTCCATGATTTTTACCCATATAATTCCCCGTTCGTACCCGATGGATCGTACCGTCGCCAGCCCTAATCAGCCCCCATAATTTTTTACTCATATCAACCGTTCCGACAAGCCTCAAGTCATCTAAGGAAAATGCTTCCAACTGTTCACGGTGCCGAACAAAATCAGGTTTAATTCCATTGGACACTTTGATTTCCTGAGGGGCTTTGTCTCTCGCAGATGGTTGAAATGGATCGCGCAACCCTTCCGAATTGAAAGCAAATGTTTGCACCGCTTTAATTTCTGGAAGAGCTTGTATCCCTCGTTTTGGCCTTGCCTTTACTTCAGCCACATAGGTTCTGAGATCTTTCAGGTTATCACCACCACAAGCATTAAGTGTAATGGCTACGACACTAATCAACACAACACGGCAAATCCAAAAAATATGGTCATATCGCATAGTTATACCGTTCATCTTTTAGCCCTTCTGCGTTTTCTCTTTTTCTTTTTCGCTCCACCATTTTCTAGATAGCGATAGGTTTTGACTATCGCATTCATTGTCAATAATTTTCCGGATTTTTTAGGAGAGAGTTTCACATTATGAATCGTCACAATACGTGGTAACGCAGCAAGCCCACTGACGAATAATCCAATTTCTTCATACCTCCCTACGACCCGAACATCTATAGGTAATTCGGCATAAAATTCTTTTCGAACCTCTCCTCTAGGTTTGAAGAGTTCAAATTCCAAACCACTTGCCAAACCGGTTTGAGAAACCTCAACCAGCAAGTTTGCGACTTCGGTAGAATTAGGCAATTGCCTGAGCATCGTACCGAATGTATCTCCAATTTCTTTCAATTGCAGTTTGTAATCTTCTAGGTTAACTGCTTTTTTGTGTTTAACTTCGAAACTCTTTTTTAATTGCTGCTCCTTTTTCTCCACAGATTCCAATTGTTGGAGCTGGTCTTGGGTATCAAAATAAATCCATAAACCAATTACCGACAAACATACCAATATTATTGTCGCTGCTTTAACCGGTAATGGCCAAGTACCTGCGCTATCCAGATCCCAGTTAACTTCGGATAAATTCATGTTTTGTTCTCTTTCTTTTTTACTTTATCCTTTCCTTGCCGGACACGCAGGACAAAATTGCTTTGCCTGGATCGTTTGGATTTTTGTTTAGTTTCGATGATGGTAAGTTGAGATTGTCTTAGCCACGGCGAAGCTTCAAGTTTTCGCATGTATGTGGATACTCTCGCATTCGATTGAGCACTTCCTTTAACAGTCAGATTCCTACCCGCTTGAGTAAAAGATTGAATAAAAACACCATCTGGAACTGTTTTTGCTATCTCATCAAACAAATGGACGATTTCGGGCCGACTACTTTGAAGCCTTTGAATAACATTCATTTTCTCGATTAACCGGCGTTTTTTCTCATCCAGCTTATTGATTGCCTTAATCTTTTTATCCAACACATTTATTTCCGATTGTAGAAATCGGTTTCTACTATTTTGGTTCTCAATCAATCCATTGATATGCATGTGAAGATAAAAAAGCAAAGCCACTGTCAATCCTGCAGCTGAAAAATTGGCCGATAAGAATGCTTGCTGCCTTTGTTTGTAGAGTTCTTCCCTCCAGGGTAAAAGATTAATTCGAGCCATCAGTCAAAACTCCTCAATGCCAAACCACAAGCAATCATCATTGCTGGTGCATCGTTACTCAAACTCTGCGCCTTTACTTTATTAGACAGCGACATTTTGATAAAAGGATTCGCTATCATAGTTGGTATGTTCAACGTTTTTTCAACTAATCCATCAATACCAGCTATGGATGCGCATCCGCCAGCTAAAACTACATAATCAATCCCCTGGTGGGCACTCGAAGAAACAAAGAACTGAAGGGAACGCCCAATCTGCTGAACCATTGCCTGTTTAAAAGGATCCAGAACCTCTGAGATATAATTGTCTGGCAATCCACCGTGTTTTTTTGCTAGACCTGCCTCTTGGTACGATAAACCAAAACGTCGTTGGATTTCTTCGGTCAATTGTTTCCCACCAAAGGCTTGCTCTCGCGTATAAATGATCTTATTTTTATGAACCACATTGACATTTGTCATGGTGGCTCCAACGTCGGCGATTGCAACGGTCACCTCTTCGCCTTGATCGGGTAATTGATCAATCAACAATGAAAAAGCGTTCTCCATCGCGTAAGCTTCGACGTCAACTATTTGGGCTTTTAAGCCTGCCATATCAAGAGCAGCCACTCGGTCTTCCACATTTTCTTTACGTGAAGCAGCTAACAATACATCCACCATTTCCGGGTTCTTCTCGTTCGGTCCTTGCACCTCAAAATCAAGACTGACTTCATCCAAAGAATAGGGGATATATTGATCCGCCTCTAATTCGATCTGATCTTTGAGCTCTTCATCCGATAACGTCGCTGGCATAGAAATGATTTTGCTAATGACCGCCGATCCGGCAACTGCCACAGCTGCGTGTTTTAAACGCGAACTCGATAGCTTCAATGCACTCTGTATAGCATCCCCGATGACATCAAGATTGGTGAAATCCTTGTCGACCACAATATCTGGAGGAAGAGGTTGTACACCAAAGCCTTCCACTCGATATCGTGACCCGTCCTGACTAAGTTCCAACAACTTTACGGCGGTAGGGCTGATATCAATACCCACTAGCGCAGGTTTTTTTCGGTTCAATAAAGACATGAACCTTCTCCTGAGGTATAACAACTACAATGTAACGTGTAACGGTCCATAAGGTTTATTAGCAAAAAACTCCAATTTCAATTTATTGACTTGTTTCATGTAGTATAGTAGTAATCACTAATTTAACTATTTCGCCCAACTGAAATTCATGCCTTTCACCGATTGATTACTCTGGGGGGCAATCCAAAAATATTAATAAGCCTAGGCCAAACATGAATAACCATCGTGTATCGGTTTATTCTGGAAAAGATTGTTAGCTTTGCCAAAAGAACCAAACAGTGAACCCAAAAAAAATATCAACAAAACCCTCTTCATCACGATGGCGAAAGTATCTATCAATTCTGACGTTTCTCGGAATTTTATCCGTCGGATTATCCTTTTTCTTTGCGTATCATCACATTTATTTAAAACTCCCTGACATCCATGTACTACGCGATGTGCAGTATCAAATACCACTAACTGTGTATTCAAAAAATGGCAAATTGATTGCTCAGTTTGGGGAAAAAAAACGCGCACCTATTACTACTGCCGAAGCACCCGAAAAACTTATACAAGCGGTATTAGCGGCTGAAGACGATAGATTTTTCGATCATCCCGGTGTTGATTACAAGGGACTATTGCGCGCCACAATTAAGTATATCCTGACCGGCGAAAAGCGGCAGGGTGGTAGTACAATAACAATGCAAGTTGCAAGAAATTTCTTTCTTACTCCAGAAAAAACCTTTTTACGAAAGATAAAAGAAATCTTTCTTGCTATAAAAATAGAAAATGAACTGAGTAAATATGAAATTCTTGAACTCTACCTCAATAAAATTTATCTAGGCCACAGAGCATATGGTGTTGGAGCCGCTGCACAAGTGTATTATGGAAAAAAACTTGTTGAACTTGATCTCTCGCAGTTAGCAATGATTGCAGGATTACCAAAAGCTCCTTCTATAGCCAACCCGATAACTAATCCCGAACGCGCGATAAAACGTCGAAATTATGTTCTACGGCGAATGCATGAACTTGATTTGATTACCTCAGAGCAATTTCAGCATGCGATTAAACAGCCCACAACGGCCCAATTGTATACTGTATCGGTCGAAGCAAATGCACCGTATATCGCCGAAATGGTTCGCGAAAAAATGTACCTGGATTATGGTGAAAAAGCCTATACAGACGGTTATAAGGTGTACACGACTATAGATAGTACATTACAGAAATATGCGAGTACTGCCTTACAAACAGCTCTATATGAGTATTCTGAAAGACACGGATTTCGGGGTCCACTTGGTCACATTGATCCTGTGGGGGAGAGTAATAACATTCAATGGTTGAAAGAACTTGAAAGTTTTACGACAATCGGCAATACAGTTCCAGGGGTTGTAACATCTGTAGGCTTAAAATCTGTACAAGTTTTACTCACTGATTCTAAAACCATAGAAATTCAGTGGCCCGGTTTGATGTGGGCTCGAAAATATCGCTCAATCAATAGCCAGGGACCAAGTCCTAAATCTGCTTCAAATATCTTACAACAAGGAGATATCATAAGGGTCCGGTTAACTTCTGACGACGAGTGGCGCCTTGCTCAGACCCCCAGTGTCGAAGGAGCTCTTGTTTCACTGAATCCTGATGATGGTTCGATTGTAGCCTTGACGGGTGGATTTGATTTCTATCGAAGTAAGTATAATCGGGCAATCCAAGCCAAGCGGCAACCGGGCTCCGGTTTTAAACCCATTTTGTATACAAAAGCATTAGCAGAAGGCTTTACCGCTGCCAGTATAATTAACGATGCACCCGTTGTCTTTGACGAACCCACTCTGGAAACAGAATGGAGACCTAAAAATTATTCCGGTAAATTTTATGGCCCCACCCGACTCCGGGTAGCATTACGTAAGTCAAGAAACTTGGTATCAGTCAGATTAGCGCGAGAACTTGGAATTACTTCGATTATTGATTCCGGGTTACGCTTTGGTTTACCCAAAGAACAATTGCCAAAAACTTTATCACTAGCCCTAGGAAGCGGCACGGCTACCCCACTTGAAATGGCACGTGTGTATGCTGTTTTTGCCAACGGAGGATTTTTAGTCGACCCCTATTTTATTAATCAAATTGAAACAGTTAAAGGTGAAATTATTTTTCAAGCATCGCCCAAAATTGCATGTTCCGACTGCTCTATAAAAGGTTTTCCCACACAAGAACGCGCACCTAGAGTTGTGTCTACGAGAATAAATTATTTAATGAATTCTTTACTCCAAGATGTGATAAAAAGTGGTACGGCCAGACGTGCGTTACAACTTAACAGAACAGATCTTGCGGGTAAAACAGGCACCTCCAATGAACAACGAGACGCATGGTTTAATGGATTTAATCCGTATTTGGTTACCATTGCATGGGTGGGCTTTGATTCCTCAAAACCACTTGGGTTTGGTGAAACGGGAGGGCGCGCTGCTTTACCTATGTGGATTAGTTATATGAAAGATGCTCTTAAGGATGTACCAGAGATCCAGTCAAAACTCCCCAACGAAATTGTGTCTGTACGAATCGATTCAGAAACGGGTTTACTAGCCCCTCCAACCCAAGAGGGAATTTTTGAGATTTTTCGAAGCGAAAATGTACCGACCTTAGTAGCCCCACCCCCTCAACGAAGTGACTCCAACGGCGACAGTTTTGATCAGCAAGAGATTCAATCGTTGTTCTAAAACACCTTACCGACAAAAGGTTGGCTACTCCACCTGGGTAAGCTGCACGAAGACAGCTTGATCTACTACCAACGAGATAATTAGCGATATTTTCCAATCATTTCGTTTAGATCCCTATCATTGACCTCAAGTGATAAAAAAATTAACTCAACCACACTTATACCCTTACGACAATCACTATAATTAGACGAATAGACAATATCTTTAGAAAAGTAGGCTCGCTCTAGCTGCTACGATACAGCATCTTGACCTTGGACGAGCCTTATTGTGATCATCGATCTTTAGAATATGAAGTATTACTGCCTGTCCCCAATATCTAAGTAATTTCTCGTTTCCGAGCCTATATAAAGTTGGCGCGGGCGACCAATCCGTTGACTTGGGTCTTCCATCATTTCCAACCAATGCGACACCCACCCAGCAGTCCGAGCCAATGTAAACATGACGGTAAACATATCCTTTGGAATATTCAATGCCTTGTAAATAATCCCCGAATAAAAATCCACATTCGGATAGAGCTTCTTTTCGAGAAAATATTCATCTTCCCCAGCAATTTCTTCCAATTGCAAAGCCAAGTCGAATAAAGGATCCTGATACGATAAAGCGTCTAGAATTTCGTGACAAGTCTTTCGAATAATGGTGGCCCTTGGATCGAAGTTTTTATAAACACGATGTCCAAAACCCATCAATCTGAATGGATCATTTTTATCTTTCGCCTTTTTAATATAATCTGGAATTGCTTTTACATCTCCAATTTCCGATAACATATTCAAAACAGCCTCGTTCGCGCCGCCATGAGATGGTCCCCAAAGCGCGGCAATACCAGCAGCTATACAGGCATATGGATTTGCACCGGTGCTACTCGCTAAACGTACTGTAGAAGTACTCGCATTTTGTTCATGATCTGCATGAAGAATAAATAGTAAATCAAGAGCTTTTGCCGCAATAGGCTCTAAATACGATTCCTTTTGGATAAAAAACTGAGCTGGCGGTTGAGAAAACATCATGTTAAGAAAGTTTTCACAATAGCCGAGGTCATGTCTTGGGTAAACGAATGGATGACCCAACGTATGCTTATAACAAGCAGCAGCAATTGTCGGCATTTTCGCCAACATCCTCAATGCCGAAATTCTCCGATGCTCTGGATCTTCCGAATCCAATTCTCCATGATAAAAAGCGGATAAAGAACCTACTATCCCCACCATCATAGCCATTGGATGGGCATCATAGTGGAAACCATTGAGAAAAATCCGTAACTTTTCGTGGATATTTGAATAGCGTTTTATTTCATTATCAAACGAACCCAGCTCATTGGGTGTCGGTAGATTGCCATTCATCAAAAGATATGCTACTTCTAAAAAAGTACTTTTTTCAGCTAATTGCTCAATAGGGTAACCTCTATAAAGCAAAATACCTGCATCACCATCGATATAAGTTATCGAACTTTTACAACTCGCCGTAGAGACAAAGCCAGGATCGAAAGTAAAGTAATTAAGATCCGCACTAAGCGGCCGGATATCGACAGTTGGCCTACCGATTGTACCTTCAATCAATGACAAATCAGTTGTTTTCCCTGAATTTGGGTCATGAACCGTTAACGTTTTATTAGACATCACTTCACCTCAATCCATTTGTATAGATTTCAAACGCAAAGCCGATCACTTTTTTGTATTTAGCGATTACAATTTTCACTGTTCAGACCGCCCCATATTTCCGACGAAATTTATCAACCCGCCCGGCAGTATCCAATATTTTCTGTTTCCCAGTGTAAAAAGGATGGCAGGAAGAACAAACCTCCACATGAAGTTCGTGACACAGTGTTGATTTTGTTTCAAATACATCTCCACAACTACAGGTTACTTTTATAGTTTTGTATTCAGGATGAATTTTTGGTTTCATTGCTACCCCTAAGTTTGATTATGTTTTTAGAACAAAGCCGTTAATTATAAGAAAATACCGTTTTTTTCACAAGACAAGTAGGCACAAGGATAATGTTGAATTAGTCTACGCATCGCGTGTTTGACATAGCACTTAAATTTAACCTTACTATCCATACAAACAACAGAAAGTATTGAAAACACCGACCAAAACGATAGATTCGCCAAAACCCCAGCAACGATTTTTGGCTGGCGATTACGACCCAAGGTTTTACAAAGTACTCGACAAATTAAGGCTGCAAGATACCAAACGCAAGGGTTAGCCATTAACCAAATAGTGGGTAATAATACCGGCGATATACCCTATAGCGATTATCGGCGTCCATCGTAAGTGACTAAAAAAAGTGTATTTTCCTTTTGACGTACCCATTAAAGCAACACCTGCTGCAGACCCGATAGATAACATTGACCCCCCTATACCAGCGGTCAATGTCACCAACAACCATTGATATAGGTCCATATCAGGATCCATACTAAGAACAGCAAACATCACAGGAATATTATCGACAATCGCAGACAACACCCCAACTATTACATTCGCGGTCGTTGCCCCTAACCCACCATACATAGATTCGGATACCAACTCCAAATACCCTATATAGCCTAATCCACCAACAGCAAAAACAACACCGAAAAAAAACAAAAGTGTATCCCATTCTGCATCTTGTACTTTATTGAAAATATCAAATTCGACATACCCAAAAAGCTTTGTTTTCAACGCATAACCAAAAAACATGAGTAATGACATTCCCGTCATCATTCCCATAAACGGAGGCAAATGAAGAAATTGCTTAAAACTCACAGCCAGGATAATGGTTAATCCAAACAATCCACAAATGGTCCTTGCACCTTTTTTCATTTGGACCTGATCTTCATTATTCTCCTCGGGAGCTTCATTAGGAACGGAGAAATGCATCACAGTGGCAGGCACGAGATAACTTACAACCGATGGAACAAACAATGCGAAAAATTCGAAAAACGTAGCTCTACCCGCCTGCCAAACCATTAATGTAGTGATATCCCCAAATGGGCTAAAAGCACCACCAGCATTTGCTGCAACAACCAAATTGGTTAACCCAAGCGCAACAAAACCAGGATTTTTCGAGCCAACAGCCATAACAACAGCACCGACTAGGAGTGCTGAAGTCAAATTGTCCGCCACAGCCGACAGAAAAAAAGTGATGACACCTGTAATCCAAAACAATTGACGATAATTAAATCTTCGCCTAATAAGCCAGGAACGCAGAGCTTCGAAGACACCACGCTCAGCCATTGCATTGATATAGGTCATGGCTACTAACAAGAACAACATAAGCTCAGCATATTCAGCTAGATTGTGCTTCACTGCGGTATGCACTTCTTCGACAGGAACATCAATCGTAGTTGCAAGGTACGCAACATGAGCCCAGATAATCCCCGCCGCAAGTATAACCGGCTTGGATTTCTTAACATGGGTGAACTCCTCTGTCATCACCCCAATGTAGGCAATAATGAAGATAACGACACAATAAATCCCCCGATGCGTACCTGTCAGTCCGAGAAGTTCATATCCCTCTGCAAACGCAATTTGTGGAACCAAAAGCAAAAAACCCAAAATAATGAATGCACGAAACACAACGATTACCCTACTAATTGTACAAATTTATCGGAAATATCTGGTTGCAACACATGTCGCTATTTTGACCCGCCTAATATTGAAATTCCCTTTAACAAATTCAAAGCCTCATTCAAGGGATAATCACGTTTGATCGAATCCTTATTTGTGTCGACTGGTTCGGAATCTTCCGACTTTTTGTCCTTTTTACCTTTACCATTCCGCAAATGATTGGAAAGATCAGCTTCTTTCAATGGCTTAAATTCTGATTTTGACAGATCTTCCAAACGCACTCTTGACAATAGTATATCCGGCTCAATGCCTTCCGCTTGAATAGACCGTCCAGAAGGTGTGTAGTAGCGAGCGGTGGTTAATTTTATCGCCCCCCCGTTACTGGTTGGTAGAATCGTTTGCACGGATCCCTTCCCAAACGACCTCTCTCCCATGATCACTGCGCGTTTATGGTCTTGCAATGCCCCAGCAACAATTTCTGAAGCAGAAGCGGAACCCGCGTTGATCAACACCACCATAGGTGCACCTTGAATAATATCGCTAGGCGATGCTTTAAACTTAAATTCCGAGTCCTTTATACGTCCCTCGGTATATACTATCAATCCATTCTCGAGGAAAGCATCACTTACCGCCACAGCTGCGTTGAGCACCCCCCCGGGGTTATTTCGTAAATCTAATACTAACCCTTTTAAACTCCCTTTGTTTTCCTTTTTTAACTCATCGATTGCATCCTTAACACCTTCACCAGTTTGAGACTGGAAACTACTAATACGAACATATCCGAAATCCTTTTCCAATAATCGTTGCCTTACACTTTTAATTTTTATAACGTCTCGAATTATTTTAATCTTGAGCGGTTTTTCTTCTCCTTCACGCACAATCGTTAAGGCTATCTCGGTTCCTGGCTCCCCACGCATAATTTTAACTGCTTCCTCCAAAGATATCCCCTTGACCGGTTTTTCATCAAGACGAACAATCAGATCGCCTGCTTTAACTCCAGCCCGCTGAGCTGGCGTATCATCGATCGGGGAAATGACCTTCACGAAACCATCTTCCATACCCACCTCGATACCCAGTCCTCCAAACCGACCCGTAGTCCCAACCCGCAATTGTTTGTACTGATTTTCATCTAAATAGCTGGAATGAGGATCAAGGCCCGCTAGCATACCGCGAATAGCATCCTCCAGCATTTTCTTATCGGAAACTGCTTCTACGTAATCTTTCTGAATTTTGCCAAAAACTTCTGTAAACGTTAAAAGATCATCAAAGGGAATCTTGTCTCTAGCCTCCTGATCTCGATCAGCCAATACATTGCCACACACACTCACAAGTGCCCCTAAGAAAACTCCCAACATAAGAATAAGAAAGTTTTTATACTTCAACATTTTGCAACTTCTCCAAATTGAGAGTCCAAGGGTTAGCCAAAATTGGCCAACTCCTACACCATCGATAAAAAAATCTTAAAAATAAACGTCCATCTCATTTACGAACGTCACCATGGACGCTATTCTAGAACAGACTTACCCGCTGTGGCCAAATGTAATTTGCCAGTTTTCGACCACCAGATGGCCGTGAACTAGCCTGAACCAAGCCCGCTCTCTCTACAATCAATATTCTGCGACCACCTACAACGCAGAAAGATCACCCCACCCACTCACCTCGGACCCGTTTACACCATGTAACCGGATTAATTGGCTTCCCACTTTTTCGAATGCCGAAATAAAGCCCTGGAGTTGCCCGGCCCCCACTCTTCCCAACACTAGCTATAACTTCACCCGTGTCAACCCAATCACCAACTTCTTTATAAAGACTCTGGTTAAAAGCATAAAGCGTCATATACCCATCCCCATGATCTAAAATAGTGATAAATCCGTATCCGCGCAACCAATCGGAATACGCAACGCGTCCTCTCAAAATTGCTCTTACTGAAGCTCCCTCAGCCGCACCAATCAACACGCCATCCCATTGCCCACCCATCCGCTGGGCACCGAACCGCTTGATTAGTTTTCCGTTAACAGGCCAAGTCAAACGCCCACGCATTTCACGAAACGGCATACTTGGACTTTCATCCAGAGGAAAATTTCCCATAATCCGCTGAATTGATAATAACAATTCGGTTATTTGTCGTTCGTTTGCTTTGAGTTGCGAAAGTTTATCGCCTTTGTGTTTTAGCTCCTGATCCAGCGAAACCAAAACATCGCTTCTCATCGCACGAACCCGCTCAAGATTTTTTTGCTCAATTTTCTTCCGTTCAAGTAAGGCCACTAATTGTGCGGATTCCTCCAAATGTTCATTTTCTATGCGTCCAAGTTCATTCAACTCATGCTGATAATTCGACAGCTTTAAAACTCTATCCTGATTCAAATATTCATAATACAACATCAATCGACTTATCCTAGCAGGATCATCTTGGTTTAGCAGAATCTTCAACCGGTCCTCACGCCCCATCATATAGGCAGAACGAAGCTGGTGTGCCAACATTCCACTTTGTTGTTTAACTGACGCTCGCAGACTTCTAATTCGCACTTTAATTGATGCAAGGTGCCGACGTAGATCGGTAGCTTGAGTCTGCAATCTCCCTATCGATCGGGCAAATTGCCCATATTCCCATTCAATTATTTTTAGCTGGCCAATGACACTATTCCTCTCAGATTCAATAAGGCCTAATGCTTTTTGGATAGACTTGATTTGCACCCTTACACGGCCCAACTTCTCTTTGTGGACATTCAGGTCTGTATCCCCAACTGCTATAGCCCCCTGCCAAAACACAATTGGTGCGATAAAAATAAAAATAATCGGCCGCTGCGAATAAAAGGAGCACATTCGCATCAATATGAATTCATAAAAAGCTAATACGTCTTATCGAACCACTAACTATCCAAAAGAAGAGACCGCCCCGTCATTTCTTTTGGTTTATCGATTCCCATAATTGCCAGTATGGTTGGCGTAACATCCGCAAGACTTCCCCCATCGATCAACTTTTTATCACGCCCCACGTATAATAAGGGCACCCGGTTTAACGTATGAGCTGTATGTTCCTGACAAGTTATCGGATCAACCATTTGCTCAATATTACCATGATCCGATGTTATCAATAATTCACCGCCGGTTTTTTTGATCACTTCAACAACCCGCCCCAAAGCCTCATCGACCGCCTGAACTGCACGGACAGCCGCTTTAAAGTTTCCTGTATGCCCCACCATATCACAATTGGCATAATTACAAATAATCACATCATATTGCTGATTTTTAATAGCTTTTACAAGCTCATCGGTTACTTCAACAGAACTCATTTCGGGTTTCAAATCATAGGTCGTGACTTTTGGAGATGGCACCAAAATCCTTTCTTCCCCCTCAAACGGTTTTTCTCTTCCACCGTTGAAAAAGTAAGTTACATGGGCATATTTCTCTGTTTCGCTGAGTCTAAGTTGTTTCAATCCCAGCCCTGAAAGCAATGCTCCCAGGCTGTTAGAAATTTTGGCGTGGGGAAACGCCACTGGAAATTCGAAATCTTTTTTGTACCGCGTCAAAGTAACAAAGCCCCCGTATTTGGGCAACGAACGATGGCCAAAATTTAAAAAATCAGGTTGAGTCATGGCCATAGGAAGCTCTCGCGTACGGTCTGCACGAAAGTTCATAGAAACCACAACATCACCATCATGAATCTCAACAGGTTTTTTCCCCTTAGGCACAATACTCGTCGCCTTCACAAACTCATCGGATTCACCCCTAACGTAGGCCATTTCCAAAGCATTCATAGCGCTAGTAGCATAAAATTCGGCATCTCCATGCACAATCAGGTCAGCAGCTCGTTGGATGCGTTTCCAGCGAGCATCTCTATCCATGGCATAAAACCGCCCGATAACCGACGCTATCCTTCCTTTTCCATACTGTTTGAACTTCTCCTCCATCATCTTAATAGACTCTGCCGCACTTCGGGGAGGGGTATCTCGACCATCTAAAAATGCGTGCACAAACACATCAGAAAGGCCTTTTTGCACAGCCAGATCCACCATAGCAGCAATATGACCTTCGTAACTGTGCACTCCTCCTGGAGAAAGCAAACCAAGAATATGCAATGCACTACCACTGTCAATGGCCCAGTCTACAGCTTGGCAAAGAACTGGATTAAAAAAAAACGATCTATCCTTAATCGCTTTATTAATTCGGGTAAAGTCTTGAGGTAGAAGCCGACCGGTGCCTAAATGCAGATGCCCAACTTCTGAGTTTCCCATTTGATTTTTTGGTAGCCCGACAACCGAACCCGAACAATCAATCTGTGTATGAGGATAGTTTATTAAAAGCCTGTTCCAAACCGACATACCGGCATGGCTAATGGCGTTTTTGTTTGACGAATCACTGCAACCAAAACCATCAAATATTAACAACACAATTGGTTTAGGGGGATTCAAACCAACACTCCTTCGCCGTCGTCATTTAGAAACTGCGCCACTAAAAATTATTCTCCTCACGTAATTTAGCAAATTAGAATCAAACCAGTTATTATTTTAGCCGTTTTTACCCTTATTATATCCGCGTTATTACAAATTCCATCGACATGGTGACGTTAGGGTTCTGCAACCAACTTATTAATTTTCTAGACGATACACAATTGAAAGGCCATTGAATGGATCAATATATCGAATTTATCAGCAACCATTACTTCCTATTTGGTGGTTTGGCTGTGGTCACCGTATTACTTATTCAAGATATTTTTGAGAGTTTACTGCGAAAATACGACATAGCAACACCTTTATTCACCGTAGGGTTAATGGACAACGATGACACCCTCATCTTAGATGTCCGAGAACCACAGGAACATGCGAAAGGGTTTATCGAACGATCCCTTCATATCCCTGCAGGAAAATTGGATGATAGAATCAATGAGTTGGAGCCATTCAAATCCCACCCGATTGTGGTGACCTGCCAATCAGGAACTCGTTCCCCACAAACATGCAAAAAGCTCCAAAAGCTTGGCTTTGAAAAAATATTTCTATTGAAGGGCGGCATACAAGGATGGGAAGATCTTAGTCTCCCAGTTAAACGTAAGAAAAAACGCTAATACTAAACTCCTCCTCCAATTCGCTGATATCTGATATGTCGATATAAAATTATGACAGAAAACAACGATCAAAAGGAAAAACAATTTGCTATTCAGCGAGTTTTTATTAAAGACCTATCCTTTGAATCGCCAAACTCACCAATTATATTTAATGAAAAATGGGAACCTGCGGTCGAATTAAACCTTTTCAGCAAGACTCGGGATTTAAACGACAATTTATTTGAAGTGGCTATCACCACAACCCTGACGGTCAAGTTAGGGGAAAAAACAGCCTATCTTGCAGAAGTTTGCCAAGGTGGTATTTTCTTGCTAAAAGGATTTAGCCAGCAGGAAATGGGACCTATGCTCGGAAGTTTTTGCCCTAATGTATTATTTCCATACGCCCGAGAAGCCGTCTCCGATCTTGTTATCAAGGGTGGATTTCCACCGATGTTGCTAGCTCCAGTAAATTTTGATGCCTTATATGCACACCACATCCAGGACCGACAAAACCCGCAAGCACCTGGCTCACAAAGTCTCAATTAAATACGGTTTTATGCCACTTCGGCATTCCAATCCTTTGGGAATTGCATCCAACCCTACACTCCAATTGTAGCTTGACTGGCATAATTAGAGGGCCCTACGTGAGTTGATATGAGGTTTATTCGCTAAATGGCAAAAATTAATATTACTGTTCTTGGTGCGGGCTCGTGGGGCACTGCGTTAGCAATACTCCTAGCACGTAACGGACATAACACAAAACTGTGGGGGCATCATCCTGAACGTCTCCGAATATTGGAAAAAAACCGTCGTAATGATCGCTATTTACCAAATATTGAATTCCCCGATAATCTCCAAGTGTTTTCTAACATTTCGATAGCCATAAAAAATAGCCATATTATTTTGATCGCAGTTCCCAGCCATGCGTTTCTCCATACGATTCAGATAATCAGCCCATGTATCACACCCCACTGCAAGATTGCCTGGGCTACCAAGGGAATCGATCCAAAGAGTGGAAGTTTGCTTCACGAAATCGCAAAAAATAATTTGCCATTCCCCACCTCATTGGCAGTAGTTTCTGGCCCCACTTTCGCACTTGAGGTTGCTAACAACCTCCCAACTGCTATCACCGTTGCGTCCCCTCAACAGTCTTTTGCGAGAGAGCTTGCCGATATCCTCCATAACCCTCGCTTTCGAGTCTACACGGCGAACGATATTATTGGTGTACAAATTGGTGGTGCCGTAAAAAACGTATTGGCTATTGCAACCGGAGTTGCTGATGGGCTCGGTTTCGGGGCAAACACTCGCTCAGCTCTCGTAACACGAGGTCTCACAGAAATGATACGAATTGGACTGGCAGTCGGTGGGAAACGAGATACTTTCATGGGTTTAACTGGCCTTGGTGATTTAATTCTAAGCTGTACCGACAACCAATCAAGAAATCGGCGGTTTGGCCTTGCACTTGGGAAAGGGCTAAGTTTCGACCAGGCTGTCAGCGAGATTGACCAAGAAATAGAGGGAATCTCAGCTGCTCGTGAACTCCAGCGGCTTGCAGAAGAAAACAAAATAGAGCTGCCCATTTCAGAACAAGTCTACCAAATGATTTACGAGAATAACTCACCTGAACAAGCGGTTAATAATTTACTCAGTCGAACCCCCAAGCCGGAAAACATTTGATAGTTTTACATATTATTGAACAACAGCGCCTCTAAATCCTAATTGCCGCCACGCTTCGAAAAGAACTACAGCAACTGTATTGGACAGATTCAAACTGCGACTATTTTGTATCATCGGGACAAATAAACAGGATTCCAAAATCAAATCTTTAAATCGATCAAAAGGTAACCCCCGAGTTTCTGGCCCAAACAAGAACGTATCGCCCCGTTTATACTGAACCTCCCCATAGGGCTGGTTTCCGCGAGTACTCAACGCAAATATACGACCTGGGCCGATTGTTTCGATATAATCACTTAGGCATCGATATTCCTGAACTCGGGCATATTCATGATAATCAAGCCCCGCGCGCCTAAGCTTCTTGTCCTCCAAATCGAATCCAAGTGGATGTATCAAGTGCAACACCGCACCTGTATTTGCACAAAGCCTAATGATGTTGCCCGTATTAGCAGGAATCTCGGGCTCGAATAGTACAATATTTATATCGCTCTCATCCATACTAACAGCAAAAAACTCCCACAAATTTACTTAATTATGTTCGTTCCATAGTGGTTTATAAGGTACAATCCGAGTAACGCTTCATATGGCGTCTTACCTTATATCTTAAACAGTGATCTTGAGAGCATATCATGAAAGGCGACAGCAAAGTTATTGAATATTTAAACCGTGCGTTGGCTAATGAATTAGCAGCTATCAACCAATATTTTTTACATGCCAGGATGTACAAAAATTGGGGCCTGGAAAAGCTTAACGAAAAGGAATATCACGAATCCTTGGATGAAATGAAACATGCGGACCAGCTGATTGAACGGATTCTATTCCTCGAAGGGCTACCTAATCTTCAAGATATGGGAAGTCTTATGATTGGGGAAAACGTAACAGAAATGCTAAGCTGTGATCTCAAACAAGAGGAGCGGGCTACTCCTTTGCTCCGAGAAGCCATTGCCCACTGTGAAAGCACCAAAGACTATGTTTCCAGAAGTGTCTTTGAGTCGATATTGGAAAATGAAGAAGAGCACATTGATTGGCTTGAAACCCAGTTAGACCTGATCGAAAAACTCGGACTCGAAAACTACCTCCAATCTCAAACATAACTGAACGATTATTGAAGTCGTACGCGATTTCGCAAGTTTATTGTAGTTACGAACCTATGCCTTCGAAAATGATCGGTTGCCGCTGCTACGTTTACCCCATTGACTCCACTTAGTAGCGTATAACTTTTAGAATCGTCTTGAGTGCTGACAGATCCTACTGTATTCATAAGTAAAGCGATTCGGACACTGACGACATTATTCCATGACAACCCAGGACCAGCTGGAAGAAATACATTTGCAAAGCGGTCTTGGGGAACTGAAGTATCGATTCCATATAGAATTTGCATGTTTTCTACACCATCTACTAGAGGCTGGGGAGTACCGCCATCAACATCACATTGAAGTTCATTGTCGACTGGGTCATGACTAAAAGTAATTGATACCGTATCTCCTTCATCGACATCCCCACCCAAGCAATCCTCGATAAGGCCATCCTCACTTCCTTGATGCCGAAACGTAATACTATCCGACGACCCGACAGCACCATCACTACCAATAATTACCTGGCCATCGCTCCCATAAATTATGCCATTGGTAGTTATTGGAAAGACAGTTTCTTCATTGGACGAAACATCCGACCTATAGCCTGCCAAGCGAATATTTTTTGAAAGAACATCTACTGCAAACCGTCCATTTTCCTGCAACCTGGAGTACCCATCGAGCATTCGATAGCTCATTTTGCTGGCAATGAATATCTGAATGAGGCCACCTAACAAAAATGTACTCACAACAAGCGCCACCATTAATTCAACCAAACCTAATCCCAGTTGAGGTGACAATCTGGAAATCTTCATAGTCTTACACTCAACTGAAAAGTGGTATCCACACCACCAGTTCTGTTATCGTCCCACTGTACTGTAATCGTATGAATCGAATTATCAGCACAAGGGCTATCCACACAATCCACCGAACCCGTTCCCCAAGGCAGCTCCTGCGATAACAATGCAAGCCAATTAGTACGGTCGGTAGCAGCAAGCACAAGCCCAACATTACCAGCTGGACAACCTTGATTGGGAATCTCATAACAATCAACAACTGCAGCCACCTGATTCGATCGCATCCGATCGGCCATATCCTGGGCCAACATCACGGCTTGACTGCGGACATACGCACTGTGGTTACTCCGAAGCCCACTGACCTGTAACCCTGCCAAACCCAACAGCCCAATTGATAAGATCAGGAGCGCCACTAGTACTTCGATAAGGGTAAAACCCTTTAAATTTTTATGCATTTTGATCCTCATCGTGTTCTCCATTAATTTAAGGTGCATTGAGGGTAGCGTAAGTAGAACGTACGATCTGAATAGCCCCTTGACCGATATCGTCACTGACGGAATCAATTTGGAATAGATGAATTGCTGAACCCGTAATTCCGCCCGTTGAATTCAATGCGGCAGATTCTCCGGCCAACACACGGGAACCGGCGTATTGAACAATATATCGAGCATTATTATCACCCTCATCGGAATTTGTGACACCAAACTCATTATGGGACGGGATGTTGGAATCCGCGGAATGGTAAAGCCAATCAAGATCGCTAAAGTTGACAGGAATGGGATCATCCGCCTCGTCTTTTACAATATTTTCAGCAAGCCGGAGGCTAGATTCAGCATTGTTGAAGGCGTCAATTTCCGCCTGGATGTTTCCCGCCATCTTTATTTCTAAAATGGTGGTATCCATAGCAGCCACACCAATGACGGTCATTAGGGAGAGCATGATCAAACTAATCACTAAAGCGGCTCCGTCTTGGGCCTGCCTTTTAACCGTTTTTGAACTATACGTATTTACAAACATTTTGTTTTCCTGAAATCTGCTAACTCAACAACGAGTTTATGTAGCAGGCTCTCAGGCAAAACCAATGCCATTATTGTTAACTATTGTTTTGTAAGTATTTTAATTTTTCGTTTAAGCCGTGTGTATAATTTTCCGATCATTTAAAATGTGGCAATTCTCCATCCAAAACCCACCCTTCGTCTTCGTAGAGCCAGGTCTGTTGATCGAAAATGGTTTTTTCCACAATACCCGGCTCTCGGATATAGCGAATCTCGACAGTTTGATCGAGACGATCACCATCATCCGAAAAGGCCTTACGTTCCACCGTATACCACGAAACTTTCACATCGCTCACAGACAAAAAATTAAAGTCTTTCTGAGGATTTTTTTGAAATTCAAGCGCATCGGTGTACCGCCCCCACCGGATGGCCGATCGATAAAACCACAGCGTCTGCGTCAGCTCTGTCTGTTTCTGTTGTGACAAGATGGAACATGAATCACATAGAATCAGCAGCAAAAACATCATCACGGTAGAAACGAATTGAGACCTCGGTTTCAATCTGGCTCTTTTGTCCTGGCTTCCGTTCATGAGTTATAGGTTTTATATTAAGCTATCGAACGAATGCAAAAAAATCCTACGAAAACCGCGTTAAGCAAACCTGAAAGACTCCAACATTCCTGCGAGTGTTTGCCTTTTTATCAATTGAGGTACTCATCATAATCCGAATTCCTTTTCGACAAGCGCTTTGACGCCGAAATAATCAATTTTTCCCGACCCGAGTAGCGGCACGCATTGCCCTGCAAGAATCTTTTTTGGAAGATTGATCTCACTAATCCCCTCAGCATTTTCAATAAGCGCCCTTCGAGATGCTTTGAGTTCTTCGGTAACCAAGATCAGTCGCTCACCTCTATCGGCATCGGGCACCGCTACTACAGCACTCAAGGATTCGGGCCACGCCTTGCTAGCCACACCTTCTGCTACTGCGAGTGAAACCATTTCACCCGCAATTTTCGCAAAGCGCTTCGCGCGACCACAAATGGAAATATAACCTTCCTCATCAATATGGACGATATCGCCAGTGTCGTACCAACCATCACCAAAAACTGAGGAAGGAGGTTGGATTTCTCCTGGCTTTTGCACCAACAAATATCCTAACATGATATTTGGGCCAGTAACATGCAACCGAGCGCCATATTTGACGCCAGGAACCTCTTGTAATTGATGTTGTACTCCCGGGATAAAACGACCGACTGTTCCCTCTCTATGCTCCATAGGCGTATTGGCTGAAAGCAGTGGACTGGTTTCCGTTGCCCCGTAGCCTTCGAAAATTCGGATGCCAAACTTGGATGACCAACTGTTTCGCGTCTCTTGCTGAAGTTTTTCTGCCCCTGAAAACACATATCGGACACTATAAAAATCATAAGGGTGAGCGTGTTTTGCATATCCAGCGAGAAAAGTATTAGTGCCAAACAAAATGGTTGCATTAATTTCGTAAGCCACTTCAGGTACAATCCGATAGTGTAGAGGTGACGGATAAAGGAAGGTCTTCATACCCGACACCAAAGGGAGAATTGTTCCAGCAGTTAAGCCAAACGAATGGAACAAAGGCAGCGCATTGAGAATAATATCTCGGGAGCTGAAATCGATTTTCGACGCTAATTGCTGGAGGTTCCCCAGCAAATTGTAGTGAGACAGCACCACACCCTTTGGAGTACCCTCCGATCCCGATGTAAATAAAATCACAGCAGGTTTATGGTAGCCTTGCTCCGCATCGTCAAACCAATAATCCGTCGTAAATGACTTCACGGCAGCACAGACCTTATCTTTCAAAGAAATCTGATCACCCAAATCTTCCAGGTAAACTACCTTAGCATGTTGGCTTAATGCATCCACAGATTTCTCTAATTTCGCAGTCTCGATAAACCGACTGGACGTAATTACCACATTAAGCTTTGCAGTAATACACGCGCTCTCCAAGCTTTTTGGACCCATAGTGTAATTTAACATCGTGGGGACTCGCCCATAAAACTGTAACCCCAGCATCACGAGAACTGTCTGAGCTACATTAGGTAACATCACCCCAACAAATTCGTCATTCGCTGTATACGTTCTAACCAATCCACCTAGGCAAATAGAGTGGTTAATCAATCCATTGTATGTCAGCGGCGCACGATTAATATCGTCCAAAACTAGATGACTGCCACCATGAATTCGCCTCGCATCTAAAATCGCTGCGATAATCGTTCGGCGAAAATTGCTTGTAGCAAAAATCATTTCGGTCATTAATTCAGCAAGCATCCGTCCCGCATATTTTCTTCGTTCCCGCGCGACAACGCCCTTAGGCGGCGACAGTGTGGTTGGAGCAAGTATATTGATTGTTATTTTCGGAAACCAACGTAAACGAATACGCCCTCTCATCCTGGAAAAGGGAGTATATTGGGCCCCATCGATACGAATGGGCAAAACCACTGCACCAGACTTATCAGCAATCATGCCGCTGCCATCATAAATTTTCATCAATGAACCGGTTACCGTAATGCGCCCTTCAGGGAAAATAACCGCTTTGTTGTTCTGTTTAAGAAACTTGATCAGTGCTTTCGAAGATAGCGGATTTGTCGGGTCCATTTTAAAAACACTCGAAAATCCTAAAAAAGGCTGAATCCAACGACTATTAGCGATGTATGTATCAATCGCAAAAGTCACATTGTCCGGCAGAAAGACCCCGAGTAGCAATGGATCCAGAAACGAAGTGTGGTTGGCAACAATAAGCACTCGGTTGCCCGCTTTGGAATAATTGTCAAAACCTTGTACCTCCACTTTATATAACCCTGTTAGCAGCCAGTACAGAAATTTTTTTAGCATTTGTCACTCCACAAATCGAGCACTTTCCAAACGAATCGGAAACTCTTTATACGATGGAACCGGGGCAATTCTATGCAAAATTCGACGTTAAAGCGATTATTTGAGGAAAGTAAATATCCCGAGTATGAACCTATTTCTCAGATTCTGAGTTCGCAGCAAAATAGGAACGAAAATTAAAAACAGTAATTCAATGTTCTGGAGCCATTGATAGAGATTAAATCGCAGATAAACTAACAGAAATTCATCCCCGTCAAACCAAATAGTGGCGACCATCGGAACGATTATTTTCGTGATTTCCCATAACTTTGAACCTTTTTTACCGTATACTAACCCACTTTTTAGTTGTCGCTGATTAGGTAATCTGTGTTAGCGTATTCCTAGTTAGTGTGTTACAAATAAACAATAATATAATAAAAACAACGAGCAGATTGAGACCGAACAGATGAATGAAAAACTGGCCATTGAAGAAAACCGATTCACTTTTGTCGACAATAAAACTGGGGTTCGCTACCAATTTCCCTTAATGCATAGCAGCCAAGGCCCTGCATCAATTGATCTCCGGAAGTTTTATTCAGACACTGGCATGTTCGCATTCGATCCCGGCTACACCTCAACTGCATCATGCGAATCCGAAATCACTTTTATTGACGGTGAAAAGGGTATTCTTTTACATCGAGGTTATGCCATCGATGACCTTGCACTCCATAGTGACTACATGGATGTATGTTACTTGTTGTTGCAGGGCGAATTACCGTCCCCAGAGGAAAAGGCAGAATTTGAAAAGGATATAACCGAGCATACCATGCTGCATGACCAATTAAGCCTATTCTTTCGTGGATTTACTCGCAATGCCCATCCCATGGCAATTATGCTTGGGGTGGTCGGGGCATTATCTGCCTTTTACCACGATAGTACTGATATAAATGATCCTAATCAGCAAATGAAGGCTTGCCTTAGACTCATATCCAAGATGCCTACGATCGGTGCTTACGCCTTCAAATATTCATTAGGACAACCCTTCATCTATCCAAAAAACGATCTCAAATACTCCGAAAACCTACTACGGATGATGTTTGCCGTACCCACCGTGGAATATGAAATAAATCCAGTATTAGCAACTGCTATGGATCGAATCTTAATTCTCCACGCCGATCATGAACAAAATGCCTCGACTTCCACTGTTCGGCTCGCCGGATCGTCCGGTGCCAACCCATTCGCTTGCATCGCTGCTGGGATTACTTCTCTGTGGGGCCCGTTACACGGAGGAGCAAACGAAGCGGTTATAAAAATGCTCCAACAAATTGGAGATATTAAGAGTATCCCCAAGTTTATTCACCGCGCAAAAGATCCAGATGATTCTTTTCGTCTCATGGGATTCGGTCATCGGGTCTATAAGAACCATGATCCCAGAGCTACGATCATGCGCCAAACCTGTCATGAAGTTCTAGAAGAATTAGGTAATAAAAACGATCCTTTGCTCGAAATCGCTGTTGAACTGGAAAAAATAGCGCTTAGCGATGACTATTTTGTATCTAAAAAGCTCTATCCAAATGTAGATTTTTACTCAGGCATAATACTTAAAGCAATGGGAATTCCCACCA
>Ga0114933_10001553_pt1 | contig 25436 bp, 21 predicted proteins | sample 4SBtaG_FD_89691 | JGI IMG/M metagenome (GOLD analysis project Ga0114933, IMG submission 89691) | Deep subsurface microbial communities from Kolumbo volcano to uncover new lineages of life (NeLLi) - 4SBTROV12_W25 metaG | ecosystem: Environmental > Aquatic > Marine > Volcanic | place: Kolumbo... | reverse complement strand
GTAGTGACTTCTTCAGAAGATACTTCACCGCCTTGAAGCTTGGTGAGTAGCGATGTGGCTGATAAGTCGATCATCGTGTTGTGTGCTATTCTCCAAGGACGGCCGGAACACGGAAGCACTCATCATCACTTCGCGGAGCATTTTGAAGTGCCATTTCCCTTGGAAGGCTCTCGTGCGGCTCGTCGTCTACAAGAGCGTTTGTAAGATCGAGCGCATGCGCCATTGGTTCCACACCCTCAGTATCCAGTTCTGACAATTTGTCGATGTAATTAACGATTTGTCCGAGTTGCTCGGTCATCGTTGAAAGCTCATCGTCGCTGAGTTTCAGTCGAGCAAGCAACGACACGCGTTGTACATCTTCTTTAGAGAGACTCATCAGATTAAGTGGCTGGTTTTGAGTTGTTGTCCAAAAAAAATCGACGTGGCACATTGCGCACCACGCCGTTTGAGCTGGTCGAGCTAACTAAGTGGTCCGTATAGTTAACCGGACTTAACCGCATCATTCAGGTTGAACGGTTTGCGACGAACGACACGTGTCACAGCACCGCTTCGCAGACACTGGGTACAGACACGAACACGTTTGTTTGTGCCGTTGGAAGTTGTGATTCGTACACGTTGCAGATTGGGTTTGAAATCCCGGCGTGTAATACCAGTGATTTTCGTACCAACACCACCGAGGTATTTTGCCTTACCGCGTGTTTCTACTGAGTTACCCTTTTGGGTTCTCTTTCCACAAATCTCACAGACGCGAGCCATTTGCTTATTCCTTCAAACCGTTGAAGCTTAAACCTGTATTTACAGGTGTTTTATCAAGCGGAGCCTTTACTGACATTGTAAATAACTTATGCCGCAAACAGGTAGTATAGCCTTGATTTTGTAGGCTGCAACCGGCTCACGGGGATGGTCGCAATGATATTAACACTCGGTTAGAATGAAGTAACTGAAGGAACATGGTATCCATTCTCCTGCCGTAGGTTATTTGTTGCCATGTCTTATTCTGAAACGAAAGCGTTTCGCTTCAACGCGGCACTCCATACCGAAAATGAGAAGTTGCATATGAACTTGCGTTTACTCCGATCCTGTCTTGGAATGTTGACTGTCTTCGTGAGCCTCCACATTGCTTCAACTACAGAGGCAGCAGAGTTATACCTCTATGAAGGGACGATGATTGCTGACAAGGGTGAAGCTGAAGTAACAACAAAGAAGATTAAACTCGCCGTCTTGCAAACGAGTGCTGATGGTCAGTCTGGCAAAAGTTATTGGGTTACATCAGAAAGCGGTCGTGGTGAACTGAGTTGGCCCATGCGATTTGGTGCTGCGGACTGGTCGTCTTCGGACAATCGTGGTTTGTTTGTTGGAATAGACGCGATTCGCGGCCCGGCTGTGCTCTATCAATTTGAAGAAGAACGTACCGGATTTGTGCCGATTGCAATGCCACGGCTTAACGGTGCGGAAATCAAACCAGATGAATCATGGAAACAAGGCGCTGTCACGTATCGAGTTATTGAAGAGGAAGCCGTTGGTGGTATTCCCGCATGGCGTATCGTTGGATTCACAAATATTGGTGTGAAGCGAACTATTTGGGTTAGTAAGTCTGGTACACAGGTTCTGTCTCTTAATGAACGTGTCGTCCTTGGACGTGGCCTTATGCACGATCTGGACCTGCGATTGATTCAGCAAATAGATCTGGATGAAAACCTGGAACGGAAAATGGCAACGGCATTTGACGTGTTTTTGAAATTCCGAAGTCGGCTTGGCGTGGAAAAACAGGCACGTGAAGTTAACTGGAGCGATGAACAGCTGACGCTGTTACGTGAAAACGTGGAACGGCTCGTCAAAGTCAGCGTCGAAACACCTCTTGAATCAGTTGGTCAGACACTTGCTGACGACATTAAGGATCAAAAAGGTCGTAACAACAGCGTCGCGGTCCTTGCCGAACGTGCCATGAGTAAGAGCCTTGGAGATCTTGGAGACCTGGAATTTGATACCTACCGCGGAGCGGAATTGAATGCAGAGGCCCTAAAAGGAAAAGTGACGATCCTGCACTTTTGGGAATATAAAGATTCACCACTTGCGGAGCCGTACGGTCAGGTTGGCTACCTGGACTTTCTACTTCGACGCTACAAGGACAAAGATGTTCAGGTCGTTGGCGTCGTCTGTAACCCTTTGCTTGAGGATCCAACGCAACGAAGCAAAGTACGGGTGGGAGCACGGAAGTTTGCCAGTTTTATGAATCTGACGTATTCAATCGTTGGCGACTCGAAGGGATTCATCGGACGCATTGGCGACCCTCGTAAAGCGGGTGCTAAATTGCCGTTGTTTGTCGTTATCGACGCCGATGGAAAGATCGTACATTATCACGCCGGATATTATGAAGTAGACCGCGTGATAGGGCTTAAGGCACTTGATGACATTATTGCCAAGACGGTCGCAGGCGAATAATCACGCTGAAGTAAATTTGCTGAAGTAAATTTGCCGAACAATGGTCAGACGCTAACGACTTTTCAATCGTTTAGTTGCCCTGAGTGATGGCGATGATTTCATTTAGCAACTGTGGTGTGGTTGCTACGCCTTCCCCACCATGTATGGTGGCCGTTCCATTCCAATCAGTAAACGAACCACCTGCCCCTTCAATAACGGGCAAAATGGCAGCGGCATCCCATAGGTTCATCACGGGATCTACCATGACCTCTGCGCGACCGGTTGCGACCAGGAGATAGCCATAGCCATCCCCCCATGTACGCGTGATGAAACATGCCTCCTGTAACCGGCGATAAACATCAAATGCATCACGCCGGTAAAATGAATCAACCTGGCTTGTTACAAAGCAGGCCGACGAAAGGTCTCCTCTCTGGGAAACTGAAGCACGTACTAATTCGCTGTCACCTTGTTGATACCAAGTGACATCGCCGCGGCATGCATAGACCAGTTCACGGGTACCGGGGACATAGATTACGCCGATTAGTGGTTCGTCGTCTTTCTCTATTCCGATCAAAGTACTATACAACGGCACGCCGCAGATAAATGACTTTGTGCCGTCGATTGGATCGACGATCCAGCGAAATCCTGATGAACCGTCGGTGTCTTCTAATTCCTCACCTAAAACAGCGTCCTCAGGAAATACTGATGCGATCCCCGATCTCACAAGCGCTTCGGCTTCCTTGTCCGCAATGGTTACCGGTGAGTTATCACCCTTACGCTGGATACTCAAGTCGGATTGCTGGAAATATTTGAGCGTGTGTTGCCCGGCCGCCTTGGCCAGTTCAACTGCTGTTTCGAGCCTGGATTGTACGTCTGCCTGCATTGTAAATCACGAGTTGAGTTTAGTCTTTGGAGTTGTCGCTCGACTCAGCTTTAGGAGGGTCATTCGACTCAGCCATGAATAAAGAGTGAATGACCAGCATGATAGCACCTGTTACAAGCAACATATCAGCGATATTGAAATTCGGCCACCGTAAATTATCACCCGCCTGAATGAGAATGAAGTCACGAACGCCGTTGATATAGTTCTCGTGCGTTTCGATGCCCGAGTGCCAAAGCCCGAGTCTATCGTAGAGATTCCCAATGATGCCACCGACGATTAGTCCTAAGGCGAAAACGAGCCAACGACTTTGTATCGCGGAACCTTTGGTTAACCAATAGATAATGCCCAGCATGGCAATAATGGACACTACTGCAAAGAGTAAGCTTTGGCCCTGCCCGACGCCGAATAGTGCACCTTGGTTTACCCATACCTGCAGAGCAAAATAGCCATCGATGATCCAGTGCGTTTCCGCATCGGGCGGAAAGAAGTAGTAATCATCTGGTGTGAATCCGCGCGCATTGAAGACGGCGTGCTTGGACCATAAATCAAGCGTGCAACCAATGATGGCGAGAACCAGAAATAGAAGCATTCTGGATCTTTTATTAACAGAACCAGCCAAATCCGTGGCTTCGTTCATAGGCTTATGTTAGCCTCGCTGAGCGATATCGGCACATTTCACGCAATGTGGCGTATAGGGTAGTGCACTTAATCGCATCTTAGGAATCTTTCCTTCACATTCAGTGCATGCACCGTATGCTCCGGCTTCAATTCGGGCTAATGCATGGTCGATTAATTCGATCGTTTCCCCTTCATTCTCTACAAGTGAAAGGGTGAATTCCTGATCGAAATGCTCGGTACCCACATCCGCCATGTGATTTGATGTGCTACCGGCCCCAGCACCACCAGAATCGCTGAAAACAGCTTCGGCCATAGCATTTACGTCTCCGCGCAGTCGCGCACGCAATTCAAGCAATTGTCGCTTGAAAGGACGTGATTCGACCTTTTTCATTGCGTTTTTTAGACGTGCCATAGTGGTTTTTCTCTCAATAAATTGCAGCTAAACCCTGTAGCAGTAAACACTTACATCGATTTGGCCACATTCCTGAGGCTGAGCTAAAAGATTGTAGGGATACGAGCACCCAATGTCAATTGCTTAACCACAACACATTGATCTGGTGACTTGCTGTCTCAAAGTTCCTTAGGCAGGCGTTGCAGCCGTTTAAGGAAGTCTGAATTCTGCCACATTGCCTGAGAGATTTAGCCTGATGCGTGAATGGACATTTGAGGATAGAATACGGGAATTCCATGCCTATTTATGCATTCTCAGTCGAAAACCGTGTCCGAAATAGCCTTTCAACAGTGTATTTCACCATCCTGTCGCGCGATGTATGGCGTTGAGCAGGTGTTGACCGCATGTACAAAGTGCGGTGGATTACTTGATGTATCCTATGATTGGGATGCGGCAACGATTCCTGATTCACTAAGTGAATTTGAATCAAAGTGGTCTCAACGGCACGATCCACTTTGCTATAGCGGAGTTTGGCGATTTCGTGAGTTGCTGCCGTTCGCTCCGGCTGAAAAGATCGTCACGGTAGGTGAAGGTCAAACGCTACTGCAACAAACGAATTCTGTTGGCTCATTTGTCGGACTTGACTCAGGAAACCTGTTCCTTCAATACGAAGGCATGAACCCGTCAGGCAGTTTTAAAGACAACGGAATGACTGCCGCATTTACCCATGCTCATATGACCGGTGCAAGCCAGGCGGCATGTGCATCGACAGGAAATACCAGCGCATCGCTCGCGATGTATTGTGCAGTATCACGGCTAATGAAAGCGGTGATTTTCATCGGGTCAGGGAAAATTGCCTATGGAAAGCTGTCACAAGCGCTTGAGTATGGTGCGTTGACGGTTGCTATCAATGGCGACTTCGATGACGCAATGCTAAGAGTGAAGGAAGTCTGCAGCAAACTTAATATCTACCTGGTCAACAGTATCAATCCATTTCGGCTAGAAGGTCAAAAGACCATCATGCTGCGAGTCCTCGAGAGTCTGCAATGGCAGGTTCCGGATTGGATCGTTGTTCCCGGCGGAAATCTGGGGAATTCCAGTTCGTTTGGCAAGGCGTTCATGGAGCTAAAACATCTAGGTCTAATCGATCGAGTACCTCGATTGGCGATTATCAATGCTGCCGGTGCGAACACACTGTATCAGTTGTATGAAGGATCAGGTGTCAGCTGGAATGGCGGTGAAATCGACAATTCGCCCGTGGAGACGTATTACGAAGAAATGTTGGCTGCAGGTCGCAAGGCATCAACGATTGCTAGTGCGATCGAGATTAATCGGCCAGTGAATTTTGAAAAGTGCCTCCGAGCACTCGAAGTATGCGATGGTGTAGTTCGAGAAGTCTCTGATCAAGAAATCCTTGATGCTAAAGCGCAGGTGGGCGCCGGTGGAATCGGCTGCGAACCGGCGAGTGCTGCTAGCGTCGCAGGCGCCAAGCTACTTCGTGATCAGGGAATTATCGCTCCAAGTGATCGTGTCGTATGCATTCTCACGGGTCACCAACTTAAAGACCCAACCGCGACTGTGGCATATCATACAACCGATCAGGAAAAGTTTAATGAAGTGCTTGGTTCGCGCGGTGTGCAAAGTGCATCCTATGCGAATCGTGCTGTTTCAGTGCCAAACGACCTCGATGAAATCGTAAGGGCTATTCAGTTGTATTCATGAGTCTCAACTGAATAGAAGAAAATACAATGAGTGGACTACGAATTGCTATAAACGGAGCCGCAGGTCGAATGGGACAGCGGCTGATTGCTTTGGCCTCTTCGGATGAGAATCTCCAGTTGAGCTCTGCCCTTGAATGGTCGGAACATCCGCAATTTGGTAACGATGCCGGTGAAATTGCCGGTGTCGGCAATCTGGACTTGCCGCTGTGCAATGAGATTGCAGACGGAACGCAGGCGGTTATAGATTTCTCCGTACCTGCCGGTGCAGAGACCATTGTCAATCGGTGTACTGAGCAACAAATCCCTCTGGTCATGGCAACCACTGGTCTTTCCGATTCACAGCAACAGTTGATCCATGATGCCTCACAAACAATTCCAATTGTTTGGGCACCAAGCATGAGCATGGCAGTAAACCTCACGATGAAGCTATCCACTATTGCCGGTGAAATCCTCAAGAATACTCCTGGGGGCGCAGATGTTGAAATTCTGGAGCGTCATCATCGTTTTAAAGAGGACGCACCAAGTGGAACAGCACTGCGTTTTGGGAGCTTGATCGCTGAAGCGATGGATATCAACAACCACGTACACGGTCGTGAAGGTCAGACTGGCTCAAGAACGAACGATGAAATTGGTTATCACGCGATTAGAACGGGTGACAACCCGGGCGAACACACCATTGTTTTCGGCATGCTCGGCGAAACGATCGAACTGACGGTCCGTGCGTCTAATCGAGACTGTTACGCACTCGGGGCACTCGAAGCTTCCAAGTTTGTTGCCAGCCAGTCCCCCGGTCTATATGACATGAACGATGTTCTCGGGCTGTAGCGGTCTTAAACAGATAGACACCTGCAAGTCTATCTATTTGCATATCTAGCTACCTGCATATCTACCGGATTGGTTGATTCTTGCGAAGACGTCATTGAGCACCCAGTGGTACAAGCACAGATGGATTCCTTCGCTCATGCCCATATCGTTAACGGTCACATTCACGCCGTGCTGACACATTTCGGCAAGTGCACCACCATCAAATCCTGTGAGGCCAAACGTGACCAATCCGGCATCGTTAGCCCAGGCGACCGCCTGCAATACGTTTTCGCTATTGCCTGAACCGCTTATGGCAATTAGCAGGTCACCGGGATTGGCCAGATTGCGAAGCTGTTGAGTAAAGATCTGGTCATAGCCCAGATCATTTGCCACCGATGTAAGCCACCCGACATTATCGGTGAGACTTTGCACTCGAAGTCGCTTGGTGGCGGGATTTGCTAATTGATCTTCCGGGTGAAGGCTTTTCGCAAAGTCCTGAGACATATGGGTAGCCGTTGCAGCAGAGCCACCATTTCCAATGATGAAGACTCCGGCTCGTTGCTCCCACGCATTGAAGACTAAATCCGCCCAGTTTCTCAGGTCAACATGATCGACTTGATGGATTTCATCAGCAAGTCGTTTGGTATATTCTTCAGGCCCGAGTGATTCACCGAGCATGTCAATGAGTCCTATCACGTCAAATGGAAACAACTCAACAATCGGCGAAGTCAAGCGAACAACTACGAGTTTTCAAATCCGAAGCTAGCTTGCAGACGATTCGCTCGAAGTGGTCGCCGGTTCGATTTCAATAAGATTACCTTCATCTGCCATGGCACGAATATCTTCGGTGATTTTCATGCTGCAGTACTTCGGACCGCACATGCTGCAGAAGTGGGCGCTTTTAAACGTATCCTGCGGCAAAGTCTCATCGTGGTACGCTTGTGCCGTTTGAGGGTCCAGCGATAACCGGAATTGTTCATTCCAGTCAAATTCAAAGCGAGCTTTGGACAATGCGTCATCGCGATCCTGTGCGCCTTTTCGGTGCCGTGCCACGTCTGCAGCGTGAGCAGCGATCTTGTATGCAATGACTCCTTCTTTCACATCGTTGTTATTTGGAAGTCCAAGGTGTTCTTTAGGAGTTACATAACAAAGCATGGCTGCTCCACTCCACCCGGCCATTGCTGCACCGATCGCGCTGGTGATGTGGTCATAGCCTGGTGCGATATCTGTAACCAAAGGTCCAAGTACATAGAAAGGTGCACCTTTGCAGACGTCGATCTGTCGCTTGATATTCATGTCGATTTGATCCATCGGTACGTGGCCGGGACCTTCAACCATGACTTGTGTACCGTTTTTCCAGGATCGTTCAACTAACTCACCGAGAACATCAAGCTCCGCGAATTGTGCATCGTCGCTGGCATCGGCAATTGACCCAGGTCGCAAGCCATCGCCAAGGCTCCATGTGACATCGTATTGCCGCATGATATCGCAAAGATCATCAAAGCAATCGTATAACGGATTTTGTTTGCGATGAGCCATCATCCATTTCGCGATTAGTGAACCGCCACGACTGACGATCCCCGTCACACGCGCGGTCGTCATATGTAAGTGCTCAAGGAGCAACCCGCAGTGAATCGTCATGTAATCGACCCCCTGCTTGGCCTGGTGTTCAACCATGTCCAGAAAGTGTTGAGCCCGCATCTCTTCGATTTCACCGCCCAGCTCTTCGAGCATTTGGTAAATCGGAACCGTGCCGATTGGCACAGGAGAGGCATCGATAATTGACCGGCGAATGGTGTCGATATCCTTACCAGTGGACAGATCCATAACCGTATCAGCACCGTAGTGTACAGACGTGTGCAGCTTTTCCAGCTCTCCGTCAATGTCACTTGTTACGGCGGAGTTGCCAATATTTGCGTTGATTTTACATTTCGCTTCGATACCGATAGCCATCGGTTCCAGTGCGCCCGCGAGATGGACGGTATTGGCGGGGATGACCATGCGACCGGCAGCGACTTCATCCCGAATAACTTCGGCGGTGAGTTGTTCCCGCTCTGCTATAAATTCCATTTCCGGCGTGATGTCGCCGCGACGAGCTGCTTCAAATTGCGTCATCTGTCGTTCACCTTTTTCTCTTGGTATCGATCCTGCCACGTGCAGGGTATGTGATTCTTATGGCACTTGATTGTAACGAATTCCCGCAAATATGTATTGGATACAGAGGGCTCTAATCACGGCTTATATCCGAGATTCGGCGCAAGCCACTTTTCCACATCCGTCACGCTCATGTTTTTACGTCGAGCGTACTGTTCAATCTGATCCCGGCCTAGTTTATCGACATTGAAGTAGCGTGATTCAGGGTGTGAGAAATAGAGACCGCTGACGCTTGCTGCGGGGGTCATGGCCAGACTGTCTGTCAGCTCGATGCCAATCGTGTTGGTCACATCCAACACCTCGAAAATTGTGCGCTTTTCTGTGTGATCCGGTTGTGCCGGATAGCCCGGTGCCGGACGAATTCCACGGTAAGCTTCCGAGATTAACTCTTCATTTGGATGAGAGCTCGGTGTTTCGTAGCCCCACTGTATTCTTACCTGCTGATGCAGGTATTCGGCAAAGGCTTCCGCAAGTCGGTCGGCGAGTGCCTTGATCATGATTGAGTTGTAATCGTCATGATCGGCATCATATTGTGCTGCTATCTCGCTAACACCAATTCCTGCGGTGACTGCAAAGGCACCTACATAATCTTCGCGACCTGAATCCAACGGAGCCACGAAGTCAGAAATGGACCGGAAGTCGGGTCTTCCTTTTTGCACACTCTGTTGACGAAGTCCTTCGAATCGGCAAAGTTCGGACTGCCTTGATTCATCCTTAAACACAATGATCGAATCACCGGTGCTCCCTGCAGGCCAGAGTCCGAAAACGGCGCTGGCCTTTATCAGATTTTGCTCGATGACGGTGTTCAGCAATTCCTGAGCATTGTCAAACAGCTCGCGTGCCGGCTCCCCCAGTTTTGGGTGATCGAAGATGCGCGGGTATTTACCCTGCAATTCCCATGTCAGGAAAAACGGAGTCCAATCGATAAAGTCGACGAGCGATTGTAAGTCTTGTGACTCAATCACCTGACAACCAAGCCTGGTCGGTACTGCGATGTCAACTGAGGACCAATCTGTTTTCATGGACTGGCTGCATGCATCTTCATAACTCAGTAGAGTTATGTTGCGCTGCTCAAACGCTTCGACAAGCTTGGCTTGTTGTTTTCTGTTATCGGCATCGAAATTGTCTTTCTTGTCACCGAGCAGTTGATCCACAACCCCTACGCTTCTGGATGCATCCAACACATGTACCGTCGGATTGGCATACTCCGGTGCGATCTTCACCGCCGTGTGACGTGCGCTGGTGGTCGCACCACCAATGAGCAATGGCACTTCGTATCCAAGGCGAGTCATTTCCCTCGCGACATGTACCATTTCATCCAGACTCGGAGTGATGAGCCCCGATAATCCTATGATATCCACGTCATGTTCACGGGCGGTTTCCAGAATCTTCTCACTGGAGACCATCACACCGAGATCGATGATTTCATAGTTATTGCACCCAAGGACGACTCCCACGATGTTCTTGCCGATGTCATGGACATCGCCCTTCACCGTGGCAAGCAGAATTTTTGCACGTGCGGACTGACCGTCGAGTCCTAATGCGAGCTTCTCTTGTTCCATGAATGGCAGCAGATAGGCAACTGCTTTTTTCATGACGCGGGCGCTTTTAACCACTTGTGGCAAAAACATTTTGCCTTCACCAAACAAGTCGCCAACGATACTCATGCCGTCCATCAGCGGGCCTTCGATCACACCAAGCGTGCGGTCATAGTTATGCCGCGCCTCCTCAACATCCTCTACGATGAACTTGTCGATACCCTTGATCAACGCATGGCTTAGTCGGCCTGCTACATCCGTTTCGCGCCAACTAAGGTCTTCAATAGGCCCGGACTTGCCCTCCCCTCTTACGGTTTCTGCGAATGCAAGCAATCTGTCTGTTGCATCTTCGCGGCGGCATAAGAGCACGTCTTCAACATGCTCAAGCAGGTCCTTGGGGATTTCTTGATAGACTTCCAACTGGCCTGCATTAACGATCCCCATATCCAGACCGGCCTTGATGGCATGAAACAGGAATGCGGAATGCATCGCTTCACGTACCACATCGTTTCCCCGGAACGAGAACGAGATATTACTAATACCACCGGAAATCTTGGCACCGGGGCATACTTCCTTTATGCGGCGTGTTGCTTCGATGAAATTCTGTGCATACGGGTCATGCTCTTCGATACCCGTTGCAACCGTCAGAATGTTTGGATCAAAGATGATGTCTTCCGGTGGAAACCCGACCGTCTCGGTAAGCAAGTCAAATGCTCGCTTACAAATGCGGACCTTGTCTTCAATTTCTGTTGCCTGACCATCTTCATCAAATGCCATGACGACGGTTGCAGCGCCATATCGACGGATGATAGTAGCGCGTTCAAGAAAGGTGTCTTCACCGTCCTTGAGACTGATAGAGTTGACAATGCCTTTGCCTTGAAGGCAACGCAGTCCGGCTTCGATCACGCTCCATTTGGAGCTGTCAATCATTACCGGGACACGGGCGATATCGGGCTCTGCAGCGATCAGGTTCAGGTATCGCGTCATGGCAGCTTCGCCGTCAAGCAGCGCATCATCCATATTCACATCGATGACTTCAGCACCGCCGAGCACTTGTTGCCGTGCAACGTCGACCGCTTCTTCGTATTCATCATTGCGAATAAGCCGGGCGAACTTCCGTGATCCTGTCACGTTGGTGCGTTCACCAATCATCAAGAAGTTACTATCCGGTCGCAGAGTGAATGCTTCCTGCCCGCTAAGGCGTGTCAGTGTACCGGCATGGGGTATCGGTCTTGGTGCCGCTTCTTGTACCAGTTGTGCAAATCTGCCGATGTAGTCCGGTGTTGTACCGCAGCAACCGCCAAGTATATTCAGCCAACCATTGTCGACCCATTCCTGCATCGCCTCGGCCATTTCATCCGGGGTTTGATCAAACCCACCAAATTCGTTTGGTAAGCCGGCATTGGGATGGCAGCTAATTGCGACGTTGGCAATGCGCGACAACTCTTCAATGTGTGGCCGCATCTTCTCCGGGCCCAACGCACAATTAATACCCACGCTTAGCAATGGAAAGTGTGAAACTGAATTCCAAAAAGCCTCGATCGTTTGGCCACTGAGAGTGCGGCCGGCATCGTCGGTAATGGTCACCGACGCCATCACCGGTAACTCGATGTCATGTGTATCAAAATACTTGTGGATGGCAAATAAACAGGCCTTGAGGTTAAGTGTGTCAAACGTTGTTTCAGGAAAGAGTATGTCGACTCCGCCCTCGACAAGTGCTTCGACCTGAGCGTAGTAAGAATCAACGTGACCATCGAAGTCGATTTCCCGGTATCCGGGATCTTCAACACGCGGAGAAATGGAAGCGGTCTTTGTTGTTGGCCCGATTGAACCGGCCACAAATCGCGGCTTATCCGGATTGGCGGCGGTATATTCGTCAGCAGCCTGGCGTGCACACTTTACAGCCGCAAGATTTAATTCACGGCACAATCCTGAAAGATCAAACTCTGCCATTCCGACCGGGGTGGCACCAAACGTATTGGTTTCAATTATGTCCGCACCGGCTTCGAGAAACTGACGGTGTATATCGACAAGTGTTTCAGGTTGTGTGAGCGCGATGATGTCAACAAAGTTCTTAAGGTCCTTGTTGTGATCAAAAAAGCGCTCACCACGAATCGCTGTTTCATCAAGTCCAAGCGAAAAGACGGTTGTCCCCATGGCTCCATCGAGCACGAGAATCTTTTCAGCGAGAAGTCGCTGCAGTAACTCGGGTCGTGATTCTGGAGATATCATTTTCGGAGTCGACTTGAAAAAATGAAATGATGCTATCGTTGTTTTGGCAGCACGATGATGGCTGTCTTTGCTACATTGAGTAGCAATTATCTAATTGAATCAGCACCACATCTGTCTTTTTAGATGCGGCAATCTGCGAGTATCCCACAACCGATAATTATCATCAATGCCGCCGTAATAGCGGTGACACGCTACCATGCCTCAATCACCATCCTCCAGCAATTCAGCAAACATTAGGTTGATTGTTGCTGCCAGCGTGCTTTTGGCAATCACGTGGTTTTCCAGATGTGAACACCTGACTGATTCCTTGTGGATTGATGAATTGCACACGGCATGGTCGTTAGATGGTGAATTTTCAGAAATCGCGGATCGTGCTGCTTCGGGTAATCAACCGCCTCTGTACTTCTGGATCAACCGACTTATCACTTCCGACGGTGCAGCCGATCCGGTCAAAATCCGCTTGCTTTCATTTCTCATGACATGGCTCACGGCAACCGTGTTATTTGCTGTGATTGCCAAAGTGTCTTCACGTAGCTTGATGGCATTTATATGGGCCGCATTGTATTTAATGGATCGACGTGTCTTTGTGTTCTCGGTTGAGGCGCGGCCATATGCCACACTTCAGTTTGTAGCTCTCCTCCATATATGGTGTTTCTTGTTACTGATGTCACCACGCGGTGCCAAACAAAAACGGTTGCTTGTAATTGCGTGGGTCATCACGGGTGTCCTAATGTGTCAATTGCACTACACATCCCTGCTGTTGATTCCGGCAGAGTGGTTCGGGTGGCTATTGTTCAACGGTATGAAGCATCAACTAGCTCAAACAACTTCTCAGTCTCTGAATCTAAAAACGCTTGCTGTTGCGACACTAGCGATGGGGGTGGCCTGCCTGATTAGTTCTGGCCATATCCTTGAAATACTCAGCAAGCGAGAAATGTGGTCTCAGTTCGTGTCGGTGAAATCGCTACGCTACACGCTGTTGTCGATGCCGGTCATCCCCGTGCTGATTACGTTAGCTGTTTCCACCAGATTGTTTATCGCGAAGGCTACCGATCCGGCCCACGACAAATGGGTGCAGGCATTTGCAAGAATCCTCACGGGAGTGATCGGATTCGTCTTTGTGGTGGCCTGGGTTGCTACCGCTACCGGATGGATGCCGATTTTCTTTGCTCGATATTTGGTGAGCATCTTACCACTTGTTTACCTCGCCGGTGGTCTTGCGATCTCACGATCTGGTGTTCAGCCTGTGGTATGTACCGTTGCAACTCTGCTTGTGTTGATGTTCTCAAATCAGTTGGTTTGGGACTGGCAAGGACAAGTGCTTGAGACACACAAACGCGAACACTGGCCAGAGGCAATGCTGGTAATTAATGAACTCGCACCGGAAGCGGATGAAATCTATCTGGCAGCGAGTTTGATCGAAGATCACGACCTTGTGTCGAACCCTGGTTTATTGCTCGCTGGTGGCCACACTCTGCAGGAGTTTTGCGGGTTTCCAATTCGATGCCAATCTGATGATGAGCTTATGGGAAGACGGGTAATTGCTGTTCCGTCTCATCGACCGGCATTGTTACCGTTACAGATCGCAGAGATTACATCAGATAAATTAATGGTGTTGGTTGCCAGAGGCAGCACTGCTACTGGGAAATGGCAAACACAATTACAGAACTTACTCGGTGCCAATTGGCGCGTACAGCTTTACAGCGGTAAGCGTATGGGATCAATAAATATTATTATTGCGCGACACTTCCGTTAGTACTTGCCACGCCGCCGTTCTTTAGAGGGTAGAACCTCAAGACAAGTTGTCCACCAACCGGATGAGATGGTGTCGACAAATTCGTCTGGTAGTCTCTCTTGCCGCATTTCTTTGGCAAGCGTTGTGTGGTCATATTCAACGGGAACATGGCTCACTGTCCACGAATCATCCGTGTGCAGTTCCAGCAATGTGTACCAAACGTTAGTGGAACCGTCATTTTCCGGCCGACCTAATACACCGACATTTACAAACAGCCCGATGTCGAGCTTGCGACTCCACTTGATTCCAGTGTGCGTTGCAGCGATAACATCCGCTCGATGAGTTTTCAGCAGATATTCCAGATAGTAATCCGAAGTCGTCGATTCCCAAAGGAACTCATTGGTTCGATTGGGACTTCCATGACACAGCAGGACCTTTTGATTATCAATGGTCAGCGGAATCTCGGGCATTAACCCTCGCATGAATTCACGATTTGACTCGCTGGTGTTTTGCAGCGTGTAGTCATAGCTGATCTGTGCAAAATGGTTGTCTTTCGGGTCAGTGTATCCACATTGGCAGTCATTCAGTGCGTTACCAACTGAGTCATCGTAGTTTCCCTGAACCACGGTGACATCGTAGCGGTGAAGTAGTGGAAAGACACGGTCAGGATGTGGCCCAAAGGCGCCAAGGTCACCAAGACAATAGATGGAGTCTACTCCACGTTGCTGTATGTCCCGAAGTGCGGCCTCTAACGCCAGGTAATTGCTATATATCCCACCAAACAGTGCCAATCGCATTTTCACTTTTGTGTTTTGGACCATCACTCTATGCGTCACTATCTTCACTACCGGTATCCGGGATATACACGCTCGGTTTACTGGTGGAGCCAGCGTTTCCAGAAGTTGCATTGGTGCAAATGGAACCGTACTGATAACACGTGTAGCACGCTCCATGTTTGATCTCGAATGGATCGAGGGACTCAGAAATGGATTGACCCATTATGGAATCGGGTGATTCGATCAAAATCGGACATACGTGTACTCCGCGATCGGTAACAATACGGCTATGTGAGCAAACTAGATTTTGTTGATCGAAATCCATCAACATGGCTTCTGTAACGATTTCATGTTCCAGATAGCCGCGTGTACGGTTCTCTTCGGCACCGATTTGGAGAGTCGGTAGCAGCTTGATTCTTGGCCGCGAATAGCCATGTGCTTTCAGGACGGCTTTGAATTCCGCAAGAACGTCCAGGTCAGATTCTTCATCCCAAACGCGCGTAGCGGTGATGATGGGCAGAAATCCATATCTACAAAGTAGAGACACACCGGCCATGGCCCGATCAAATGTTCCCTCTCCGCGAATCGGATCATTCGTTTCTGAAGAAAAACCATCGATGGATACTCGCAATTCGAGTGAGTAACGACTTTGCATTTCTGCGTCTTGCAGTTTTGCCAGCCACTCTTCTTTAAGGACGGTTCCGTTGGTGAGTACAGTGGCCGGACCATGCTGTAGCGTCCAGCAAAGAATTTCAACCATTTCCGGGTTAAGAAACGGCTCACCACCGGTGAAGTAAAACTCCCTTACGCCTTCCTGTTTTGCCTGTACGATGGCTGATTGTACATCGGTAAGTGACAGGTATCCGAACGATCGGTTGTGTGGACTGCAACTGATGAAACAGTGATCACACGTAAGATTGCAATGCGTACCGGAAACCTGAAACCACAGTTCATCCAGATGTGTGAGGCTTACGCTGGGCATTGCTTTTTAGACGTATGGTTGACGTTAAGTAGGCTCGATCGTCTCGTACAGATCCAGATCATTTCGATCTCCAATGATTGTAAAGACATCACGAATTTGTTTGAGGCCGGTCGAGAACAGGAAGTTTGAATTACGTCCAAAGCTCTTACTACCAAGCACGAACAGATCCGGTTCGGGATTTAGCAGGGTCGCGGCACCGCCGGAATCAATTTGAGTGCAGTCCTCGGATGTGTTTCCAAGCAGTTGTGCCGCAAGTTTGATGGGCCCTTCCGTTGCATAACAAAGGTGGATCTGTGTTTCGGTGAGGATGCTGAAGTCCGGGGTATATCCAGAGTTGTTGATGATAAAGTCCACTTCGATTTCGAGCGTCGTATCGTTGTCATCATCCCATTGAAGTAAGGCCACATTATAGGGCCCTGCCCCGGAGATCTTGTCTACTGAGCAATGTGAATGCAAATCCACTTCTTCATCGCGGACGGCACCGTTGGCCGATGTTGAAATTGTGTGCCTGTATGACAAAGGGTCGTTATCGATGACCTTAATAGGTTCTTGCGTGTTTTGTCGCACAACCCAACTAATCTGCGTTTGTGGTGAGCGTTGTTTGAGTGACAGGAGTTGATGTATGGTGGTTGCGGCAGAGTGACCATTTCCAACGACTAGTATACGAGCGTTGGACATTTGCTCGCACATCTGACTGTTTGGGACGCCGTATAAGACAGTGGCCGTTTTTTCACCGATCGCCGGAACTCCACCGGCTCCCAAATGACGCGGTTGGCTGAGCACGCCACTGGCATCGATCACATATTCAGAATTGAAAACCTCTTCACCATCCGGGGTTTCTGCTAGCACACGGAATTCACACGAATCGCGATCGTCACTTGGTAAATGTCCTTTTGATAACCATGTTCTGCCAACACTTTTCACTACAGACTCTGTGCGTATGGACTTGGATAACAGGTCAGAGCCGGCAAGGGGAATGACATACTCCTGCAGCCACCGTGTTCCGTCAATCAACTCATCTTCACCAGGCAGTTGAAGGTCCGAGGATTGTGCCAAAAGTGCTGACCGTCCTAATGTTGAGCTGTTCATTCCAAATGGGCTGAACATTTTTACGTGACTCCAGGATAGGACGTGCTCACCGACCGCCCCCTTCTCCAGTACCGTGACGTCGTAGCCGAGAAATCGACCGTAAAGAGCGGCTTCGATTCCAACGGGTCCTCCGCCAATAATAATGATTCGTTCTGTATCCATGTATGCTAGTGTTTTCCCATCATCTCAAGGTGGAGAACATTGAAAGGTCGATTGACGGAGAAACTCCGCTGATGGCGTCAGCCATGACGACGGCCGTTGCAGGTGACAAGTGTAATCCGCTTCTGAAATGACCGGATGCAATGAAAAGATTCCTGAATCCGGAAACATTCCCGACATAGGGAAAGGCATCAAAACTGGCTGGCCGCAGACCAGCCCAGCGTCGCTCAATCGTATGACCTTTCAATTGCGGTAGGATTTCATACGCAAAGTCTGCTAGCTCTTGGATCATGTCGGGTGTCGTGTGTTTCTCGAATCCGACCTCCTCTTCGCAGCTGCCAACCAGCAAACGCCCGTCCTCTCTTGGTACCAGGTACCGTGAGCCTTCATTGATGATGTGGCTGATTAGCGGGGTTTCAGTATTAAACATTATCATTTGCCCGCGAATTGGCAGGATACCAGTGGTGACGCCCACTTGCTGTAATAACTGAGCGCTCCACGGGCCAGCTGCAATGCAAATGTTGTCTGCATGGAGTTCTCTTTCATCTGTTACAACGCCGATAGCCCTATCTTCTTTCAGAATGATTCTCGTGACTTCGGTATCGGTAATTAGCTCGACTCCACGTGCCTGACATCCCTTAATGAGCGCCCGGAGATGATCCGGGTTTCTCAGCTGATACTCGTGAGGCAGTCGAAAGCTACAGCGGATAGCACCTGATTCGGCCAGTGGTGCAAGCTCCGGCTCTAGTTCTACCAAATCGTTAAGTGATAGCGATTCCACCGTGATTCCGTCTTCGGGTAAGGACCTCATCGCTCCGTCGAGGAAGGCAGCTTCACCGACCTTTCTCCCGAGGTAGATACCTCCACATTTTCTGAATCCGTTGTCGATTCCGGTTTCGTCAAGCAAAGTCTGTGCCCATTGTTCGTGCAATTGATGGCTTAGCCCGTGCAATTGTGCCAACGGATCGATGGCGGTTTCTCGATTAGCAGGTGGCAGAATACCGGCACCTGCCCAGGAAGCTTCTTTACCGGGTTGCTGTTTATCAATCACGGTTACCTGGCTGCCACGCGAGGCCAATTCCCAGGCGATTGAGAGCCCGATGACACCTGCTCCGACGACCACGACATCAGGGGATTGTGTATCCATGAATGGGAATCTTATAGCCAGTTTAAGTCACTGAGTTTTATAGTCTGCCGCGAGCAAACAAATCTCTTTTTCTGCTTCTGTGAGCGTCTCGTGTGGTTGTCGGTTTAGATCACTAACAACACGAGTCAAGTCTTCAATCGTATCGACATCGTACCACGTGGCAAGCGTGTGCACGGACAGCTTTAGCTGTTCCGCCTTTTTCATGGTTTGATTAAACACATGCTGCGTGCTCCATTGAATCGATTCAAAAAGCTCGGTATGCGCCGAATGAAAGCCGCTAAGCCCAATCAGGTAATAGCCTCCGTCATTCGCGGGGCCAATTACACAGTCAAATGAATGAAGCCGGTCAAAGGCTTCCTCGATGAATTGATGAGGAACGGTTGGACTGTCGCTTCCTATCAGCACAACGCGTTTGAAGTGATGGTCAAAAGCGAGCTGGAAATATCCTGTGATTCTTGCTCCAAGGTCACCATCTAATTGAGATTCAATTGTCCAGTCGTCGAGTGCTACTTCCAGAAAGTGTTTCGCTCGTTCTGGTGGTGTGATGACAAGCGTCTGTCTCGACGCGATGCCTGAGACTCGATTGAGTGTGGAGAGAATGAACTGTCTGTAGAGGTCTGCTGCCAGCTCGTTTCCGATATCTTGTGCGAGGCGTGTCTTGACCGTTCCCGGTTCCCAATATTTCGCAAATACACCGATTTGAGACAGTGATGTCTCGGCGACCGATGCGGCTTGAGTGGATTCATCATTCTGCCCTGGCATAGTGATTCAATCCTCAAAGCAATCTGAGCAACAGAACTTCGTTTACTTCCCCGCGGAAACGTATTTTTCCATCAATCTCAACGACAGGTACGCAATCACAGAATTGCTCGACGAGTTGTGGATCCTGATCGATGTCGATTAATGTCACATCAAAACCATATGTTTCGAGGGTCTCCAACGCACCGTCGCATAAATGGCAGCCTTTTCTTGTATAAAGTATGGCTTTTCGTGAGCACATTTAACGAACTCCGTTCGTTATTTATAGAAAGGGGCTTCGTGAGAGAACGGTCGTAAGCACGGTGAATCCATATCGTCAATTGATTTTGCCCGCACGGTTACTCTCATGGTAGACTTGCCGATAGCTTGACGGCAAGCACCTGTATTGGAATCACAAAATGTCTAAGATTCGAGCCCGAGTATTTCTCGACTATCTGCGCCGAAGCAAATTGCTTACGGATTCAGCGTTAAAGCGCGGATTGGAATCTCTGCAGGCAAAGCATGACGGCAAACTGCCTGGCGAAACACAAGTCATCGTTGATCACATGATCGAAGATGGCTTCCTTACACAGTGGCAATGTGACAAACTTCTGCAGAAGAAGTACAAGGGATTCTTTCTCGGTAAATACAAACTGCTTGGCCATATCGGATCTGGCGGCATGAGTAGCGTTTATCTGGCAGAGCATACGCTCATGCGGCGTTTGAGAGCAATCAAAGTGCTGCCAAGGTCACGGGTAAATGATTCGTCTTATCTGGAGCGATTTCATCGAGAGGCACAGGCTACTGCAGCTCTGGATCATCCACACATCGTACGTGCTTATGATGTGGACAATCAGGGAGATACACATTACCTGGTGATGGAGTATGTCTCCGGAAGCGATCTGGCATCGATCGTGAAGGAAAATGGGGCGATCGGATTTGAGGATACCGCTCGATATATTGTGCATGCAGCACGTGGATTGCAGCACGCACACGAAGCAGGAATGATTCACCGTGATGTGAAGCCAGCCAATCTGTTAGTCGACGAGAACGGCACAGCTAAGATTTTGGATATGGGGTTGGCGCTGATCAGCGACGATACTGCGGAACTCGCATCGCTCACCGTAACGCATGAGGAACGCGTGTTAGGTACAGCCGATTATCTTGCACCGGAACAGGCAATAAACAGTCATGAGATTGATCACCGTGCAGATATTTATGGCCTTGGTTGCACGATGTATTTTTTGATTGCAGGTCATCCGCCATTTCCTGACGGAACGCTTGCACAACGCATCGCCAAGCATCAACAGCAATTGCCACCAAACGTCTCGGATATCCGTACAGATTGTCCCCCGGAATTGTCGCGGATTTGCATGCAGATGATTCAAAAGCAACCGGAGGCACGATTCGCTTCATGCGATGAAGTAGCGGACTATCTCGTTACATGGCTTGAGCAATCTGGCTTTACAGTTGATCAACGTGAGCAGCCCGCGAAGCGTCAAATAACAACAGCCAGCGTTGTCCAGGCAATGCAGGCAGCGACGGTTGTACCCGGTCAGTCAGGTGGTGATCCGTCCGCCATACAATTAGTCACCGGTGACAGTGGGCCCGGAGTCGTTCAGCCGGGTAGCCCGGGATCAGGTTCATCCTTAAGCGGAAGTCGTGTTGAACTTGGAAATGAACAAGCTGGCAGTTCCATCGCTGGCGCCATGCAGAGTACACAGCACAATTTGCTTGACCAAACGACCAAGCAAGGAATGCAGCCGATTAAACTGCCTCATGATTCAAGTTCTGCCAAGGTGTGGCTGACCATTATCGTTATTCTTGTTCTGATCGTCGGCATTATCATCATGATGATGGTTAATTCCTCTGATGAACCAACAACACTGAAGCTTAAACACCCAAATTCGAATCTGTCCGCTGCGATTTCAACGGCCTATAATGGTCACAATGCCGATAATACAATTAGATCCGGTGACTTTATCGGAACTATCGCAGGTGAAAACACAAAAAGGAATCATCTCAGATGAACTTTTCAGCTCGCATCGTCTTTGGAATCAGCGTCCTTCTCGTCGTCGGTTGGGTTGCTGACTCGAGTGCTGCACCCACCGCTGAGCAGCGAACCGCAGAGCGTCGCATGTACAACTTGATGCTCAAAGCTGGAAACCTTTACAAGTCTGGTGAACTTGATGAATGCGCGAACGTTGTAAAACAGGTACAAGGTGAATTCAAAGAGGCGATCAAAGACGCTGACAAACCCACGCAACAGTTGTTTTCGCGAGTCTATAACTCGATGAAGCGAGCACATGCCTTGCTTGAACTGGAAGGGGTAGAACTTGAAGCGATTCCATCCATTGAAAAACTCGCCGGCGATGGTGACGATACCCCCGAACCCATTGGTAATTCCGGTGTCAGTTTTGTGAATCAAGTCGTACCGATTTTGACCGCTAAGTGCGGTAATTGCCATGTTCGTAACGCGCGAGGCATGTTCAGTATGTCTGACTATGAAACGCTTATGAAAGGACCTGCCGAAGGTGTTGTTGTATTCCCCAAGGATGCAGACGGCAGTCGAATTGTAGAAGTGATCGTGGAAGGCGATATGCCGCGAGGTGGATTGAAAGTCGCAGACGAAGAACTCGCGATTTTGAAGAAGTGGATTAGCGAAGGTGCTAAGTTTGACGGTGAAGATCCTAAAGCAAGTCTCTCGAGTCTGAATCCGGATGCAACCGTTGGCGATCTGCCGATGGTCGAGCTTACCAAAGCGACAGGCGACGAGACCGTACGATTTTCGCGAGATATTGCACCGATCTTCGTCGAGAACTGCGTAGGATGTCACGGTGCCGGTCAACGACCTTCAGCGAGATTAGATATTAATCGGTTTTCCGCGATGCTGCGTGGCGGTGAAAGTGGGCCTCCGGTTCTACCTGGTAAACCTGAAGAAAGCCTGCTTGTCAAAAAACTGCTTGGTACTGGCGGTGGACAACGTATGCCACTTCGAAAAGATCCGCTCTCAGATGAACAAATGAAACTGATCACGACGTGGATTTCCGAAGGAGCGACATTTGATGCACGCGATGGGAATCAACCGCTGACCGAAGTAGTCGCGATTGCCAAAGCTGAAGATGCAACTCACGAAGAGCTTAGTGCGGATCGTGGGATTCTCTCAGAAAAGAACTGGAAGCTGGCGATGTCGGGCCTGACGAACCAGCAGGCAGAGTCCAAGTCGTTCCTGGTGGTTGGTTCACTAAGTGAATCTGAACTGGCTAAGATTGCTGCTGCCGGCGAAGAAGTGGCAGGCAAAATCTCCGTGGCACTAAAGGTTGACAAGTCTACGCCGCTTATCAAAGGTCGCATGACATTGTTTGTGTTTAACAAGCGATACGACTACGGCGAATTCGGCACGATGGTCGAGAAAAGATCGCTTCCACGTGACTGGAAAGGCCATTGGAAATACAGCATCATCGATGCTTACGGCACGATTTTGAATCCATCAACCGAAGAATACACGATTGATGGATTAATTGCTGAACAGTTGGCGGGTGTCTATATTTCCACGCTTGGTGATTTACCCGGATGGTTCAGCGAAGGTGTTGGTCGAGCAATCGCAGAGCGTGTTGTAAAGGAAGACGCTCGCATTGAGAAATGGGATGAACAAGTTAGTGCTGCGATAAAAGGCATGGCAAAGAGCACCGATTTCATGACTGGAAAATTGTCACCGGAAGACTCAGCGCTCGTCGCTTACAGTTACGTGAAAAGCATGATGAGTAATAAACAAAAATTTGATCAATTACTCGGTCAATTGCGCAAAGGCAGCAAACTGGAAGATGCCTGCGTGAGTGTCTACGGTGGGACACCGGAACAATTGTCTGATATCTGGTGGCAAACGGCCTCACGTTAACGTGGGGTTTGTAAGGGAAATCGGCACGGTCGCATGATCACTCTGGAAGCGGATTCTGTTGCCGAGTATCTAAGCCAGCAAGGATGGTCGCCATCTGCTGACTCGATCAAGGCGCAACGATTAACCGGTGGCGTATCCAATCGCGTGATTCTGGCGGAGTGTGATCACGCATCTCCAAGTCGTATCGTGATTAAGCAGGCCCGTCCACAACTGGAAGTCGAACAGTTGTGGGAATGCAGTATCGAGCGTGTGATTCGGGAAATGGAAGTGCTTGAGGTTTGCGATCGGATTCTCGCCAAAATCACCGTACCTGTCGCATCAGAGTTTACGGCAGCAGTACCAAAGCCGGTATTTTTTGACCGAGAAAATTATGTTTACGCCATGTCCGCAGCGCCTGCCGAGCACGAGGTCTGGAAAGCGATGCTGTTACGTGGGCAAGCAGATGTGAGCATTGCGGAGACATGTGGCGATTTGCTTGCCACGATCCATGCTGGGAGTTGGCACTGCGAGACCACAGCGGCGGCCTTTGATGACGTGCAGTTTTTTGATGACTTGAGACTGGATCCTTATTACCGACAAATCGCACGTGTTCACGAGGACCTTGCCGAACCGATTGACTCTTTGATTTCAAGTATCAACGGTAATCGTTGTTGTTTGGTTCATGGCGATTTTAGTCCTAAGAACCTGTTGGTAGCAGGCGATCAATTGATTCTGCTTGACTTTGAGGTGGGGCATTTTGGAGATCCGGCCTTTGATCTTGGATTTTTTCTGACGCATTTGGTGATCAAGTCCGTGTTCATCGAAGGACGGTGTCAGGATTACCTGTCACTGATCCAGGGATTTCTGACGATGTATTGGAACCGTATGGCCGAGTCGATCAGTGTTGAACAGCTCACAGGACTACAGAAGCGAGCCATGATGAACCTGGGAGCTTGTTTGATCGCAAGGGTTGATGGCAAGAGTCCGGTGGAGTACCTTGACGACCCCACGACGAAGGCGGCGGTACGGTCGGTCGGTTGGAATCTGCTTAACCAACCTCCTAATGGCTGGGCGGATTTGCCAGAGACCATTGTAAATACGCTTAATCACTGAGGCTTGACAACGGATCATTTTGCAATGAACCGTTATTGGAATAAACCGTTAAGGGAATACTGTGTCAGCGAACCACATCAAAAGCATTAAGGCCCGTGAAGTACTGGACAGTCGTGGACGTCCAACGGTCCAGGTTGAAATAAGCTTGCAAGACGGGTGCACGTCTTGGGCGATTGCACCGTCTGGTGCCAGTACAGGTTCAGCAGAAGCACTCGAATTACGGGACCATGATGCGACCCGATATAGGGGACTCGGGGTGCTCAAAGCAGTCGAGAACGTAAACACGCGAATTGCACCAGCATTGCTTGGACTGGCTCCGGAAAATCAGTCGGCCATTGATTCCGTAATGCTGGATATGGATGGAACGGAGCAAAAAACAAACCTTGGTGGGAACGCGATGATAGCTGTTTCTCTTGCTGTCGCCCATGCGGGAGCGGCGGCAAGTGGAGTACCGTTGTACAAACACATCCGTTCGCAACTGAACGCATGGTGCCGATCCAATGGTCACTCTGAAGATCTGTTTTCCAAGCGGAGTGTGCCGTTGCCAATGACCAATATGATTTCAGGCGGTTTGCATGCCGGCGGCAATCTGGATTTTCAGGACGTTTTGATCATGCCGGTCGGTGCGCCGGATTACCCTACATGCCTTGAGTGGATCGTGCGTGTTTACAACCAACTCTCGGCACTGCTTACAAAAGATGGATACGAAGGCTGGCTGGTTGGCGACGAAGGAGGCTATGGCCCCCGCTTAACAAGCAATCGGCAGGCGGTGGAATTTGTTATTCGAGCCATCGAAGCGGCCGGTTTAATTCCGGGAGATCAAGTGACACTGGCGTTGGACGTTGCAGCAACCCATTTTTATCGAGATGGTATGTATCACCTGAATGCCGAAGGTGGTCACGTATTGAATGCTGAGCAAATGACAGAACGACTGTGTGATTGGGTCGATGCATTTCCGATTACCAGTATTGAAGACGGCTTGGCGGAAGATGACTGGAAGGGATGGCAAGGATTAATGAAGGCGCTAGGTGATAAAGTTGAGTTGGTGGGCGATGACT
>Ga0114933_10001550_pt1 | contig 25459 bp, 28 predicted proteins | sample 4SBtaG_FD_89691 | JGI IMG/M metagenome (GOLD analysis project Ga0114933, IMG submission 89691) | Deep subsurface microbial communities from Kolumbo volcano to uncover new lineages of life (NeLLi) - 4SBTROV12_W25 metaG | ecosystem: Environmental > Aquatic > Marine > Volcanic | place: Kolumbo... | reverse complement strand
GGCGAAAAGCGACGCGACGCGCTAGTCGCCTGCAGCGCCCCCGGCTCGCACGTCGAGCTCGACGTTCCAGCGCTCGTCGCCGACCCGAGGGATCGCCTCCAGCTCCAGCACGCCGACCGCGGATACGCCCGCCCGCAGTCGGACCGGCACGACGTCCCCAGCGGTCCTTCCCTCGCTCGGGAGCGTGGCGCGGATCTCCGAGAGCTCCTCGAGCTCCCCGTCGCTCCATCGGTCGAGCACGGAGCCAACCGCGTCATCGCGACGTACCGAGCTCCCGAAGAACCGAAAGCTGACCGGCTCTCCGACGACCAAGCCGAGCTCCTGAGCTGCGGGCTCGCAGCGGGTGCCCTCCTCGATCCCAAAAGGCGCAACGCAGATCGCGGTGATCGGCGGCTCCATGCCTGGCACGGCGGGCATCGCTGTCTCTACTCCGACGTAATAAGCCTGCGCCGTTCCGCCTCGAATCCGCACGCCCTTACCGCGCCGCACGTAGGCGTAGTAGGCCGCTCCCCGAGCCACGGCGACGTCGAGGCTCGCGCCGTCGAGGACACGCGCACGCGCTCCGCCGTCCGCCTCGAGCCAGGCGTTGATCTGTGTCGTGACGCGGCGCTCGAGCAAGGACGACTCGAAGACACCGCCGTTGAAGAGGATAGCGGTCGGGTGCAGGAACGTGGCCCCCTCGGGGAGCTTGCCGCGGTACCCGTCCACATCGGCTGCGGCGCCGAGCTGTCGCGCCAGGAACGCAGCGATATGGCGCGTGATCCCCGCGTCTTGAGCGTACGGCAGACCGAGCTGGGTGAGCGCGACTCTCGCCCTCGACTTGGGACGGGCGTCGGAGGAGACCTCGGGGAAGAAGCCCTCGACGAGCAGCGCCTCGACTTCGGCGCGGGTCAGCTCGCTTCGAATCGAGCCGCCGATCAGCTTGCGGCCCCGGCTCGGCACGACGACCGGGACCGACTCCACTCCGTCGTCGCCGAGCAGGCGTTCCTTGGCCGCGCGGCAGGCGTGGGTCAGTGCGCCCAGCTGCCAAGCGTCGAGCTTCTTACCGATCTCGGCTTCGATCTTCGCCCTCACCGTAACCGCAAGTGCGAGATCCATGTTGTCGCCGCCGAGCAGGATGTGCTCACCCACTGCGACGCGGTGCAGCTCGAGGGTTCCGTCGCGCTCGGCCACGACCATCAACGAGAGGTCGGTCGTCCCGCCGCCGACGTCGACGACCAAGATCACGTCTCCGAGCTCGACCTGGTCTCGCCAGGTGCTCTGCGTTCCCTGAATCCAGGAGTAGAGCGCGGCCTGCGGCTCCTCGAGCAAGACGATGTTGTCGAGGCCTGCCTCTCGCGCCGCCTCGGCGGTGAGCTCGCGCGCGGCCGGGTCGAACGAGGCCGGCACCGTGATGACGACGTCCTGATCGTCGAGCGGCGCGTCGGGGTGCTTGGCGTCCCACGCGTCTCGGAGATGTTCGAGGTAGAGGATGCTCGCCTGGAGGGGCGAGATTTTGGTGACCTCGTCGGGCGCGTGCGGCGGCAGGATCGGAGCGAGTCGATCGACCGCGCCGTGGCAGAGCCAACTCTTCGCGCTCGAGACGACACGAATCGGCGTCTTCGCTCCTAGGCCCCGCGCTACCTCACCGACCCCGAACGCCGGCGCCTCGTCCCACGGCAACGTCAGCGCGCCGTCGGCGAGCTCCGTCGCGCCGGGGAGGTAGAGGAAGGATGGCAAGAGCGCGCGCGATTCGATGTTTCCGGGCGCCGTCACCTGCGGAACGGAGAGCACGTATTGGGCGATCGACTCGCCTTCGCTCAGGTCGAGATCCACATACGAGAGCGCGCAGTGGGTCGTGCCCAGGTCGATGCCAACCGCGTAGCTGGGCTCGTCGCTCATGCGAGCTCGACCTCGGCGGGAGCGATGATGCTGGGGTCGTGCTTCTCGCTCATCTTGGGCAGGCGAACCTCGCCTACCCGCCAGCCGCGATGGCTGAGCTCACCCGAGTGGGGCGGATCTCCGACCACGTTCCCCGTCAGCCGGATCGACTTTGCGTCGTAGCCCTCGTCTACCGTGACGGTCTCACCCTCTTCGTCCGGGTGGATGGCCTCGATCGTGAAGTGTTCATCGAGCGCCTTCTTGCAGCCTTCGTGCACGACGCGCGCCGCCGCTCCGATGTCCTCGTCAGAGGCACCCGAGAGGTCTTCTTCGATGAAATCGACGAAGCGACCCTCGCGCTGGAGCAAGCCGAGGAGCTGAAGCGCGGCCTCGGGGCCCGCCTCCTTGATCACCGGCGCGGGCTTCTTCTTCTTCTTGGGCGCCTCGACGACCTCTTCCTTGGGCGCCGGGAGGGCGCCTCGCCCTTCGCGGAGCTGAACGACCCCTGCGGCGAACTCGCCGTCGAAGAGCGTGCGGAAATAGGCAACCCAGGCGAGGAAGATCCGGGCAAAGAAGGAGGGCGGTTGAACGTCGCTCACGGGCGCATTGCTAGCACCCCAAACCATGGAACGCGACGTTCCGCCCGTGAAATTTCAGCGGCCCAGAGCCGCTCTCAGCGAATCACGCGTCGGCTCGCGCCGCGTCGCGCTGAATCAGGGCGAGCTCGGTGTGGGCCTTCATCAGGGCGCCGAGCTGATCGGCGAGGTCCGGCCCCTTGTCGAGAATCTTGTCGCAACGCTCGAGCGTGCCTTCGGCTCGCTGCACGAGCTTGCCCGTCTTCTTCACCAGCCCGATGGTGGATTCGACGAGCTCCTGGGTCAGCTCCGGCAACGGCTCCGCGCGCTCCATGGCCTCATGCAGGCCTTCGAGCACGTCTCGCGCTTTGTCTACGAGGTCCATCGGGTATCTGCTCCGCTACATGTCTTCGGCGCGGTCGCGGAACGTGCCCATCAGCTTGGGCAAGCTCTCCTCGATGAAGAGCGTCTGTACTTCCGGCGGGATCGCGAGGTTCGTCTCGACCTCGGCCTCGTAGCTCGCCTTGCACTCCCCGTCATCGACCTCTTCGAGCACCCATCGCCCGCTCATCTTCGTGATGCTCTCGGACTCGACCAGCTCCCAAGCGATCGTGAGCTCGTCGATGGCGTACTTCGTCGTGTAGCTCGAGTTGATCTCGAACCCCGCGAAGGCGACCTGAATGTGGAACTTGGCCGTGATCGAGGTCTCGCTCTTGTCGAGCACCTGGACCTCGCTCACCTCATCCATGAACTTCGGATAGTTCTCGAAATCGAGGATGACCTCCTTCAGGTCCTCTGGGCTTACGAACGTCTCGAGTGTGCACTTTGCGACCGGCATGGCGGCGGAGCGTAGCAGACGACACGTTGAGGGCAGATGCGGGCTCCTCGACCCAGGTTCTCCTCGCCTCTCGGAGCTGAGCGGCTGGCCCCCGTAGGGCCTTGGGTCGTCCTGGCGTCGGTCCTCCTGGCCTGCTCCGAGACTGCGCCCCCGCCCGTCGCCCGTGAAGAGCCAGCGGAGGTCGCTCAGGAGGCGATGAGTCCGCTCGGCGAGGCTCCGGTCGAGGAGCCCACCGGAGAGCGGGAAGAGCGCCTGCGGATCAGAATCGAGAACGACGAGGTCGGTCGGCAGCGCTGGCTCGACCACCCCTTCCGCTGCCGCGCCATCAGCACCACGCGATACCGGCGCTGTCGCATGCAAGAGCGACCCGACGGCTCGGTGCAGATCCGCTTCCCGCTGAACTCGGTCACCTGCGACGACGTGGTCTTCGACGAAGACGGCAACCCCGCCGCCCTCAACGCCTGCCACTCCTCCTGGCTGCGCTTGCCAGCGGACAACCCGCTCACGGCCATCGAAGGCAGGCGGGCCGCCTGGGCGGGCAGCCTTCGTGGGTGGCGGTGGGTCAGCGACGGCGAGCGGTACTGCTGCCCCGGGCTGTGGATCATGGAGCCCCGCGTCGACGCTGAAACCCCACCAGCGCCACCCTGACTCTCAGCGCTTCTTGACCCTGAGCTTGCGTGACGCCTTGGGCTTCTTCGGGGGCAGTGACTGCGCGTGCTCCACGCCCATCGCGACCCATCCAGCCAGTTGCTTCTTCGTCCGAAACCCAGCGGGCTCGACGTAGACCATGGTCTTGATCGACCGTCCCGTGAAGGTCATCTCCTTGGCGTGTTTTCGGGCGAGCGCCGCCTCGTAGGCGTCCTTGCCGACCCGGACCATGAGCTCGCCCTTGGCGATCCCGCACGCCATGTGGCCGTGCACCGTGAAGCAGAGTCCGCCGAACATCTTGCGCTCATCGAGCCCCTCGACCGGGCCGAGCGCGGCCCGGATCTGGTCGGCGAACTTCTCGTCGTAGGCCATGGGACGATCTAGGGGGCCCATCGGCAGAACGTCAACCGCGCAGGCCAGCTCCCCAGGCAGTGACGGTTCACACGCCGAGTCTCGCGGAGCTATCATCGGCGCGATGGCGACCGTCAAACCCCAGGACCGGAAGCAACGTCGAAAAACGCGGCTCCTGCGCGGGGGTGCCGTGCTCTTGGTGCTCGTCGGCGCGCTCTGGATCCCGGACTGCGACCCCGACATCACGCCTCCGGCTGATCGCCAGCCCTTCGTCTGGGGGGCTGATCCGTTCTGGGAGTCGCTGGAGGCCCGCTTCGATGCGGCGGCCGATGAGGGCTGCGCCGAAGCCGGGGGTGAGCTCGACGACGCCCTCGCAGAGTTCCACGACGCAGTCGAGACGGTGGAGGGCGAGCCTCGGCCGTACGACGACGAGGCCTTCGATCGACTCGAGCTCGCGCTCTTCAACGCCGCCCCGCTCTTCGGCGCTTGCCCCGACCGCATCACCGAGTTCGTGCCATGGCTGACCCGCCTGCGGACGGCCGTGAAGACTCAGAGCGAAGGCTGGGACACCCACCATCGACCGTCGCGCGACCGGATCTATCGCCTGCTCTATGGCAGCCGCGCGACCCTGGAGGAGCTCATCCTCCAGGCGCCCGACGGGGCCATCCCGCCGCTGATCCGTGGCACCGAGGAGCCGTCCCAGACTCCGTCCACGATCGTGCAGGGCGTTCAGGTCCACAGCGGCGACATCCTCGTCTCGCGGGGGGGCGCCCCGACCAGCGCGTTCATCGCGCGCGGGAACGACTACCCCGGCAACTTCTCGCACATCGCGCTCTTGCACGTCTCCGAAGACGGCGTGCCGAATGTCATCGAGAGCCACATCGAAAACGGTGTTGTCGTCTCGGACGCAGCCACGTACCTCGAAGACGTCAAGCTGCGTATCATGGTGCTCCGTCCGCGCGCAGATCTACCGGCGCTGCAGGCCAACCCACAGCTCCCCCACGAGGCCGCCACCGCGGCGATCGAGGCGGCTCGCGAGGGTCATGTGCCGTACGACTTCCAGATGAACTTCCACGAGCACGACGAGCTCTTCTGCTCAGAGGTGGCCGCGTATGTATACGAAGCGCGCGGCATCGACCTCTGGCAGGGGCTCTCGAGCATGAGCAGCGAGGGCCTCACGCGCTGGTTGAGCATGTTGGGGGTAGATCAGTTCGAGACGCTCAACCCGTCCGATCTCGAATATGACCCACAGCTCAGAGTGGTCGCCGAGTGGCGCGACGTGGAGACGCTCTTTCACGACCACATCGACAACGCCATTCTCGATGCGCTGCTCGAGCGCGCCGAGCGGGGCGAACACATCGATTACAACTTCGCGATGCTGGGCCCGGCACGCGTGCTCAAGGGATACAGCATGCTCGCCACCGCTTTAGGCGGGCACGGGCCGGTCCCGGAAGGCATGAGCGCGACCATCGGGCTGCGCGTCCAGTGGGTGCGTCAGCGCCACCACGAGACGCGCGCGGCGCTCCTCCACTCGCTGGCCGGCTACAGCCACGAGCATCGCCGACGGCCACCCTACTGGCGGCTGCTCGCGCTCGCGCGTGCCGCATCTGCACCGGGCGGCTGAGCCACCGAGGCTAGGGCGTGCCTGACCGCGAGTCGCTACGCTGATCGGCTCGGCGCGGTCGCCGAGCGGGGCCTCAGAGGAAGCTGGGGATCAGCCCACGCACGCGCCGGAACCCGGGGCGGAGCAAGTGGGTGCGGAGCGCGCCCGCGGCCTCCGTGACTCCCTGGGGGAACGCCCGGAAGACCACGTTGAGGTGATCGTCGTCCGACTCGATACCGTGCATCGTCACGAACGGGGTGATGACGGAGAGCGCCTGACGCACGATTGGGTTGTCGCCGATCTTGGGCTCCCGCATCAGATCGATGGTGAGCTTGTTGTCCGTCGCTTCCACGATCACGGGCGGCAAGTCCATGTACTTGGCGAGCTCTCCGGGCTTGCTGAGGTCGAGCGCGCCACTGCGCAAGAGCGCTGCCACGGGGGTTGCGGCGTCGCCGATGACCTCCAGCCAGATCTCCTCGAGCCGAACCACCATGCGGATCTGCTCGGGGTCGATCTGAACACGGTCGATGACGACCACGGCCGACGCGCGCACCGGCGTCTTCATCAGATCCACGCTCGCGGTGACACGCAGTCCAGGCGGGACTTCCGTGATCACGGGATCTTCGATTTTTCCACCTTTGGCGGCCTGGTTCATCAGCCATCTCAGCGCGTCCACGGGCAGGCCCCAGCGGAGTCCGATCAGGTTGCGCGCTGCTCGACCAAGTTCGCCCGGGTTCCGACGAAGGTAGCCGCCCGCGGCGGCAAGTGCCCTCTGTGCCATCGACATACGCCACGGAGCATACCCGAACCCTAGGACTTTGGGAGGGCCGAACAGAGAGAGCCGCGCAAGTGTGCGAGAAAGCACATGCCCTCCCTATTGACCTGAGCGTCGTGGCGCGCTTAATGCGGCGCATGTCCCAGCCGACGCACGATGATCTGGCGAACGCCATCCGCGCCCTCTCCATGGACGCGGTCCAGAAAGCGAATTCCGGTCACCCCGGCATGCCGATGGGCATGGCGGACGTCGCGACCGTGCTTTTTGAGCACTTTCTGACCTTCGACCCTGCGGACCCGGCCTGGCCGGATCGCGACCGCTTCGTGCTCAGCGCAGGCCACGGGTCGATGCTGCTCTATTCGCTGCTCCACCTCACCGGCTACGAAGAGGCCTCGATGGAGCAGCTGAAGTCGTTCCGGCAGCTTGGAAGCAAGACCGCGGGTCATCCGGAGTACGGACACCTCGCGGGCGTGGAAACGACGACCGGTCCGCTCGGGCAAGGGCTCGACACCGCGGTCGGCATGGCGCTCGCCGAGCGACACCTCGCAACTCGCTTCGGCGACGAGCTCGTCGACCACCGCACGTTTGTCATCGCCGGCGACGGCTGCCTGATGGAAGGCATCAGCCACGAGGCGGTGAGCCTCGCCGGGCACCTCGGCCTCTCCAGGCTCACGGTGCTCTTCGACGACAACCACATCTCGATCGACGGCCCGACCGAGCTCACCGTGGGCGACGACCAGTGCGCTCGCTTCGAGGCCTGCGGCTGGCACACACAGCGCTGCGACGGCCATGACCCGGAGGCGGTGAAGGCGGCGATCGAAGCGGCCATCGCCGTGACCGACCGGCCCTCGATGATCGCGTGCCGAACCAAGATCGGCTTCGGCGCCCCCAACAAGGTGAACACCTCGAGCGCCCACGGATCGCCGCTCGGCGACGACGAGATCGCCGGGACCCGCGAAGCGCTCGGGTGGCCGTCGCCGCCGTTTGTCATCCCCGAAGAGATCAGCGCTGCCTGGCGAAAGATCGGCGCACGGGGAGGCAGCGTTCGGGCGGCTTGGCAGACGCGCCGGGACGCGCTCGAGGCAGCCCCTCGGGCCGTGTGGGATCGGGCGATGTCGGGCGAGCTCCCGGTCGAGCTAGCCGAGCGCGTGATCGAGACGAAGAAGGCCTGGATCGCAGCGGCGCCAAAGAAGGCCACCCGCGCCTCGAGCGGCGACGCGCTGGCCATGCTGACAGAGGTCGTGCCCGAGATGCTCGGCGGCTCGGCAGATCTCTCCGGCTCCAACAAGACCAAGACGAAGGCGATGAGCCCGGTCGCGAAGGGCGAGTGGGGAGAGCGGTACGTGCACTACGGTGTTCGTGAGCACGGCATGTCCGCCGCCATGAACGGCCTGGCCTTGCACGGCGGCGTGATCCCCTATGCCGGGGGCTTCCTCGTCTTCTCGGACTACTGCCGGGGGGCGATCCGCCTGAGCGCACTCATGGAGCAGCGCGTGATCCACGTCATGACGCACGACTCCATCGGGCTCGGCGAGGACGGCCCGACGCACCAGCCGGTCGAACACCTGATGTCCCTGCGGGCCATTCCAAACCTGCACGTGTTTCGCCCGGCCGATGCCGTCGAGACGCTCGAGTGCTGGGACCTCGCGCTGCGCACGCAGGCCCCGTCGGTGCTCGCCCTGACCCGCCAGTCCCTGCCGACCATGCGCACGGACGAGGACGCTTCGGTGAACCGCTGCGCCGCCGGCGCCTACGTGCTGCGCGAGGCGGACGGCGAGCGCGACCTGACCTTGCTCGCCAGCGGGTCGGAGGTCTCGATCGCGCTCGAGGCGCTCGAGTTGCTCGCGAAGGACGGCGTCCGCGCCGCCCTCGTGTCGATGCCTTGCTGGGAGCTCTTCAGCGAGCAACCCGAGATCGCCCGAGGCGAGGTCCTCGGCACAGCGCCTCGCGTCTCCATCGAAGCGGGCGTGACGTTTGGCTGGTCGCAGTGGGGCGTCGCAGCGAGCCTCGGCGTCGACACGTTTGGCGTGTCCGCACCCTTCGAGCAGGCCTACGCGCACTTCGGCATCACGCCGGAGAACATCGCCGCCGTCGCCAAGCGAGAGCTCGAAGCCTCTCGCAGCTGACCGTGCAGGCGCCCACGACGGATGAGACCCCACCGTACGACGGGCTCGTGCCCGTCAGCCGGTACCTCAGCCCCGAGTGGTCGGCGATAGAGCGCGAGCACGTGTGGCCCCGAGTGTGGCTGCACGCGGCCGCGCTGGATCGAATCGCCAGCCCCGGGTCCTTCGTCACCGTGCGGCTCGGCGGCGCAACCGACGTGCTCTTGGTGCACGGCGCCGACGGCGTCGTGCGCGCCTTTCACAACGTCTGTCGGCATCGTGGGCGTCGACTCGTGGATGACCCGAGCGGTCAACTCACCGAGCTTCGGTGTCCCCTGCATCATTGGACCTGGCGCCTCGATGGGCAGCTCGCGAGGGTCACCGAGCGCTCCGCGTTCCCGGGGCTGCAGGATGAAGCGCTCGGGCTGGCAGAGATGCCCTGCGAGGCGTGGCTCGGTCAGGTCTTCGTGCACTTGGGCACCCCCGAGCAGACGCTGGCGGAGTGGCTCGCGCCGCTGACGAACGCGCTGGCCCCCTACGACTTCGACCGCTACGCGCTCGTCGACCAGAAGACGTTTTCCTTGCCATGCAACTGGAAGACCGTCGCCGATCTCTTCAACGAGGCCTACCACGTGCCCGCGGTGCATCCCTACCTGCTCGGGACGGTCGATGAGAGCTCCGTGGTGACGACGCTGCACGGCCCACACGCGGAACAGGTCTTCAGGCTCGGCACGCCCAGCCCTCGGGTCTCCCCGACCGAGGTGACAGAGGCGCTGCGGGAGCTGCTGAAGAGCAACGGCGCAGACCCGTCGAAGCTGGAGGACGACGCCCGGAGGGCGCCCGCCCTGCTGCGCCAGGCCCTCAGGGAAAAAGGCCTGACGAAGCTCAGCGACGAACAGCTCACCGAGGGGCGCAGCTGGTTCGTCTTTCCGTCTCAGACGCTCAACGTCTACCCGATGTCTGCGATGCTGCACCGCCACCGACCCCACCCCACGGATCCGGAGCGCACCGAGTTCGATCAGCTCACCTTCGAGCGCGTGGCGGAGGGACAGCCGCGCCCCGCACCACGGATCTCACGACACGTGAGACCTGCGTCGCAAGAGAGCAGCGGACCCGTCACCGAGGACGATCTGCGGCAAGTGCTCGCGGTGCAAGAAGGCATGCGGTCTCCTGCGTGCGAGTTCATTCGTCTCGGCGCCAAGGAGCAAGCCCTCCTTCACATGCACCGAACCCTCGAGCGCTATGCGGCCGAGCGAAAGGGGTGATGAGAGCCGGAGGTCGCTCGCCCCTCATCGTCGCCACGCTCCATCTCGGCTTCATCGCGGACGGTCTTCGCGAGCCCGAAGCATGACCCGATCGTAAAGAGCAGACCCATCGCGAAGAAGCCCTTGGTCCAGAGATCGACAGGCAGATAGAGGATGCCGATGGCCATCGCGCTGCTCGAGACGACGAAGGACGCCCAGACCTGAAACTTCCAGGCGTAGGTCTGTGTATTTCTGCGTTGGTTGCTCATGCACCGTGGCTTCGCAAGTCCTGCGCCAAGGCGCGTGACGCCATCGGCACAGGTGCCTGGAACGAGGACGGAGCACTGAGTGTCGGTCGTCAGCATTGGATGCCCATCTTCGTTTCCTGGGTGTTCCGCTGACCGAGCAAGACGGGGTCGCAGTCCACGTCTCGCGCGTGGAGGTCTGTTTCAGAGCAGGTCGAGGAGCGCAGAGCCGAGCTTCGAGTACTGCTCCGGCTCGTTGTAGAGGAAGGCGGACACACGCACCAAGCGCTTCGGCGGCTCGGGCCAAGGGGGGATGGGCACCTCGATGCGGTGCTTCTCGAAGAGAGCGATTTGAAGTGGATCGGCGTACATCGCGGAGCTCGGCGTCTCCCCACGGCCGTCGGGGATCGGCAGCGCCGCGAGGGCTCCGATCATGGCGTCCGGAGCTGGCGGCTCCGACCCAAGGAGGCGACAGATGCGGTTGCGACCCTCGAGCACCAACGCGCGGTTCCGCTCACGGATCGACGACCAACCGACCAAACCCTCCAGGAACCGGATCGCCACCGGTACGCAGAGAGCGGGCGTGGGGTCGTCGGTGCCGACCCAGTCGAGCTCTTCCAAGAACCGCTTGCGGGTCCGCCCCGAGTTGTACCCGTGGCTGATCACAGCCGGGTGAATGCCCTCCTGACGGTCCTCTCGAACCCAGAGCATCGCGGCCCCCTTGGGGGCGCAAGTCCACTTGTGGAAATTGGCAGCATAGTAGGCCGCCCCGATCGCGCTCACGTCGAGGTCGAGCATGCCCGGTGCGTGCGCCCCGTCGATCATCGTGTCGATGCCTCGCTCTTCGAGACCGGCGACCAGGCGTTTGACCGGGAGAACCAAGCCGGTGGGGCTGGTGACGTGGTCGAGCAACGCGAAGCGCGTCCGGTCCGTGACGGCGCCGAGCACCGCCTCGACGACCTCGTCCTCCGAGTTGAGCGGGAACGGCAACCGGGCGATGACCACCTCGGCGCCCCAACGGTCGGCGACAAACGAGAGCGCGTTGGAGCACGCATTGTAGCCATGGTCGGTGACGAGGAGCTGGTCGCCCGGCTCGAACCGCAGAGACCGCAGGACCGCGTTCACCCCCGTGGTCGCGTTGCGCACGAAGCCCATGTCTTCGGGTCGCGCCCCAACAAACGCGGCGACCTCCGCTCGAGCGTCGTCCCGCATCGACTCGAGGTCGTGAACGAAGAACTTCACCGGCTCGCGCTCGAGTCGCGCTCGCAGCTCGCTCTGCGCTTCGAGCACCACGCGAGGGCAGGCGCCAAACGAGCCGTGGTTCAGGAAGGTCACATCGGGGTCGAGGGTCCAGTGCTCGCGCATGGGTGAGAGTACCCGAGCTCACTCCTCCTCGGACGACTCCCAGGGCGGGAACCCAGGCTCGCCCCGCGAACCGATGAGCACGTCTACACGCTCGTGCTTGGGCCAACCGTAGAGGAACCTTTGCTCATCGAAAGGGCGAGGAATGCGCTCCAGCGCATCGAGCGGCGGCGCCTCACCCATGACGACCTCCTCCGGCAGCGGCGGCGTGGGCCCGTCGATCTCGCAGGGCGCGTCGAAGCTCGGTCCCATCGCGACCACGGTCGCGACCGCGGCGAGCGCGCTGCCGATCCCCAGCAGGAGTCCTTTGTGATTACGCGCGCTGCGACCCTCGGCACAGTCGGCGGTGATCACCGTCCCGTCACGCCGGCGGTGCAGGCGCATGCATGTGACGTCGCCCGCCTGCGAGAGCAGAGCCACGGCCGAAGACGCGCTCATGCCCGAGAGATCGTAGACCGGCTTGTCACAGGTGTGACAGTGCCGGACCGGGCCGTCGCCCTCCATGGCCTCCCACCGAGCAGCACAGGGGGAAGCGATCTCTATCTCGTCCAGCACACTCAGCCGGCTCGCCGCCATGCGCTCTTCGATGACGGCGAGGCGGCGGGCCAAGGGCAGCGTCCCGCGCGCCGATAGCTCGGTGGTGATCGCTTCGTGTTCGGCTTCGAGGGCGATGCGTTCGTCGCGGTAGGCCATGACCGCTGGACCAATGATGGGTGGAGATGTTCCAGAACTTCGAGGAGACTCGCCGCCTGGAAACGACATACGTCCGCAGGACGAGGAGAACACCGATGGCTCAGACCAAGCTTCGAGGGATCGTGATCGAGACGAGCGGCGAGCTCCCCGCCGTGGGCACACAGGCGCCGGAGTTTTCGCTGACCCGGCAGAACCTCTCCGAGGCCACGCTCGAGACCTTCGCCGGCAAGAAGAAGATCATGAACATCTTCCCGAGCGTGGACACCGGCGTCTGCGCGCTGAGCGTGAAGACCTTCAGCGCGAAGGCCGCCGAACGCGACGACGTGGTCGTGCTCAACATCTCGGCCGATCTGCCCTTCGCCGCGACGCGATTCTGTGGCGCCGAGAAGGTCGCGGCCGAGACGCTCTCCACGTTCCGGTCCACGTTCGCCGAGGACTACGGCGTGACCCTGACGTCCGGACTGATGACCGGGCTCTGTGCCCGATGCCTCGTGGTGCTCGATGAGAACGACCGGGTCGTGCTCACGGAGGTGGTCGACGACATCGGTCATCAGCCCGACTACGACGCCGCCCTCGCCGCGCTCTCCTGAGCGTTGGGGGCCCCTAGGGCCGACACACGCCTCGCGTCGGATGACCGACGTCGAGGCAGTCGGTCGGGGGACCGCACTCCGAGAGGCCGAGGGTGCAGAAGTTGGTGCAGCGCCCCTGAAAACACATGAAGAGGATGTCGCATTCAGCGCTGCTCGAGCACGCCGCGTTCAGGTTGCCGCACGGCTCACACGACTCGCAGCGGCCCTCGCTGGGACTGTAGAAACGGCAGACCTGGATGCTCGGACACTCCCCGAGGCTGCCGGGGGACGTGCAGGTCGCCCCGGAGGGGTCGGGCAGCCCGAGGTCTGAGCTCAGTGACCCCGCGTCGGTGGAAGAGCCGGCGTCGGTGAGGGGTCCCGCGTCCGAGCCGGGCGGACCGCCGTCCGTGCCCGGACGACCGGCGTCGACCCCGAGTACGCCACTGTCCGCCGCGACGCTTGCGTCCCGGCCCGCGTCCGTGACGCCACCGGCGTCCTGGGCCGAGGCGTCGAGACCGACCCCGCCCGCGTCACCCCGGCTGCCACCGAAGGCGCAGCTGCTCCCGGTCAAGAGCAGCGCGAGCACGGCGGCTCCGGTCAGAGTCTTTGGGACGCTGTTCTCGAACATCTCGACACGATAGCAGGACATGTTGCGTTCAATGCACCCGGCCGAAGTAGACCGGCGTCTCGATGTAGCCGAGGCTGTCGGTCCCGCGCCAGCCGTATCCCTGGGCGTGCCCGCGCCCGTCCGTCACGAAGGTCATCGTCCCCCTCCCGAGTCCCGTCGCGCCGTCGAGGCGTGTATCGGATTGGTGGGCCAAGCTCGTGGCGTCGAGGATGCGCACCGCCCAAACCTCATCGGAGAGACGCTGCGGGCGTCGCACGACGAAGCCGACGTGGCCGGTGTTGCGAGATGGGAAGTCGGGGGGACGCTCCCAGGCGAAGACGTCACCGGGACGCGCTTCGCCGATGTGCTCGAGACGCTGCCAGCCCCGCCGCCCACGCTCCGTGGGGGCTCGCGAGATGCGCCGGGCAAAGCGGCGGGCCACGACACGACCCTGGCCGAGTGAACCACGTGCGCGGGGGGCGGAGCGCCGGAGAACCCAGCTGGCCATGCCCGAGCAGTCCCAGTGGTAGACCCCGCGTCGTTCATCGACGCTTCGCCGGTGGCGGTAGCTCGAGACGCGCGCGCGCCGCTCGACGCGCTCGAGCGTGGCGATGACACGCGCGGCGGCCGACGTAACGGGCGCCGCGCGAGGCGCGTCGAACGACGGGGCAGGACGGAACGGATCGAGGGGAGAAGCCGGCCGGGTGTGGTCGGAGAAGACCGCCGCAACCGCACTCCTTCGGTAGCTCCAGACCTCCGTGAGCACCCACGCGCCCATCAAGAGCAGGCACGCCAGCACCCCTGCGCACGACCAGCGCTTCCAGCGACGCGGCCCCTTGCGCTCCCCCTCAGGCAGGACGCGCTCCCGGACGTTCGGCGCGACGGTGGAGCTGCGCGAGGGCGAGCTCGCGGTCGGCGTCTTCCAGCAAGAAGGGCCAGAACCCACTGCTGAGCACGGTCATTCGGGCGCTCCGTGAGCCTGGGCGCAGGGCGAGGATGCGCGCTCCACCATCGAGCAGCACGGGACCCTTGTCGGACTGCTCGAAGTGCTCGGTGTGAACGGAGGATGAGCTCGCCGCCGGCTCCCGGTAGCTGACGCCGTCGCGGCTCACCCGCGGAGGTACGCGGTACGTGACCTCCACGCCACCGGGACCGAGGTGTTCATTGTGGCGTCGCACTTCGATCACCTCGAGCTCCACCTCGACCGAATCACGAGCCGCGGCTCGCGCCGCCCGGAGCGTGCCCAGCGCTTGCCAAGAGACCCGCCAGAGGAAGGCGCCGAAGCCACCGAGGAGCAGCCCAAAAAAGAGGACCCAGGCCCAACGCCAAGGGGCGGCGTGCACCGACCAGGAGAGCGAGACCCGCCCCGTCGACGGATCTCGGCGCGCCTCGAGCGGCTCCTCCCCCGCAGCGTCCGTCAGGAGCGTCCAGTAGTCGTCTCGAACGACGTGCTGCTCTTTCGTGCCCGACCGGTAGGTCGCCGTCGTGCGCACGTGCCGCGAGAACAACGCGGCGGCGGTGTCCGTGTCCACGCTCGTCACGGCGACCGGCTCACCGACCCACCAAGCGTGTTGATCGAGCGCGAGCTCGTAGGCCGCCCTGCCTTGCCAGAGCCCGGCGACCGCGAAGAGCGCGAGGCCCGGGGCGAGGAAGCCGAGCGCGCGCAGCCAGCAGTGACGCACGAACCTCGGGTCCACGCGCAAGGGTCGCGACGGAAGGATCACGGGGAGCGTACGAACGGGAACGCGTCAGTGTTCCTCGACCGCCGATTCAGGCCCGTCGGTCGGCGTGGTGGGCTGCGCCGGGGTGGGCTCTGCGTCCGAAGCGAGCAGCGCACGGACCGCGCCAAACCGCTCGTTGGGGACCGTGATGGTCAGGTTGTAGTGAACGATCCGCCAGCGCCCGGCCTCGAAGCGCATGACTCCGCTGCCTCGGGCCGGGCCGAGGTTCTCCGTCGCCAGGTCTTCGTCGAACCAGGCGAGCGCGCCCTCCGTGACCGAGCCCCCGAGCACCACGTCCCTCCGAACCGAGCGAAACGCCCAGCCGCGAGACGCCTCGAAGTGGGGATGAGCGTAGGCGCGGAACTCCGAGCGGCTCCAACGCTCGGTGGCGTCGGTGCCCAGAAACACGGCGTCGGCCGTGAAGTGACCGAAGTAGCGCGCTTCGTCAGAGGCGGCGGCCGCCGCGTGCCAGTCGTCGAGCACCTGCCCGACCGCATCGGCGGCACCGGGGTCGGTGGATGCCGCCTGGACCCCGCCGCAAGCGATTCCCAATGCCGCGACCAACCCACAGAGGAATCGCCCACGCCAGGGGTCGCCCACTTCGTCTCGTTCCGACATCCGGCGGACCATACGCCGGATCATTCCGACCGGCGATCCAAGGCAGGCCGCGGGCCGCCCAGGAGGGCGCGCACCTGCCCCACGACGATGTCTCGAAACCACCGATGCCCAGCATCCGCCCGCACACGCTCGTGCCAGAACGCAGACACCGGCACGGGGGGCATGGGGATCGGCGGCTTCAGCATCCGCAGGTCGAGGCGGGACGCGAGGGGCTCGACGAGCTCGCGGGGCGCAGCAAAGAAAAAGTCGGTGCGCGCGACCACCTCCGGCGCCACGAGGAAGCCGGGCACACGCAGGCCGACCGTGCGGCGCAGCCCCGCGACCTCGAGGGCGCGTTCCACGAACCCTTGGCTGGCATCCGCGCCGCCCACTTGGATGTGCGGGTACGCCAGCCACTTCGCTTTTGTGAGGCGCCCCCGGGAGCTCAAGCCCGGGTGATCGCGCCGCGCGAGAATCACCTGCGTCACCTCGCCGAGACCAACGCGCACGAGGCCAGCCCCCGGACTCTCGCTGGCACCGAGGGCCAAGTCGGCGCTGGCCAGCGAGCCCCCCAGATCGGCGCCGGGAGGTCTCACGTCGAGCGTCACGCCTGGAGCCACCCGACTCATGGCGGCCAGCAAGTCGGGGAGAAACCAAGCGAGCAGATCCGGGCAAACCAGACGGAACGCGCGCGTGGAACCCGCCGGGTCGAAGTCGCCCCCTTCGTGCAGGAGGCGCGCGAGCTCCGCCAACGCGCGGCGCAAGGGCTCACGCAGGGCTTCGGCGCGTGGCGTGGGGATCATGCCCCGCCCCGAGCGCACGAGGAGAGGATCTTCGAAGGTCTCGCGGAGGCGCCCGAGCGCGTGACTCATCGCCGGCTGCGTACGCCCGAGCCGGCGGGCGGCGCGGGTGACGTTGCCTTCACGCAAGAGCACATCGAGCGCAACCAGCAGGTTCAGGTCGACCCGAGATATATCAACATCATGCATGTCAGAATGCGAACTATCGATGAGACGTATGTGACTACACAAGCCATCTTCAGGCCCGAGGAGGCGTTCGATGCGTGTATTCGTCACAGGAGGCTCGGGGTTCGTCGGTGGTCACATGATCGAAGCGCTGGTCGCGGCCGGTCACGACGCGGTCGCGATGGCCCGCTCCGATCGGAGTGCTGAGAAGGTCGAGCGCTATGGCGCGACGCCCGTCCGGGCGGCGCTCGGCTCGGTCAGCCAGAACGACTTGGCGGGATGTGACGCGGTCGTGCACGCCGCCGCGTTTGTCGAGGAGTGGGGGACCCGCGCGCAGTTCTGGGAGGCCAACGTGGAGGGCACGACCCAGCTGCTCGAGGTCGCCGAGCGAGCGGGGGTCACGCGGTTCATTCACATCGGCACCGAGGCGGCCCTCTTCGACGGGCGAGCGCTCGTACAGATCGACGAGACCGAAGGCTACCCGCAGAAGCAGCGCTTCCTCTATTCAGAGACCAAAGCGGAAGCTGAACGGCGGGTCTTGGCGGCATCGACGGAGCGCTTCACCACGCTCTCGATCCGCCCGCGTTTCGTCTGGGGTCCGCGTGACACGAGCGTGCGACCCGCGATCGTGAGGATGGCGAATGCTGGCGGCTGGACCTGGCTCGACGGCGGCCGAGCGCGAACCTCCACGACCCACGTCGAGAACCTGGTGCACGCCGTCTTGCTCGGACTCGAGAACGGGCGCGGGGGCGAAGCCTACTTCGTCGCCGACGCGGAAGAGAGCTCGCTCGAGAGTTTCCTGAGTGAGCTCGCGCATACCGCGGGCGTCGAGCTGCCCCGTCGCTCTCTGCCCGGCGCGGTGGTGCGGCCCATCGCCACGGTCCTGGACGCGGCCTACCGGATGGTCGGCTCGAGCACCCCGCCACCGATCACGCGCTTCGCCGCCGCGATGATGTCCCGCACCATTACGGTTCGCACGGACAAGGCAGAGCGGGAGTTGGGTTATGCACCGGTGATCACGCTCGCCGAAGGTTTCGAGGCACTGCGCGGGAGCTGAACTGAGCCGCGGACGCTACACGCCCTCTAGAACGCGAGCCATCATGAGGTCGTCGACGAGCGCCCCCTCCCGGTAACAGGTCAGCCGACGCATGCCCTCGAGCTCGAAGCCGGCCGACTCGTAGAGGGAGACCGCGCGCGTGTTGTCGCCGAAGACCTCCAGCTCAATCCGCCGCAGCCCGATCGTCTCGGCGAGCTCGAGCGCTTCGTTCATGAGGCGACGACCGATGCCGCGGCCTTGGAGCGGACCGGAGACGTGCATGCCCAGGCGAGCGCAGTGCCTCCGCCGCAGCGCCGAGGAGATCATCAGGGCCGAGCCAGCGACGATCACGCCACCCACGTCGGCCCCGAGCACGAGCACTCGGCTCGGATCGCCGCTGCGAATGCGCTCGGCCCATTGCTCCTGCCGCTGGTGAGGCAGCTGGAGCGTGCCCCAGATCACGGTCGGATCGCTCAGCGTCCGGGTCCAGCTCTCCGCGTCCTCCGGGTCGAGCGCTCGAATTCGCAGATTGCTGGGCGCGCCCTTTCGCGGTGGCGGTAGCGGCGGACCGACGAGATCTGAGGGCGCCGGGGCAGGAGCGCGGATCCGGGCCAGGCCAACCTCGTCACCGAACCCGTTCGCGACGGAGATCGAAGCTCGCATGGTCGTCTCGATCTCGAAGCCATGCGCGGCGTACACGCCAGCGACGCGCCGATGACCCGCTGGCGCGTGGAGCTCGAGCCGAACCAGCTGCATCCAACGGTCGGCGGTGTCGACGAGGGCGCCGAGCACGAGGTCCACCGCGGGATCGCCGTCTTCCCAGGGCGCGAGCACGTGAACGAGACCCGCGTGACTTGCGCGGCGCCGATCGGTCGTCGTGAGGCGAGCGAGCGCTCGGATGCGACCTCCATCGAAGGCGGCGAGCGTCATGACCCGGTTGGTGTCGAGCTCGGCGAGCCACGTCGCCCACGCCGACCGCGGCGTCAGCGAGATGTGGTCACCAAAGCGCACGACGCTCGGGTCCCTCGCGAAATCCGTCAACGCATCGAGATGCTCATACCCGAGCTGCAAAATCTCCATGCCTGCGCATATCACCGGTTCTTGGCCACGTTGATCGGTTTTTGGTCATCGCTCGACCGTTCTTTGGTGAATCGCGTTCGGCGCGCCGCCGTCCGCTTCGTATGCACGTTCCCAAGTTCCCGGTCCTGGTCGCTGCGCTCGCGCTGGCGGTTCCCGCGTCAGCCGCCGCGCAATCCTATGACCACCGCCACCCAGACGCGCGCGCGCAAGGCCGGTTCGCGTCGCAAGTCCTGCAAGTCCCGCCAGGTACACGGGTCGTCGACGCGTCGGGCATGCGTCACGTGACCCAGGTCGGGTATCTGCCGGCGAGCGTGGAGGTGCTCATCCTCAGAGGCACGTCGGTGAGACAGCTTCCACACCTGCCGGCCGGGCTGCGGGTGCTCAACATCTCGCGGACCCCGATTCAGCACATCCCATTTCTGCCCCAGAGGCTCTCCGAGCTCCGCGCCCGGGGCTCAGAGCTGCGTCAGCTTCCCTACCTTCCGCAGCGACTCCGGACCCTGGACCTCTCCGGCTCTCAGGTGCGGCAACTCCCCCATCTTCCCCCCAGCCTCACGGTCCTCGATGTGTCTCGAACCCCGATGTCCACGTTGCCCCACCTGCCCGCCGCCCTGGTGGAGCTGCGGATCGAGGGCTCCCGCATCCAGCTCGGGTACCTGTCACCGTCGGTTCGCGTCTTTGATGGCGATCGCAGGTATGTGGAACGACAGCCGCCGAGGCGCTTCCGACGTTCGCGCCGGTGGCGTCGCCATCGCCAACGCGATCGGTGGGAGACGCGAGAGCGAGTGCAGCGGCCAGAGGGCGTGTATCGGCGGACCCGAGGCGGGTCGAACCGTTGGGACACGGGCTGGGAGCGGTCGCGGCGACGACGCGCGCTCTGACATCGCCCAACAAGACGAGCGCGCCCGCCTCCTCGGAGGCGGGCGCGCTCGGTGGTGGGGGGACCTGAAGCTACCCTACGCGTCCGGTGTAGGCTCGGGCGGGAGGCTCGGATCCACGGGCTCGGGATCGCCGAAGCAGTAGAGCAATACATCTTCACACTCGAAGGGATCGCTCCCGCTCTCCATCGCGTAGCCGACGCAGGCCTCGTACTCGTCGACGCAGGGGTCTTCGACCGGCGGCTCACCGTCGTGGCACTCGTCGAGGATCGGCCCGCAAACCTCGGGATCTCCGGTGGCCCAGATGCAGCCCTCGAACATCGCGAGACACTCGTCGTTCGGCTCTTCGGGCGGGGGCTCGAAGCAGTCGACGATCATGGGCTCACACGCCTCGGGGTCCTCGGCGTCGTGCATGCACGCGTCGAAGCCGTCGATGCAGTCGTCGTCGGGCGGGACCTCACACTCCAAGAGCAGGGGCTCACAATCTTCCGGGCAATCGGTCTCCGCGAGACAGGACTCGTAAGCCTCGGCGCAGGGATCGACGTCGTCGATACAACCATGGATGTCGCCGAGACAGGCGTCGAGTTGCTCCTCGCAAACCCAGGGCTGGTCGGCGTTGGCGGGATCACAGATGCAGGCGTCGAAGTCGGCGTAGCAGGCCTCCTCCGCGGGCGGTTCGTAGCTGGGCTCGTCGTCGCATCCCTCGAAGATCGGCTCGCAAACGCTCGGATCTTCGCCCTCGCCAGTCACGGCGATCACGCACCGCTCGAACTCGCCGAGGCACGTCATCTCGTCGACACCGGCGTCCCCGCCGCTGCCTCCGTGATCGCCGGCGTCGCCGTCGGCCTCAGTGGAAGTTCCCGTGGCTCCTCCCGCCTCGTCGAATAAACAGCCTGAAACAAGCAACAGAAATCCGCATGTCACCGCCTGCACGGCGACGCCTCGTGTCGATCGCATCATCGAAACGCTCTCCTTGGTGTTGGGCCGCCCACGCCTTCCCCGGGTTCGGGGAGGTCGGCGTCCACGGCATTCGCATCGTTCGAGGAAGCAGAACCAAGCGGCGCGCAGAACGGCTCAAGAAAAGAAATGTTGAGCCGGTATGCGCGCGGGCCGGCTCCGCTTGGACAGGTCCATGAACGCCCCCCTCGACGTCAGAGCCATGCATCGACCGCGTCGCGCGTCCGTACACGTCCTGAGAGAGGGCCCCAACGACGCCGCACTGGTCGCTCGAGCGATCGAGGCCGACCCGTGGGCGAGCGAGCAGCTCTACAAGCGTCACGTTGGGATCGCGATGACGACGGCGCTCCGCCTGCTGCGCAACCGCGCCGAGGCGGAGGATGTGGTGCAGGACGCCTTCATGCTCGCGTTCGGGCGACTGAAACAGCTGAGGGAGCCCGCAGCGTTCCGAGGGTGGTTGACGCGCATCGTCGTCTCATCGGTCCACCGGCGCCTCCGACGTCGCAGAGTCGAGCCGCTCGACGGCCTCGAGGCCGAAGCCGCCGCCGACGCGAGCCCGATGGTGAGAGCAGAGCTCAAGCTGCTCGACGAGGTGCTCAATCAGATCTGTGATCGTCAGAGGGTCCCTTGGATCCTGCGCTACGTGCTCGGCTACAAGCTAGAGGAAGTGGCGGCGGCCTGTGATTGCTCTCTGGCCACCGCCAAGCGGCGTGTGCGGGCGGCGCACGACGTCGTTCAGAGGCACGTATCCGTCGGGGAGCGCGGCCGATGAGCGACCCCATCCTGAACGGTCCGGTGCTCGACGCGCCGGTCGAAGAGCACCTGCGGAGCTCGATCCCGCCGGGCGACGCAGAGCGTATGTGGCGCTCTTTCAAGCTGCGGCAGCAGGCAGCGCCGGCGAGGCGTGCGTCGCAACTCAGGAAGAGAGCCGCGTGGGCCACGGTCGGCACGCTGACGATCGCGGCGGCCGCCGCGATGATGATCGCGCTCGTGCACGAACCCGCCCGCGGGCCGCTCAACCTCGCCGGCGGTCATGCGCTCCCGAACACGCTCGGCGCGCGCGAGACCCCCAATGTCTTCGACCTCGACGACGGCTCTCGGATCGTGCTGGCTCCGGAGACTGACGCTCAGATCGTTGCCAACGCACCGGACCAGATTCACGCCACGCTCGCTCGCGGCAGCGCGACCTTCGACGTTCGGCCGGGCGGTCCCCGTCGTTGGATCGTGGAAGCGGGCGCCGCGCGGGTGGAGGTGCTGGGAACCCGGTTCACCGTTACGAGGCGCGCGAACAGGGTCGAGGTGCACGTCGATCGGGGCGTGGTAGCGGTTCATTTCCCCGGCCGCGAAGTGTCGACGCTGCGGGCGGGCGAATCGGTCGCGTTGGGCGTGCCCACGGAGCGGGGCGTGCCGGACGAGAGGGGGCCGCCGGTTGAGCCGGAGCAGCCGATCACACGTTCGCCCGCCGAGGACGATCCTCCGCCGCTCGAGCCGCGCGGGACAGAACGCCTCTGGAGAGAGCGGGCCGCGCGCGGCGACTACACGGGCGCCTACCGGATCCTGGGCTCACGCGGCCTTCGGGCGAGCGCCGCTGGAGCGAACCCGGAGGAGCTGCTCTTGCTCGCCGACATCGCTCGGCGCTCGGCGCACCCCGCCGACGCGATGCACCTCTACCAGCAGCTGATGGAGCGGGCGCCAGCGGACCTGCGAGCGCCCGTCGCGGCGTTCTCGCTGGGTCGCCTGCAGGCCGCACGAGAGCCGGAGGCGGCGGCAACCTCCTTTTCGTTCGTGCGGTCTCATGCGGCGGGCGGGGCATTGATCGAAGACGCGACCGGGCTCGAAGCCGAAGCGGCGTTGCGGGCGGGTCATCGAGCGCACGCGGAGCGGGTCGCGCGCATCTACCTCGAGAGCTTCCCCAACGGGCGACGCGCCGAATCCATGCACCAGATGCTCACCCGGTGACGCTGCGATTGCGCGCCGCCGTCGTCTTTGTATCGCTCTCGGCTTTGTGGCAGCCCGCCAGCGTGTCCGAGGCTCAGTCCTGTCGGCCGGCGGCGGTGCGTGACTGCGAGGCGTGGCTCGCGCCGAGTGCACTGCTGAGCGCCCTGGCGACAGAAGGGCTCCGGTGTGATGTCGCAATGCGCTGCACGGGTGGCCGACTGCACTTGGACGATGCGGCCGGCACTTCATGGGAGCTCGGCACGATCCCCGCTGCGGTACGCGCGAGGGTGCTGGCCCTGCTCGTCACGGAGCGACTGCGGGGCGGTGACGACATCGTGACGGCGCAGGCCGCGTCCGACCCACCCATCGAAGGCCCAAGTGAAGGACCTCCAACGGCGCCCCCGGCCCAGAGACCAGCCTCTACGCCGCCGGGAAGCGTGGACATCACCCCGGTCGCTCAGACGGTTTCGGAACCAGCGTTCGAGGAGACGCTCCACCACGGCGATGCCGCCCGAGACCTCGTCGCCGAGAGCTCTCTGATGGGCTCGGCGCTGGACCACCCGCTTCTGCCTCGGCGAGCGCATCCGGGAGCAGCGCACATCGTGCACGAGACCGAGATGGCTGGAGGAACGGCGCTCAGCATCGGCTTGGGCACCCACCTCTACGTCTTTCTCGATCCGATCACGGCGCTCGCGGGCCCTTCCGTTCAGATCGCGTACGGCGCCGTGCACGTGGAGCTCGGCTGGGCGTTTGGCCAAGAGGGAGTCGAAGGCGTCGGGCGGGTCGACGCCATGCTCGGGCACGTCTCCACCGGCGTGAATCTGGTCTGCGGGCGGTGGTCCGTCGCGTCGATCTGCGGCAGCGCGCTCGCCACGTTGGGGTACGCGCGGGCGGGACCGGACGACGTCGGCGCGGAGGCGCCCTATGCGGGGGCGGGACTCGCGCTGACGGCTTGGCTGGCGACCGATCTCTTGGCGGCGAACATCGGGCTGCGCGGAGGCTGGGGCTACGGCCTCATCGTGGGGTCCGAGTCGGTCGACGTCGCCTCCGTTGGTGGTCTCTGGTTTGGCGCCAACCTGGGCCTCGCGCTGGAGCCTTTCCGATGATGTCGAGAATCAGAGCCTGCGTTGGGCGGGTCGTGCTGAGCCTCGCCGTGTTGGCGCTCGTCGTCGGCTGTCGTGGCCAACGGGTCGTGGTCATCGACGAGCCCGTTCTCCCCTTCGAGCCGGTCATCGAGAGCTGCGAAGACGCCTTTGCGTTCGGAGAGACAGGGGTGGACTGCGCCGGACTCGAAATGGGCTGCTTCGAGGAACTCGGGTGCTGCGTGGAAAGCGCGTTCTGCGAGTTCGGACACCTCATCGTCGTAGAGGACTGCGGAGGGTGTGGTGACTGTGTGGAGGATGTCGAATGTGGCTCGAACACATGGTGTCTCGAAGGCACGTGCGTGCCCTGTCCTCCCGTCGGAGAGTGCCCTGCATGCCCGGGGGAGCTGGAGCCTCTGATCCGCAACGGCTGCGAGACATGTGAATGCGTGCCCGCCTCTCAGTGTGTGAGCGACGCAGACTGCGGGGACCCCGGCATCATGCGCTGCGAGACCGGGGCTTTCTGCGCCTGCGATGACCACACATGTTGCTCCAACGCTTGCGTTTCTTTCGAATGCGCTGCGCCCGAACCGCCCCCCGAAGGGTGCGTCCGCCCTTGTGGTGAAGGTGACCCATGCGAGACCGGCGCGTGCCGACAGATCAACTGCCGATGCGACGGAGACCACTGGGAGTGTGAATCGGTCTGCACCATGGATCCGACGCCCGAATGCTGAGGCCCATAGACTGAGGACAGAGGACCGATACCCACCGATATCATTGCGAAAACACTTGACCTCGGCGTCAGCCGACTTAGGTTGATTGGAGCGGAGAGGATAAGAGAGAAGTGGGCAAGAAGACTGTATTGGCAACGATTGGACCGGCACTTGCGGGCGTGGCAATTTCGGCCGCGACGTGGTCGCAGATCCCGGACCCGATGCCGATTCACTGGGGTGCCAGCGGCGAGCCGAATGGTTGGGCCCCGCGGGTGGTCGGACTGCTCATGTTGCCCCTGATCGGACTGATCGCATCCGCGATCACCGGATGGGCGATGCGCCGCGGCAAGTTGACGGAGGGGATGACGGCAGGCGTCGTGTTGGGCATGGGTGGATTCCACCTCGGCATGCACGCATTGGCGGTGCAAGCTGCCTTACACCCGACATTCTCGCTCTCCTTGGCGAGCGTGATCGTCATGATGGGAGCGCTCTTTGGAGGCCTCGGACTCGTCATGCCGCAACTCGAGCAGAATCGATGGGCCGGCGTTCGCACGCCGTGGAGCCTTGCCGACGAAGTGAACTGGAAGCTCACGCACCGTTTCGCCGCGTGGTCCATGGGGATCTCGGGCGTCGCCTGCATGGTCGCGGCCGTCGTACTTCCCGTCCCCTTCTCGTTCTGGGTAGGGATGACCGCAGTACTCCTCGGCTCGTTGAGCCCGGTCGGCTACTCGTATGTGATCCATCGCATGCGCCGCAGCTGAGAGAAAGATCGACTCAGTGTCGGCGCCCGCTGCGACTCGCTCGCAGCGGGCGCTCACCGTTGGGGGTGGCGGGAGCGAAGGGGCGCTTCGGAGGGCCGTTGGGGTGGCGATCGCCGGCGAAGATGCGCCGATTGGCCGATTCGCGGCTCTAAGTATGCGGAACTATTGAGGCGGACCTCCGGCATGTGACATGACGAGGTCACGGACGGAGGTTTCGATGCCGCGGCGTCGCCCGGTGCCGCAAGGACGTGTTCTGACG
>Ga0114933_10001549_pt1 | contig 25460 bp, 23 predicted proteins | sample 4SBtaG_FD_89691 | JGI IMG/M metagenome (GOLD analysis project Ga0114933, IMG submission 89691) | Deep subsurface microbial communities from Kolumbo volcano to uncover new lineages of life (NeLLi) - 4SBTROV12_W25 metaG | ecosystem: Environmental > Aquatic > Marine > Volcanic | place: Kolumbo... | reverse complement strand
TTTTTTCTCAAATCGATTTTTCGATCTCTCCTAACCGTCAAAGGTTTAGGTCGATCTCCAAAATCAATTTTAGCTAAAAATTTGAGCAAGATCTCAAAAATAGCAATTAATCAGACCTTCCTATAGCTGCACTTGCCATTGTTATTCCCTTTTTGTTTGTATTTTAGATGATTAATTACATATATTTTATCAAATTAGTTATTTAAAGTAAATCTTTATTTTATTAAGGGTTGGCTTGGTTTGAAATGGGCATCTCTGTATAACAGGCTAATAAGCAGTGGGTTGAGTGGTTGAGGAGTTCTTAGTCTTAGCAAGGTGTAATATTACAGGTCGGTTGATTATGCTCCATTCTTTACAACTATCTGTTCTTGTTTTCTCTCGTTTTAAATATGCCTTTTTTAAGGGGTAAAAAAAAGCCCGCTAGATAGCCTGCGGGCTTTAGAACATTTTAGAAAAGAGTGAGAACTAGTCTTTCTTTTCCTCATTCATGATTTCAACTTCAGCATCTTCGATATCTTCTTCTTTTTCCAAAATAGTAGACTAGTATTTGATCGTTCTAACCGGATTAAAAAAATGATGATCAATGGTTATCAAAAAAAACAGCTATCTCTTTTTTATGTAATTTTCCAGAAGCAACTGAGATGGTAAGTTCCTCGAGAGCTTTTTCTGGGTAGTCAATCTTAGAATGGTTGATATCAAGAAAGACTAGGGCAGACATAAGAGCTGTTCTTTTATTTCCATCGATAAAAGGATGGTTTTGACAAATATGAAAGAGATAAGCTGACGCCATTTGAGAAAGACAATTATGAAGGTACTTCTCTTCAAATGTACTTGGAGGCTGAGATAGAGCAGAAATGAGAAGATTTTTATCACGGATGCCAGATCTTCCTCCATATCTATCGATCTGATCTTTGTGAATTTCTAAAACGTCTTCAAGGGTGAGGAACTGAATATCCATTTTTTACTCAGCAAGACGTTTTAAAGTTCGGCCATATTTCTTATTCATTTTTTTGACTGAAGTAGAAACATCTCTCTTTTTTTTCTCATTCTCAACAGGAGTAATGGTAATGGATGAACCATCAGGTGTAGAGATCTGAAGTAATGTCTCATCTGTTATGCCTAGTAAGTCTAGAACAGCCCGTTCAATAATAAGGGCATAGCTATTGCCGTGCTTGGTAAGTTTTTTGGTTATTGACATGATGTGGTTCCTTAGTGTTGTTACTTATGTATACACATTGTAACACCTCGTAAAGATTTTGTCAAATAGGAGGGCTTTTCCGAATCGAATTTCTTTGAGTACTGATAATTAATGGGTTGTAAAATAAACTCGTGAGAGAGTCTCGCTGGCTTTAGAACATTTTAGAAAAGAGTGAGAACTAGTCTTTCTTTTCCTCATTCATGATTTCAACTTCAGCATCTTCTTTTTCTCTAAACACTCTAGTTTCAATGACTAATTATTTTTTCAAAGTGTTTGATGGTTAGATGTTTGGAATTAATGTAATCTATAGTAGACAAAATTAGGGAGTTTTTGTAAGATAGAGAGTGCAAAATAGAGGTGTTTATGTTCGAAGAGATCTTGAATATTCATCAAGAAGTGATGTCTCAAATTCCAACGGGCTTTAAGAGATATTTGTATCATCATATTAACTGGGATGCTAGAGGAATTGCCATTGTTGGGGATCGAGGAGTTGGAAAGACGACTATGATCTGCCAAAACCTATTAGAAAGATATCCATCACCTGGAAAAGCCCTCTATTTATCGGCAGATCATATCTATGTGATTTCTTATGGACTTCTGGAAATAGCAAGTTATTTTTTCTCTCATGGAGGGGAGGCTCTTTTTATTGACGAAGTACACAAATATCCTGAATGGTCTTTTGAGATTAAGAATCTATTAGATACTTATAAGAATAAACAAATAGTCTTCTCCGCAAGCTCTTCTTTAGATTTGAATCGTAGTAAGGGAGATCTCTCTAGAAGAGTTGTCTACCATAGACTTCCAGGTCTTTCCTTTAGGGAATTTTTACAGCTTTCAAAGAATATAGATTTTTCTTCCATTACCTTAAATGATATTTTACATAACCATGTTGAGATTGCATCCAAAATGAATTCTTTTCCGGTATTGCAATACTTTGATGAATATCTGAAGTATGGCTACTATCCCTTCTTTTTGGAAGGAACCCGAGACTATTTATCTAAAGTTACCAATGTGATCGAAAAGGTGCTTTTTGAAGACGTTGCTGTTGTCTATAATTTAAAGCAAACGACATTGCCTGTTTTGAAAAAAATCTTGTGGCTTGTTGCAACTTCAAATGGACTTATCCCTAACATTGATAAGATTAGTAAAAATATAGGCATCTCAAGAGAGATGGTCTATAACTGCATAGAGTATTTATGTAGCGCAGGGCTCTTGAATGATCTCTATCCAGCAGGGAAAGGAAATAATTTAATTCGAAAGCCTGGAAAAATCTTTCTAGGTAATGTCAATTTACTTCACGCTATTAATGGCTCATTAAAGTTAGAAGCAGATGTAGGCGGTGTGCGAGAAACTTTCTTCGCAAATCAGTTAACTTCTATGCATAAAATTGCTCTCCACCATAAAGGGGATTTTTTGATCGATGAAAAATGGATTATGGAGATAGGAGGATCAGGTAAAACAAAGAGACAAATTAAGGGAGAAAAAGACGGTTTTCTTATTTTAGATAATATGAAAATGGGATTTGGAAATAAAATCCCTCTCTATCTATTTGGTTTTTTATATTAAAAAAAGCCCGCGGGGAGTCTCCCCGCGGGCTTTAGAACATTTAAGAAAAGATCGGTTTTAGTCTTTCTTTTCCTCGTCCATGATTTCAACTTCAGCATCTTCGATATCTTCTTCTTTTTGTGAAGAAGAAGAAGGACCTGCTGCAGCCTCAGGGCCTGTTGGGCCTGCTCCTTGAGCAGCTCCTGCGCCTGCTTTTTGAAGCGCTTCGCCGATCTTCTGCATGCTGTTTTGAAGCTCGGATGTACCTGCTTTCATAGCATCGAGATCATTTGCTTCTGATGCTTTCTTCAGCGTGTCGATTTTTGGCTGAATTTCAGATAGAACTTCTGGAGGAAGCTTATCTTTATATTCATCCAGTGATTTCTGAGCGCGGAAAACAAGAGCGTCAGCTTCGTTCTTCACTTCGATCTCATCTTTACGCTTTTTATCTTCTTCAGCATGAAGCTCCGCTTCTTTGACCTTCTTCTGAATTTCATCTTCAGAGAGGCCAGATTTGGCTTCGATGCGGATCTTTTGCTCTTTGCCTGACTGCTTATCTTTAGCAGATACGCTTAAGATACCATCAGCATCGAGGTCGAACGCCACTTCAATTTGCGGAGTTCCGCGCGGTGCTGGTGGGATTTCAGTAAGGTCGAACCTTCCGATTTCTTTGTTGTCTTTTGCCATTGGTCTTTCACCTTGAATAACAACGATCGTAACTGCTGGCTGGTTATCTGCTGCAGTTGAGAAGACTTGCTTTTTCGAGGTTGGGATTGTGGTGTTTCTCTCGATTAGGGGAGTTAATACGCCGCCGAGAGTCTCAATTCCAAGTGTTAGCGGTACAACGTCAAGAAGTAGGACGTCTTTCACATCACCTGTAATGATACCGCCTTGAGTAGCTGCACCAATTGCAACCGCTTCATCCGGATTTACACCTTTATGAGGCTCTTTACCGAAGATATCTTTTACCTTCTCTTGAACCATTGGCATACGGATCATACCGCCAACTAAAACAACATCGTCGATTTGGTCTTTTGTAAGACCGGCATCTTTTAGAGCGTTTAGGCAAGGGCCTTCCGTGCGCTTTACGAGATCGTGACAGAGGCTCTCTAGTTTAGAACGAGTGAGTGTGAGGCTAAGGTGTTTTGGTCCCGATGCATCCATTGTAATGAATGGCTGGTTGATCTCGGTTGATTGCGTGCCAGATAGTTCGATTTTTGCTTTTTCAGCAGCATCTTTAATTCTCTGAAGCGCCATCTTATCCTTTGAAAGATCGATGCTATTTTCTTTTTTGAACTCATCTAAGATCCAGTTGATGATCACGTTATCAAAGTCATCGCCGCCGAGGTGAGTGTCGCCGTTGGTAGCAAGTACTTCAAAGACGCCGTCGCCAATTTCTAGAATTGAGATATCAAAAGTACCGCCGCCAAGATCGTAGACTGCGATCTTTTTGTCTGACTGCTTATCTAGTCCGTAGGAAAGAGCTGCAGCTGTAGGCTCAGGGATAATTCTCTTAACGTCGAGACCTGCAATACGGCCCGCATCTTTTGTAGACTGTCTTTGTGAGTCATTGAAGTAAGCGGGAACTGTGATAACAGCTTCGGTTACTTTTTCGCCGAGATAGTGCTCTGCTGTCTCTTTCATTTTGATGAGGACTTGAGCTGCTGCCTCTTCTGGTGTGATCTCCTTACCATCAACATCAAATACAACGTCGCCGTTTGCATTTTTAGTTACGTTGTAGGGAACCGTTTTGATTTCAGCTTCTGCTTCATCAAATTTACGGCCGATAAAACGCTTTGTTGAGTAGAGAGTTTTTTCAGGGTTTGTCACCGCTTGACGCTTAGCTGGAATGCCGGCTAGGCGCTCATCACCTTTGAATGAGATGACTGACGGTGTTGTTCTTGTGCCTTCGGTGTTTGCTATGACTTTTGCTGTGCCACCTTCCATGATAGCTACGCAAGAGTTAGTAGTCCCGAGGTCAATTCCAATAATATTCTTCTTTTTGGACATGGGTTATTCTCCTTTCTTTGTTAATTCTTCTTCTTCCTTTGGCAGATCATCTGCAAGCCTTTTTGCCACTTTTACCTTGGAGGGGCGAAGTGTGCGAGAGGCGCTTTTGTAGCCTTTTGAAAACTCTTCTAAGATCAATCCTTCGGGATATTCATTGGTCTCAGCGGTTTCAACCGCTTCGTGAAAATGGGGGTCGAAGGTGTTTCCTTCCGAGTGAAAGGCCACGATGCCGTGGTTATGTAAAACTTCCTTGAGCTGTGATAGAAACATGCCAAAACCATTGGCCCAAGTCTTCACTTCGTCAGACATGTTTTCTGCACATTTGAGCGCTTTTTCAAAATTATCGATTGTGGGAATGAATTCGTCGATTGCATTTTCAATCGCGAATTTAATTGTTTCGGTTTTCTCTTTTTGAAGGCGTCTCTTTGTATTTTCAAGCTCAGCTAGTGCGAGAAAGTATTTCGCTTTGAAATCCTCCTCTTCCTGAGGCTTTTCCTCAGAGACTGCTTCTTCTACTTTAAGCTCTTCAATTTTCTCTTCTTTTTCTGTCATTATTTGCTCCTATCTTCCAGAAGAATGGAAGATTTTAAATCTAAATTATTAGGCGCGTCATCTATTGTTTTAAACGCGATTTTATATTTGTGAACTTGCTCGGTAAGTGCGTTTGTAATGGTTTCACTATATTGTTTGATGAGCGAAAAGAGCTCATCGTAGGGGATGCGCATGGGGCCTAAAATAGCGATGGCTCCTGCTTTTACCTGATTAATATAGTAGGGGACCATAATGGTGCTGGACTCGGAGATATGGGGGGCAAACTCAGTTAACTCGGGGCCAATCAGGTGAGTGAGTGTGTTCTTCTTTAAGCAGCATTTTAGGATTTTGATCATCTGGTCAGGGTTTTCGAAGATAGAGAGGCCGCCTGCAAGATCGGTTGCGCTTGCATATTCGGGGTAGTCAAGAAGCTTAGATAAGCCTGTTTTGAAGAGGTTTTGCGTTTGAGTGTTTGCAGATTCTACTAAGTGTCTCACCATGAGTTCATTGTAGAGTCTCTGCGCCCATTTAAGTAGTTTCTCATCCTTGATGTTGGGTTTTTCTCCCTTATTAAGGCGCCAATAGAAGTAATCCTGGATGCGAGATAGATCTTTTTCTCTAAAGTCATCAGGGAGGTAGAGGGATTCTGTGCGAATCAGGCCAAAATCGGTGATGATAACGGATAGGATGCGCGACTCATCAAGGCGAATAAGGCGTAAATTTTGGATGAAATCCATCTCAAAGATGGGAGTCGTTAAAAATACGGGAAGGTTAGCATCAGCGCTCAAGGATTCCGCTGCCGAGTGTAGAAATTCGGTCACCTCTTTAGGAGAGTTCATTGTGAGATCAAGCTCTCTTGATGTCGGGAGAGATACAGACTCAGCGTAGAGATTGTAGGCTTTTGCGGTTGGAGCTCTTCCGCCGGATGAGTGCTGCTGCAAGAGATAGCCATCCTCTTCAAGTCTTGCAAAGTAGTTGCGGATCGTAGCCGAGCTAAGATCTTCGAAACCATTTTCTCTCAGTGTGTTAGAGCCGACAGGTTTCCCTGATCGGATGTAGAGATCCACAAGCCCTAAAAGGACCTTTTTCTCTCTCTCTTTTTTGCTGGGGCGTCTAGCTGTTATTGATTTCACAGATACCTTTTCGCTATTTAATCGGAATTATAGCAAATGGAATCTTGGAGGGCAATGATTTTTTAGCAATCAAGAGGTTGGATTGCTGGATGTGTTGTATAGATTGCTTAAAATTAGTTAGATAAGATGTCGGGGTCGCTTGCAATTAATGGCAGAACATCAACGATACTAGGCTTCCAATCAAGGCCTCTCGAGTAGACGAGTCTGGATGCGATGTACGATGCTATGATCGCCTTTTTGTGGACGTCGGGGACCTCTTCCATTAGGGAGGTGATATGTTTGTCCCGGATGATCTCAGGGCAATATTTTAAAAGGCAGTTAATCAGAGGGTCTTTCAGATCTTTTGAGAGGTCGATAGAGGTGAAGTAATCTAGTAATTGATATTTGAAAGTATTAATCATTTTTGAGATTTCATCTGAGATATCGGTTAAAAATGCGCCTGTTTCTGAATGGGTTTTTAAGAGCAAAAGAGCTTCATTGAGGGCAGCTGTTTTTAGGAGTTCGAGGATTTGAGGGACGAGAATATCTTTTTCCGCTGTAAATTCTTTTTCGCTCATGGCAAGGGTTGAGAGAACCTCAAATGAGGAACAGATCACCCCGCCTTTGTTTGCAGAAGAGTCTTTGATGATGAGGACGCCTAGTTTTTCTAGCTCTCGTCTTGCATTTTGTGTGAGGTAGAGATTGGCAGCTTCAATGATTGCTTTGGAGGTAGGTTTTCCTCGATCATCCAAAAACTCTTGGTAGTTTGTTTGATTAAGAGTTCGAGGTCTACCGCCTGCAGGCACGAAAACATCGGTAATAGCATCATGTACATTATGGCGAAAGAGGTGGTTCATCTCATTTCCTGTCAGCCAATCCTCAGTGAGCTTGCCCTCTTTTATTCGGTAGCAGAGAGTTTGCTGAATAAAGGCAGTCTGCTCACGTTTAGTTCTAAGGTCGAGAAGATAACCTCCCTCGGAGAGCTTTTCAGCAGGATAGAAACGGATCGGTTTGCTCTCATGAAAGAGCTTTGCCATCTCTTTTAAGTCGAGCCCTTCGGGGTCAAAAATTGTTCCTGAAATATCGGTGAGAGCGGTCAGTTTTGCTGTCTCCGGATAGTATTTTAGGAGATTGAGGATGAGATTTCCTGCAACGTCGCCATCGGGGCCGCCTGAGATTTTGATCGTAAAAATCTCTTTTTCTGGATCGATCTCTAGAGCTTTTAACACCTCATGCAGGTAAACATGGACACCCAATGAGGTGACTCCAAACTCTTTGTGGTTGATTCCTACTTGCGGTTTACTCGTGATAAAGGCGATATCCGGGGCGTAGTTGTATTTCACGCTTTGATCTGCAATCCACACTATGATGTTATTGTGCATATTTTCATCGGGGCCTAGGTAGATATATTCGGGTTTTTTCCAGTAATCGACAACATGTTTAGGTCGAAGGGTTCCATCTGGATCACAATTGACAATCGAGAGAAAGCTATTAACAAAGGCTCTTTGTCCTTGATAGAGATACTCTCTTTTTTGTTCTGATTTAAACTCTTTTAGTTTGTTTGCAATAATACTGGAGTCAAAACCTGCTCTTTCGAGCTCCTTTTTATAGATGACCGATTCATAGAGGCAGGTATCGAAGAGTTCTAGAAGGATGACTGCTTTTGAGCCTCCTTCTGGGATATCTTTGTTCTTTTTGTGCTGCGTGTGGGCGAGATTATAGCATTCGGCAAAGACGTTGTTTCTCTCAACGATTAGCTGTTCCGATTTTTCAGGGATGACAGTACGAAGGCCGCCCCTGGATAGATCTTTGAACCTGATATGAAAACCGATGAAGTGAGAGTTGGTGATAAAGAAAATTCCGAAGGGAAGCTCGGGAAATTTCTCTTTTCGCTCATAGGGAACGTGGTTCATATATTCGGGATTAAGTCTGTAGGAGAGCGCCGTCTTATTTTCACGGTAGAAATTCGTCTTGAGAGTGTAGTCGATAAAAGAGAGCGCCTGCATCAGGATGTTTTTTCTTCGAAGGTCATTTACCGCCTGGCCCGTATCGATGTTGTCGACAAGAAGTAAAAAGCCCTTTCGCACCTTTTCATATCTCTCAAGGTCGTGTTTGTCGGGATGAAACTTGAGCTCAAAAGCGTCACAGAGGTGGAGGGTGAGCTCGCGGTGCCTACAAAAGCCCTCTTCAATATTGGTGACGGAATAGAGGTTGGGATCGGAGTGAACGAGCGTCTGGTGGACGAAATTAACCATTGATCTTACGAGATTTGCGGAATTCCCTTTCATCAGATCGGTTCTGACAAACGTCGATTCGATAATATCGGTATTATCAAAATCTTTGAGCATCACAAGCTCACGCAAGAAATCGGGGATATCCGCTGCATCCCAAGCAGCATCGCCATCTTGTCCATGAAGAGCAAGGGAGAGAATAAGCACGCTATCTGTGCTGTAGGGATCAATATAGGTGGCAACGACCCTTTGCATGTCGAGATTGTGCCGGTAGATCGTCTGAGCAAGCCTTAAGAGAAAGCGGTGTTTTGGAGCATTTCGCCAAGCGAGCACGATCTGCATCGAGGGCGATTTTTTTTCTTTCCAATTTTCAAGATATTTCACTTGATATTGGCAATGATCTCTTGTCTTTGCCCTGAAAAACATGTCGAGGGCAAGAGTTAGCCTCTCGGTTGTCATCGATCTTAAAAAACGGGCAGTAAAACCCTCTAAAAGAGGCTTGAACTCCTCATCTGTAATTTTGGGATTACGCGCTTTTACAAGCTGAAGAAGCTCTTCCCTTCGGTCTTCAGGCAGTTTTTCTTCCTCGGAATGGGCAGCCTCTGTAAAGAGAATGATGACGATTCGGATGGGTCTTTTTTGAGGGTCGTCGGGAAGGGGTTCATTGGAGAGAAAGGTGCGAAAATATCTTATTCCATGAAGATCAAAATCTTTTAAAACTTTAACATCTGCCTCGGGGCTATCCGGGCAGATGACGATCGAGCTCTGTTTCAGATGGATGCGGGAGAAGTAATCTTGCTCTCGAAGACTCATGAGGTTGTGGGTGACGAGCATGAGAGTACTTGAATCTAGCTCACTGAAAAACGCCTTTGGCATATGTTCTTCTAGCCAATGGTAGTATTTCTCAAAGTTCTTGCTCTCGTCTAGAATAGCTTTTTTGAGCTGCTCTTTACTGAGGCCGCTGTATTCTTCCATGAATCTCCCCTTAAATTAGAGTATGAACTATATACTTATTTTTTTAAAGAAATGGTCTTACAAAGATGCCTTATGGAAGACTAAATGTGGTTAGAGCTTGAAAAATGATTTAACCACCCGCGAACAAGTTCGCTAGAGAACACAGAGAACACAGAGAAAATAATCCTTTTCAAGGATCATTTTTTAAGCCCCAAGAATTCTCACTTGTTAATAAAATAGAACCCTCTCTGTGAACTCTTGCGAACCCAGAGAGCGGGTGGTAAAAAAAAATAATGAATTTTTACTGAAATTTTATGAAAATCTACCACCTAAGCGGCAAGATAAAGCCAATGCCAGAAGCGTATAGAATTTGCCCTAAAGTACCACCTATCAGGATTCCTCCAACAATTCGAAAAATTCTCTTTTCAATAGAAGAATATTTCAAGAGGGTAAAAGCTAAGTCCAGAGGTAAGAGCAAATATGACAGAGGGCAAGTTGTTTAAAGATGCTTACACCTACACTAAGTGGGTCTACTTGCTGGGTTCTAGAGTCAGCATAGGCAGCGATTCCGTTGATCCCAATGATAGTCGCTGTCGTATAAGAGAATAGATGTGCAATTGCCCCAAAAGCAGCCCCCGTGGCCATTGAAATGATTAATGCTTTGCCTCTTTCTATTCCAGTTCTTTGCTGAATGCATTCAAGGCCAAACCCTACGAATGAACCAACTTTTAAGCCAGCTATGGCTCCAGTTGAAATTGCTATTTTTTTCTCCAAAAGTTAATTTTAGTAAAGATTTTGGGTTTTCAGGAAATTTCTGGCAATCTAATTATTTCTTTAGAAGGCGGAGGGAGTTGAAGCCGACTAAAAGAGTACCGCCTTCATGAAGAATGACTGCAAGCCATAGAGGCACAATGCCTAAAAGAGCAGGCGTCGTGGCAAGTACTATGACAGAAAGCGCAAGAGTGAGGTTTTGTTTTACGATTTTCATTGTTTTTTGAGACTTGGAGAAGAGCCAGCCAAGCAAGTGGATCTCATCTTTTAAGAGAACAACATCGGAGGCATTGATGGCTGTGCTGCTGCCAATTTGTCCCATTGAAATGCCAACAGTCGACCTTGCAAGGGCAGGTGCATCATTGATTCCATCTCCTACCATGGCAAGTCCAACTTCTTTCGATAGCTTTTCTACGAGACCCAGCTTGTCATCCGGCCTCAGATCTGCATAAACCTCTTCGATGCCAACCGATTTAGCCACTTTTTCTGCATTGGCTTTGTGATCACCTGTCAGCATGAGCGTTTTCATTCCTAGATCTTTTAGAGATTCTAACATCTCTTTTACCTGCTCTCTTGGAGCGTCGGAGAAGCGGAAGATAAAGCACTCACCATCGATGAGAAGAAGTGAGAGGAGCTCTCCCTCTCTTTTTATCTGATCGATCTTCTGGTCAGTTTTTTTCTGAATGAATTCACTGAGACCGATGTAGACATCAACCTCTTTTCCACCTAGGGATGTTTTTCCTTGTAGGCCGTGGCCGGGAACGGAGATGAAATTGGTGATGACTGCTGGCTTGATGCCTTTTTCCGTGGCAAATTTTACAATCGCGCTTGAGACAGGGTGGACTACTTGGCGCTCTAATCCGTAGGCGATTGAAAGCGCCACGTCGGGATCAATCTTTGAGCTCATGGGCTCGAAATGGGAGGTGGAGAGCTCGCCTGATGTGAGTGTGCCAGTCTTGTCGAATGAGATAATTTTGCAACGTGCGAGAGCATCTAAAATGATGCCGCCCTTGAGAAGAACGCCGTTTCTAGCGCAGGAGGAGATGGAGCTTAAGTAGGCAGTCGGCGTTGCAATGATGAGCGCGCAGGGAGAGGCTGCAATCATAAAGGTTAAAGCGCGGTAGATCGAGCCTTCTACCCCTAAGTAGGGAATGGAGAGTAGGTAGGGGAGTGTGAAGATAAAAAAAGCAGTAAGGGCTATTACCGATGTAGCGTATCTCTTTCCAAATTTGTCGAGGACTCTTTGTAGTTTAGGTTTTGCTTCCGCTGCTTTCGTAATGAGCTGGATAATGTGAGAGAGCGTCGAGTCCGTAGCTGTTTTTGTGACTTTGAGGGTGATAGCAGCCTCTAGGTTGGTAGCTCCTGCTGGCACATCCATTCCCACATCTTTGAAAACGGGCATGCTCTCACCTGTTAGGTGGACGAGATTGACAGAGGTGGCGCCTTCCATTACCTCTCCATCGATAGGAACAATTTCGCCGGCTTTGACATAAATTTTGCTTCCGACTTCGATTTCGGTGACTGATTTTTGAGTAATTTCCCCGTCTTCATCGATGAAGAGCGCCATTTTGGGAGCAAGCTGGTGTAAATTATGAATGGCACCTCTTGCTTTGTGAGTGACGACCTTTTCCATTGCGCCGGAGAGCTCAAATAAAACGAGAAGAAGAGCGCCTTCAAAGCCTGAACCGATCACAATTGAAATGAAGGCTGCAAGGGTCATGAGAACATCGATATTGATCTCGAGGGATTTTAAATCTTGGGCGGATTTGATGATGGCGGGAATGCCTGCATGAAAATAGACAAAAGCGAGAAGTAGATAGGCAACCTCTATCTTTACAAATGAGAGCGTGAAGGCAATGACAAGTAAAATAGCAGCTAATATTGCATTTTTTAAGGGGATATTTTCTCCCCATTTCTGCGAGCTCTTTTTTAGAAAGGGGCTAACGCTCTCTTCCATGCCTGATGAGAAAAACTCATCAAATAGGTAGGGCTCTTGTCTCATCTCATCCCGTTAATTAAAATTTGGGAGAAGAAATAGGCAGATAGTGCTGCGAGAGCACCGATCCCTAGACTCCAAATGACAGAGTTGAAAACCTGGTTTTTTTCTTTTTTTGCTGTGATGATAGAGCAGGATATAAATATGAGGGCAGCAGCTGTGAGAATGCCGAGAAAGGGGTGGATGAAAAAACCGATTCCGAGAATGAGAGTAGTTGCGATCACTCCAACAAATGCGGAGGCGCTTTCTTTAAGGGGATGCTCAAAACTCTCAAGGCTGAGGCCTAGCTCTTCTGTGAGCATCACTTCAAGTAGGCGGTTATCGTCTGCCATTAGGACGTCGATCACTTGATCGAGTAGTTTTCCTGAAAAGCCTTTTGCCTCATAGAGAGATTCCAGCTCTTTTCTCTCTTGATCACGGCTGTGTTCAATCTCCCAGCGCTCTTCTTCAATGAGCCTGTGAAGCCTCTCTAACTTTGCATAGCCAAGAAATGCCGTTCTCCCGCTTTTCCAAATTAGATATCCCATGAGAAATACGGGAAGAATCAGTAAAATGGGAAGATTATAGGCGTAAGAAAAGAGAGTGATAATGACAGATAGAATGGCAGATTCATTAGCAGCTTCACAAAAAGCAAATGTTCCGCCTGAGAGAGGTGCGCCGTGCGCCTCTTCCATGATTTCTTGCCCCTTTTTTCTCGCATCGATTACGTGCGTAAGAGCATCTTTTCCTTCGAAATGGGGATTTTCAGCCATTTTAAAACCTTTCAAGCATTGCTTTTAATATTTTACAGAGATCCCAATGGTCATTCATTCCAATGATCTCACGAGATGAGTGCATCGAGAGCATGGGAAGGCCGATATCAATGGTGTGCATTCCAAGTCCTGCACTCATCGGCGGGCCCACAGTACTGCCTGAGGGAAGATCAGATCTTCCAACGTATTTTTGGAAAGGAATGTTCTCTTGTTTGCAGACATCGATAAATTTGGAGGCGGATACAGCGCTCGTTGTGTACTTTTGCTGTGAGCTATACTTGATGGCAACGCCCTTTCCTAGAAGCGGCGTAAAGTGAGGATCGTGCTTGTTTGGATAATTCGGGTGATATGCATGAGTCACATCGATGGAGACACACATAGAAGAGTTTTTCAAGATGAAAAAGCCTTCATTGTCGAGTTTGTAAGAAGCCGAAATTCTCTTTATAGCATCGAGCAAAAATGCGCTCTCAGCGCCGCCTTGCGTCTTCGATCCTATCTCTTCATGATCCCAGAAAACCGAAATGAAAAGCGTATCATCAGACGTATGTTTTGCATGAGTCATCGCATAGAGAGAGGCGTAGGCAGAGGAGAGGTTGTCTAGCCTGTAAGATGCAAGCATCTCTGAATTGGGACCTAAAAGCCTTGGCTTTTGAAGGGGGTAAAGAAAGAGATCAGATGAGATGAGCTCTCTAAAAAAGACCTCATTTCTAAGTAGTTCTGTCATATCGACTTGATCAAGCGCGATCAAGGGCTTTAAATGGTCTTGTCTATTGAGAACGAGCCCCTTTTCATTGACCTCGCGGTCGAGATGGATCGCAAGCTGCGGAATGACGGCTCCAGCATCGATATTGACTAGGCTAAATCCTTGATCTGTAATAATTCTTCCCGCAATCCCCAAATCACAATTGAGCCAGGAAGTTAAGAGCGGTGCTCCGTAGACTTCTGTGAGAAGTTGAGAGTGTCCTTCTGAAGGAGAGATGAAATCGGGTTTGAGCTTTAGCGCCGGGCTGTCTAAGTGTGAAGCTAAAATGATTGCTCTTTTAGGCGGGTTTTTTGGAAGGGAGAAGGCGATAACAGCTGCATGATCGCGCATGGTGAAGTATTTACCTTCTGGTTTTAGATGCCACCGCTCCCTTTCGTTGATGGGCTCATAGTCGTTCTCGGCAAAAAAGTTTCCTACTTCTCTTGCTGCATGAAAAACAGAGGGAGATTTCTCAATAAATTCTAAAAATTCGCCTTGTGCATTTGTCATTTTCTCACCAATTCCTGCGGTGCTAATTCACTTAGATCATCAAGGTAGCGGTGTAGCACTTTTGGAATTTCAACTGAACCATCTTCTCTTTGATTGTTCTCTAATAGGGCCACCATGAGTCTTGAGGTTGCAAGGCCCGAGCCATTTAAGGTGTGTGCAAAGTGGGATTTGCCGTCATCACCTTTGTATTTGATGCCAGATCTTCTTGCTTGAAAATCGGTGCAGTTGGAGACCGAGGAGACCTCATAATAGCGATCCTGCCCTGGAAGCCAGGCTTCAATGTCGATTGTCTTCGCAGCAGCAAAAGACATATCGCCTGTTACAAGCAACATGCTTTTATAGTGAAGTCCTAATCCTGTCAAAACTTCTTCTGCAGATTGGAGCATGCTCTCAAATATGTCATCGCTCTTGTCAGGCTCGCAGATGGAAAATAGCTCTACTTTATTGAACTGATGTGTGCGAATCAGTCCTCTTTCGTTCTTGCCAGCAGCACCTGCCTCTCTTCGGAAACAAGGTGTGTAGGCGGTATACTTTTTAGGAAGATCATCCAAGACTTCGTGTTGATGCAGGCCATTTAGCGGCACTTCTGCAGTTGGAATGAGGTAGTAGGGATGGTCGTGATCTTCTAATCGAAAGGCTTGATCTTTGAACTTAGGGAGCTGTGCAGAGCCATACATCGTCTCTTCTTTTACAAGAAGAGGGGGTATTATTTGAGAGAAACCATTTTTTCGGTGGGTGTCTAGCATGTAGTTAATGAGAGCCCACTCAAGCCTCGCACCTTTATCTGTATAGACTGGCCAAGAAGAGCCGGTTATTTTTGCAGATCTTTTGAAGTCAAAAAGATGGAGATTTTCATTGAGCTCAAGGTGGTTTTTAAACTTAAAGTCGAACTCTCTTTTTGCGCCCACGGTTTTAATGCAGACGTTTTCCTCTGGATTAAGGCCTACAGGAATTTCATCCATCGGTTCATTGGGAAGGTGTGCGAGTAGATCTTTTAGGTGTGGCTCTTTTTGAACAATCGCATCATGCAGACGAGTAATCTCTGTACGAATCGCTCCCATTTCTTCCATGATGGAGGAAGCATCTTTGCCATCTCTTTTTAGTTTTCCTATCTCTTTGGAAGCTGTATTTTGTTTCGCTTTGAGTTCTTCAAATTCTGTTTTTAAAGCGCGCACTTCTCTGTCTAATTCTAAGATGGGGGCAAGTTGGATATCGGGGATCTTTGTTTTGAGCTTCTTTTCGATCTCTTCAGAGGTGTTTCGAAGCTTTTTGATGTCGAGCATTTTGAACCTAAATGGATAAATTTTTTAGGCTCAAATATAACTCTTTACTTTCGAAAAGTCAATATTGATAGAGGTAAGGAATCATGCCGTCAAGTATTGGGCTATGTTATTCGTTTGGTCTGATAAGAAGATCTACTTGGACAGCTATCTTCTTGCATCCCAATGTAAATCTTGAATTGCCTGTTGGACCATGTTTAGCCAGCCCTCAAAGAGGTTAACCTGATGAACATTTCTGTCCATTTGTGCTATCGCTGTTAAAAAGAGAAGAACTGGGAAAACAATAAAAGTAAGTGCGATTAATGTAATTACTTTAATAAGCGCTAAAGGATTTCTTCTAATAGGTTCACTTACGGGGTGAGACATTACATTTAAAGGTGTTAAAGCTGACATGGTTTCTCCATTTTTATCGCCAAGTATTGTAGTTGCTAGTTGTTAGTTGTTGTTTTGTCAATTATTAAAACAATATAAAAACACCTTTAATTAAATATAAAAACTTTTTTATTTGTTGAGTAACTGAATATGGTTTGGAACCTTTTATATTGGGTATCTTCTTTTCGATCTCTTCGGAGGTGTTTTAAAGTTTTTACATGTTGAGCATTTTTAGGCTCAAAAATATCTTTTTACTCTCAAGAAACCTCTGACGGGCTCATGCATTTCATCTTTCCATAAAATTTGGATAAAATAGATTTTTCGATCTCCTCTAACCGTCAAAGGTTTCGGCCCTTCTCCAAAATTAATTTTAACCTGAATTTTAAAGAAAATCTGAAAAACAGCAGTTAAGCAGAGCTTTCTCAAGGAGCTGGTTGATTCCAATGGAGCTAAAAAAAGTGTGAATTTAAATTTAATTTAACATAAATATTCCGCACTTGAATGCGGGATCGATATCTGTTAAACTCTCATTTCACCTATAATTTAAGGGCAGCTATTGCTCTGCAAAAAAAAGAATGACTATGACGAAACAACAAGCTCAAAATCCTCTAATTCTTCGCTATCACAGACTGATGGACGCCTTTGCCAAATCGGACGATGAAAGAGATTTCTATCTCGATCGAAGGGAGGGGTTTATTATCTACGCTGACCTCGACAAAACAGAAGAAGAGATTGATACTTTAAATAAGGAGCTTGAAAAAGACTCCAAAAGATATTCGCTTGTTCCTAAGATGACCTATTATGAAATTAAGAAGTTTATGGAAGGCTTTGTTCATGAAAAGGTCTACGATATTGATACGAAGGAAAAACTCCTCGATATTATTGGATCGAAAGAGGCTAGAGAGAACTTTCTCGAATTTATCTATGACAACTTGACAGAGCTTGAAAAGTGGCAGCAATACTATCAGGAAAGATCGCGCATTCGTATTATCGAATGGCTGCGTGATGAAGATTTTCATTTTGTTTTTGAAGAGGATCTCGATCTTCCTCGAGCAGTTCTTGAAAAGGTTAAGCGCAATCTCTTTGATGCGAAAGTTGCTAAAGATATCTCGAGCGCAAGAGACTTGATCAAAGCAAAAGCGAAAACTTACTATTCCAGTGAAGCTCTAAATCCAAGACCGAAACGAGGAAGGCCGCCTAAGCAGGTTGCTAAAGTCGAAATCGAACCACAATTCACTGTCGATATTTATACAACTGTACCAGCATCTGTTAGAAATTTTCTCTTTATCCCCGATATTACAAGTGCAGCTAGCGTTACCTTCTCTTCAAAATTTGAGTCAGAAGAGCAGCTACTTGCTTCACTTCGTGGATCTCAGCGCATTAAAGTGGATGAAAGATTGGAAGCACTATCTCAAAGGCTCGAATCTCTTAGATCTTTATCTGATCGCCTTTCTGGAATGGATAGTTCTATGGGCGTGCCTAAGAAAAAAGCACCATTCCAACCCTTTTCAAGGCCAACAGTTAAAGGGGTAACTGAGTCGGCACAAGAAGAGAAAGAGGAGAAAATGGAATCGGCAATCTCTGACGTCTTTCCGAAAAAACGCGGTAGGCCAAAAAAAGAAGAGGAAGCAACCGAGTTTAAACCTCAACAAAGGAAGAGATTTGCTGTTAAGCAGGTGACTCAGATCAAAAAGAAAAAGAAGAAATGACCACATCGGTAAAAGGGGAAAAATCTTTTAAGCCTTATTTAGCTCCTACGGAGTGCATTCAGGCATTTAAAGAGGTCTTATTGTCACGCTATATGGATGATAAGATGAAAAAACTTGTTCGTCAGAACAAGGGCGGATCTTTTCAACTCTCAAGTGCAGGCCATGAGCTTATTGGAGTACTCTCAGCTAGAGCTCTTAAAAAGAAAACCGATTGGGGATTTCCCTACTACCGCGATAGACCTTTTTCAATTGGACTTGGCTGCAGCTTAAAAGATCTTCTAGGCGCTTTTTTATCTCGAGCGGTGCCGCATCACTCAGGCGGGCGCATGATGCCTGACCATTTTTCGGAAAAAGGCTTGCGTATTCCCGTTCAATCGAGCTGCGTGGGCTCTCAGTTTTTACAAGCAGTAGGCACAGCTCTCAGTGCAAAGATGAGAGGGGAGACTGAAGTTGTGTATGTCTCAGGAGGAGATGGCTCCACATCTCAAGGTGATTTTTACGAAGCTCTCAACTTTTCATGTCTTCACAACCTGCCTGTTATTTTCGTCATTCAAGATAATGGCTGGGCGATATCTACGCCGAGATTTGAACAGACAACGGGTAATTGTATTTCAAAAATCGCATCGGGCTATGAAAATCTAAGTACACATGTTGTTAATGGCTCGGATTATGTTGAAACTGCAGAAGCTCTTCACCATTCTGTAGAAAGAGCAAGAGAAAAAATGGGGCCTAGTCTAATTGTTGCGAAGATTCCAAGAATCGGCCCGCACTCAAGCTCCGATGATCCGAAGAAATACAAAACAGATCGTGATACTGAGCAAGATGTAAAGAATGATCCGATTGCTCATTTTGAAAGTTGGCTTCTTGAGATGAAGATGATTAATGAGAGCGATCTTGCAGATCTTAAAAAGAGCTGTTTTGAACTCATTGAATCGGCTGCAAAAGATGCAGAGATGATTCCTTTTCCAGAAAAAGATACAGCAAGTACAAAAGTCTATAAAGAATACTCCCTTCCAAGGGTCAAAAAAGAAGACGGTGCGACCGTTGTTATGATGGATGCGCTAAATCATGCACTGACGGAAGAGATGGAGCGTGATGAGGGCGTAGTTATCTTTGGTCAAGATGTGGCAAGAGGCAAAGGCGGCGTCTTTGGAATTACACGCACGCTGACAGAGAAATTTGGTCCTAATAGATGTTTCAATACCCCGCTTGCAGAGTCAACCATTGTAGGTGTTGCAACAGGCCTTGCATTTGACGGTAAGCATAAGCCTGTAGCTGAAATTCAATTTACTGACTACGCCTGGACTGGGATGAACCAGATTATAAATGAGCTATCTAGCATCTACTACAGGTCGAATGGCGAGTGGAATTGTCCAGTGGTGATTCGCATGCCCTACGGCGGCTACATTCAGGGCGGCCCCTACCACTCTCAATGTACAGAGAGCTACTATTCACACTGTCCTGGACTAAAGGTTGTCATTCCAAGTAATGCGGCAGATGCAAAGAGATTACTCAAATCAGCAATCAGAGATCCTAACCCTGTTATCTTTTTAGAGCACAAAGCGCTCTACCGCCAGCGAACATTTGTATCTAGGCCTGAACCTGGAAAAGATGATCTTCTTGAACTAGGATGTGCTAATGTTGTAGAGAGTGGATCCGATCTTACGCTTGTCACTTACGGCATGACGGTGATGATGGCACATGAGGTGGTTCAAAAATTGAAAAAAGAGGGGCTTTCAGTCGAACTGATTGACCTTCGAACGATTGTTCCTTTTGATAGAGAAACGGTATCTAATTCGATTAAGAAGACGGGTAAACTACTTATTTTGCATGAAGCTGCAAAGACGTCTGGTTTTGGCTCTGAGATTGCAGCTCAGATTATGGAAGAGAATTTTGCCTATCTAGATGCGCCTATTTGCAGGCTTGCAGCAAATGATACTCCCGTGCCTTACGCAAAGGATTTAGAGGACGAGACATTGCCTCAGAAAGAGGATATCGAAGAGAAGATTAGAAAACTTGCAGCTTACTAATTCTTTTCTACTGGAACCGCTCTTTTCTTTCTTTTTCTAAACCTAATCACACCTACTTTTGAAGAGACATTCGAAATGAAGTTCGAGTTGAGCTTCTGGAATCGCTTCAATTTCTCTGCAATTTGATATTTTGCAGATTTTGGATTTGGTGTTTTAAGTTCGTCCCTTCTTGTGCTTAACATTTCGTCCATATGAACGAGGTGTGCAAGAAGACTCTCTTGTGTTTTCTGAAAAGCTTCTACTTCCACTTCACTTAAAGTGTTTAGTGAGGCTTCGTTCATCGCTTCGGCATTTACAATTAGCCTATCTAGCGTTGAATCAATTTCAGATAGTATTTCGTTACCCATTTTTTTCTCCTTATCGCGGCTTATTTACACGTAATAAATAAACGCCCTTAATCCATTGTTTTTTCCATTTTGAATTAATTGTCAATAATTAATTTAAAAAAAAGTTTTTAGAAATAGGGGTTGATGATTGCGAGTGTGCAATAAGAGAGGTCGTAAATGATACCAGGCGCCATTAAAGAGCGGTATGCAATGGTATTAATGCGTCTACTATTTCCAAGAGTTATTAGAGATAATGTGGCTGCAATAATACCAATTACCCCATCTGCAATTCTTGTAATTAGGGAACTTACAGCAAGTAGAGCAAATGTTAGCCTAGATGTAATATGCTTATGTACCCCGCTGAGAGAATTTGCAAATCTTTCAGCCTGATTTACAATAGAAGGAAAGACGATAGAACTTATTAGCCCCGGATCTGAATTGTTTTTTACCACTCTGCTCTCCGGATTTATGACCTCTAATAGGTTAAGATAAGCCCCCGATAGAATTTTATTAGAAGATTCCAATTGATGCATTGCAATCTGATTTAGATCATCTTTTATACCAAGAGCTATAGCAGAGCCCATAGTACAGAAGAGCCCTGAAATGGTATCAACAATTGCAGCAGCTGATGTAATTGGTGCCATTGCCAAATTTGCAGCCCTATATTTGAAACCACGTAATTCTTGAATGGAATCATTGTAGGAACTTGCAATCGATAGTAGAGTCATAGCGCGTGTGTCTCAATTCGTATTTTTAACTAAAGGTAGTCCTGGGGTTGATGATTTTGACTGCACTAAAACAGATGTCATAAATAAGAGCAGGAGCTTTTAAGGATCTATAGGCAATAACGTTAATCTTATTGAACTTACCTAGTGTTAAAAAAGAGAGAGTAGCTGCTAAAACTCCTATGGCACCATCTGCAACGCGTGTAACAACAGAGGCAAGAGCATAAACTGCTAGGAAGAGTCTAGTAGAAATTTCACGGTGAAAAAAGCTTCTGGAGGATTGAAGTTGAATCGATTTTCTTAGGATAGGACTAGTGACCATCGGATGAAGAATGCTATCCTTTCTAATTTCACTAACATCTATGTGGACATTAGGATTTATGCTTCTAAGCAAACTATAATAGGGCATTTGAAGAATGGAAGCAGAAGAGAGGAGATAATCTCTAGAAGATTTAGCTATATTGTCATCCATTCCGAGAGTTGCAATAGTGGGTGTAGTTTGCATGAGGCCTACAACTGTATCGATTGTAGCAGCTGTACATGCTAGGGGAGCTGAGAGGGCGTATGCTGCTCTTTTTATGATATTACCCGCGCGAAAGTTGAAACTAAAGTCGAATGTTTCAATTAAATTGGTTATTTCATTTGTTAATGTCATAGGTTTATATCCTTAATGTTTGATTGCAAATGGGTTGATAAATAGTAGAGTTGAGTAGTGGAGGTCAAAAATGAGTCCAGGCGCTTTTAGCGCATTTAGAGCGATATCATTGATACGTTGAAACTTGCCGAAAGTTACGATAGAGAGAGGTGCTGCAATGAGGCTGATGATAGCATCTAGAACCCTTGAAACAGTAGCTGCTACAAGTGAAAGGGCAACAGTTAACCTTGTTGAAATTTGCCTGTGAAATAAGCGGGGCGATTTTTTGCAAGTGGTAAACATCTTGAACGTGGGTGTGATAAAGCTCTTTGCTAGATATCCGATAGTCTCTCTTCGTTTAGTAAAGGGTGCATGTGGATTGATAGCTTTTAGAAGGTTTAAGTAGGGGCCGCATGCTATAAAACGGGAAGCTTTTAGCTGGACATTTGTTCCTTTTACGAGTTGTTCATTGTTTCCTAGGGTTGCGGCTTCTGCAAGAATCCCAAAGACGCCCGTAACAACGTCTGTAATGGACGTAATTAATGAGAGGGGAACAAGGGTTAAAAAGGCTGCGCGCTGTGAGATTCCGCTTAAGGAATCTTTAGAATAAATATGTGCATTTGTTGTTAGTTGAGAATAGCTCATTTTTTTGTCTCCTTATGGGGTGAAAATAAAGGGATTTATGAAAATGGCGGATAGGTAGAATAGATCAGTCAAGAGTGCGGGCGCTTTTAGTCCATGAAACGCGGCATTATTTATACATTGAAACTTGCCGAGAGTAAGTATTGAAATAGGCGCTGCTATAGTACCAATAACTCCATCTAAAGCTCTTGAAATGATCGCGACTATGGATGTGAGAGCGTATGATAGCCTTGATGAGATGTGCCTGTGAAAAAAGTTGTCTGAGGATCTAAATTCTGTGGCCTTTTTAGAAGGGGGAGAAATGAAACAAGGTGCTAGATAGCCGGTAGGTTGATGTTTAGGGTTCGTAAAGGGTGCATTTGGATTGATAGTTTTTAGAAGGTTTAAGTAGGGAGCGCTTATGATATTTCCAAAGGATTTTATATGAGTATTAGTTTCTCGCAACAGGTGCTTATTTCTCCCTAAAGTTGAAAGAGATGCTATCACCCCAAAAATACCCGAAACAAGATCTGTAATCGATGCAATTGTAGATAGGGGAACAAGAGATAGAAAGGCTGCTCTTTGAGTAATTCCACTTAGCGAATCATGAGTGTAAGCATGTGCATTTGCTGCTACTAGTGAAAAAGTCATTTATACATTTCCTTAACAATAAAAATTGTGCGAAGGGTATATCAGCTTCTCTTTTTTTATTCAAAAAAGAAATCATCTGCTAATATCTCTCCCCAAAAATAATGAGAAAAAGATGATTGGTTTTTGCCCGCTTGCATCAGGGTCCAAAGGAAATGCAATTTACATTGGAACGGAAAAGACAAAGATTCTGATCGACGCAGGCCTTTCGCAAAAACAGATTCGCCTGCGATTAAGCGAAATCGGCGTTGAGTTAGAAGATATCGATGCGATCATAGTTACGCACGAGCACTCCGATCATATATTGGGTCTTAAAACGCTTAATCAAAAGCTAAAGATTCCGGTTTTTGCAAACCGAGAGACGGCAACAGGCATCTATAAAAATTTAGGCTTTGTTCCAAGTGCCAAAATCTTTACAACGAATGAGCCTTTCTCTTTCCAAGATATTGAGATTCTACCCTTCAGTATTCAGCATGATACGAGAGATCCTGTAGCGCTTCGTATTAGGGCTGCGGGTAAGACAATCGGCATCTGTACCGATTTGGGCTTTGTAACAACGATTGTGAAAAAGAATCTGCTCTTTTGTGATCTGCTCTACCTGGAGGCCAACCACCACCCTGATCTTGTAATGGCATGTCCCAGACCCCAGGTCTATAAAACAAGAGTGTTGGGAAGGCAAGGTCATCTTTCGAATGCAGCATGCGCTGAGCTTCTCGATTTTCTTCATCACGACAAGCTGAAGCTTGCCTATCTTGCGCACCTATCATCCGAGTGCAACTCGAAGGAGCTTGCTATGAAGATGGTGTCAGAACATCTTAGGGAGCGAAAAAAAGAGATCGATCTTAAGATTGCTCATCAAGAAAAGATCTCCCATTCTCACATTTTTTAAGGAAGCTCTGATTAACTGCTATTTTTAAGATCTTGGTTAAACTTTTAGCAGAAATCTTTTTTGGAGACCGGCCTAAACCTTTGACGGTTAGGAAAGGTCGAAAAAACGATTTATGCAAAAGTTTAGCAAGAGATTGAAAATATGAGTTGATCAGAGGTTCCTTAAGCGCCAAATAGAGCGCGCAGTCTTGCTCCTAAAGAAGGAGCTTCTGGCGCAGGAGCAGGCTTTGGTAGAAGGCCTGGCATCTCATTTGCAAGTGAAACAGCAGGGGAGAGATTGTTTTTATCATAGAAAACAGGTTTCCCTTCGCTCCATTTAACATGAGAGAGCATGCCAGGTGCAATTTCGCTGATTGCAGCAAAGATTGCTACGAGCCTGTTGTCAGTTGAGGGGTGGGTGTAGTTAAATTCGAAATATTTTTGAAGGAAGCCAGATGGCTGACTGTCTAACAGAAATTTTTGAAGGAAAAGCGCTCCTAATGGATTGAAACCAGCTTGCGCTGAAAAATAGGTGCCAGTAACGTCTGCTTCATACTCATTTTCTCTCGAACGACTCAGAGAGAAAAGGTTAGAAATATATGAAATGGCCTTAGCTATGATTTCATAACTCGCTTGGTATTTCTTCTCTATTTTAGATAATTTTTTCTCATCTTCTTCTGTTCGAATAACTTTGTTGATTAATTCTTTGTACTCAGGATCTTTTGGTTTTAGGTAGTTGTGAATAAGAAAACTCGACAGCCCAGTTGCAGGTAATGCTAGGAGATTTTTGTACATGCAGCTCATAGAGTGACGAGAGGCGATATGAGTCATTTCATGACCAAGGAGTGCAGCTACGACATCTTCTAAAGTGACACTTGATAGATCTATGGTTGCTTTCTTACCGTCTGGGAGATCAATTTCCAGTTCTTTCATACCCCCTGATTTGATAGCAATATCCAGGTCATAGACCAATTTACTAAAAACAGCGAGATTACCACCTGGAACTGCAAAGGCATTGTAACTATTAGAGGCTAGGGTTTGGACCTGATATTCAAAGGAGTGGTCCTTGTCAGGGTTTAATAAACTTTTATTATCATGTTTAAGTTTCTCAAATACTCTTTGAACAACGGAATCAATGGTCCTATCTTCATTTTTCAAAAAATCTCTAGAGACCCTCAAACCAGCTGTCACAGCTGGATAGAAGAGGTATTTTCCAAGCACTTCTTCTATTTTTCGGGGGATAAGATGAAATTTTCTTTTTCCATTAATATGGTTGGTAGGGAAAAAAGTATTTTTGAAGGGAGAAAGAATGGGACTTGCTGCCCAAGTAAAAAAGGATGCGCTTAAGAAGATGGGATAGGTGATTACCGTTATGACCTGGCTTGCAAGTCTTGCACTATCATATAGAGCATTGTTTATGAGATAGATAGGTTTTGACCATTTAAGGTCTGTAAGATCATAACGATTCAAATAATGAGTATGAACGCTTTGATTTGATCTTGCTTGAGCTTGATATAAAGTGTTATGTTGAACTACTGCTGCCATAATTAAATTATCTCCCAATTAAAATTGGGTAGATAATATCAACTCTAGTTTATTTGTTCAATTAACTTTATAAGAGTTTAAATATTTATACTAATATCTAAAATACTCAATGGTGAATAAAACGTGATATTGATACAAGATTAATTGTTGCGTTTCGATCTCTCGTATCTCTCGGGTGAAGAGCGATGTAGCCTTTACTAGAGTCAGGATCATAAAGAGTTACAGCTAAATTTCCAACCAAGGGAATCATTTCAACAACTCCTCTTAAGGAATCTCTGATTAACTCAGGTGAGGCCGCAGATTTTAAGCTGGCTTCGCCAGCTTAAAAGCCGCGTTAGAGACAGGCGAGCA
>Ga0114933_10001545_pt1 | contig 25510 bp, 19 predicted proteins | sample 4SBtaG_FD_89691 | JGI IMG/M metagenome (GOLD analysis project Ga0114933, IMG submission 89691) | Deep subsurface microbial communities from Kolumbo volcano to uncover new lineages of life (NeLLi) - 4SBTROV12_W25 metaG | ecosystem: Environmental > Aquatic > Marine > Volcanic | place: Kolumbo... | reverse complement strand
TTCTGCTTATGGACAATCATATCCTGTTAGTCATGGAACTGATTTAGGAAATGGAATGATGGGACCAGATCTGGCACCATATGAATCAAAAGGAACAAGTCATTCTAATATTCAAACTGGTGGTGGTGGCGGTGACGATAATTATAATTTTATTTATGATCCAATAACAAATGAAAAAACATCTATTTATGGCAAAAAAGGACAAAATATTTTAAAAAAATTCATTAGAGAAATTGAAAAAAACATGAACTAATATCACTTGGGTATCAAAATATTCGCACCAAATAAAATATTCAATTTTTGTTTGATATTTTCATAATTTTCACTGTTTGCCATATTTGTCAGGACATAACAAATTTTTTTTTTATCTTGATTGTATCCATTTTAAAAATAGTCCAAATGTGAATTTTTTATTGTGAATGGACATGAACTTGAATTTAATGTAATGTTTTGTAACTCATCAAAATTATGTTTTTTTTTTTCACATATTAATTTAATTCCATAAATAAAATAAACCATGCTTGTTATGCCAATTAAAAACATTAATATTAATAAATAATTTAATATTTGTGAAAAAACGAATATTAAATTATCAAATTATTAAATGATTTAAAGATAAAATTTTTTAGATAAAATATTAATGACAGAAGTAAATTATAGTGTTGGAATTGATTTGGGAACTACATATTCTTGTGTTGGAATATGGAATCATGGTCAAGTAGAAATAATAGCCAATGATCAAGGTTACAAAACAACACCATCATACGTAGCTTTCAATGATAATGAAAGATTGGTTGGAGAAGCAGCAAAATCGCAAACAGCCATGAACCCTATAAACACTGTTTTTGATGCTAAAAGATTGATTGGAAGAGATTTTGATGATGAACATGTTCAAAAAGATTTGAAAACTTGGTCATTTAGAGTAGTCAAAGGTCCTAAAAATAAACCACAAATCCTTATCAAACATAAAAACAAAGAAAAACTTTATTTCCCAGAAGAAATTTCTTCAATGGTATTGATCAAAATGAAGGAAACAGCTGAAGCATATTTGGGTGGAAAAGTTGGGAGTGCTGTGATAACTGTTCCAGCATATTTCAATGATGCCCAAAGAAATGCCACTAAAGATGCTGGTAAAATAGCAGGTTTGAAAGTAGCAAGAATTATTAATGAGCCCACGGCAGCAGCAATTTCTTATGGATTGGACAAAAAAGATGGAGAACAAAATGTATTGATTTTTGATCTTGGTGGCGGAACTTTTGATTGTTCGTTGCTTTCTATCGATGATGGAATTTTTGAAGTGAAAGCTACAGCAGGAGATACACATCTTGGCGGTGAAGATTTTGATCACAACATGGTTATGCATTTTTGCAAGGAATTTAAAAGAACGCATAGAAAAGATTTATCCAAGGATCCAAGAGCAATGAGACGTCTTAGAACTGCTTCTGAAAGAGCCAAAAGAACCTTGTCTAGTTCAACACAAGCATTTATTGAAATTGATGCTTTATATGATGGAATTGATTTCAATAGCACTATCACACGTGCCAAATTTGAAGAAATGAATTTATCACTTTTCAGATCAACAATGAAACCAGTCGAAAAAGTTTTGAGAGATGCTAAAATGAGTAAAAGGGATGTTCATGAAATTGTTTTGGTGGGTGGTTCGACAAGAATTCCTAAAATTCAAAATTTGTTGAAAGAATATTTCAATGGAAAAGAACCTAACTATAGTATCAATCCAGATGAAGCAGTGGCATATGGTGCGGCTGTCCAGGCAGCAGTGTTAAATGGAACTATTGGTTCCAAAGGACAAGATATACTTCTTTTAGATGTTACTCCATTGAGTTTAGGTTTGGAGACTGCTGGTGGTGTCATGACAACACTGATCAAAAGAAACACAACCATCCCAACAAAAAAAGAACAAACTTTCTCAACATATTCTGATAATCAACCAGGTGTTTTGATCCAAGTATTTGAAGGAGAAAGAAGTATGACAAAAGATAATAATCTTCTTGGAAAATTCCAACTTGATGGTTTTCCACCAATGCCCAGAGGTGTTCCTCAAATCAATGTTACTTATGATGTTGATGCTAATGGAATTTTGAATGTATCAGCCAAAGAAATTTCGACTGGCAAAGAAAACAAAATTCAAATTAAAAATGATGGAAATCGTCTTTCACAATCAGATATTGATTCAATGGTAAGAGAAGCAGAAAAACACAAAGAAGAAGATGAGAAACAAAAAAAAAACATAGATGCTAAAAATTCATATGAAAATTATGTGTATCAAATTAAAAATTCTATTAATGATGAAAAAATCAAAGATAAAATTCCAGAAAATGACAGAAAAGAACTTGAAACATTAGTTGAAGAAAACATCAAATGGTTAGATGAAAGTTCTTTTGAAGAAACATCCATTTATGAAGAAAAACAAAAAGAATTAGAAAACAGAGTTAGGCCAATAATGACCAAAATGTATAAATCAGCTACTGGAGATATACCTTCTAACATGCCAACTGGTAATATGCCAACTGGTAATATGCCAACTGGTGATATGCCTTCATCGAATGGAACATCAAATCCAGTTGAAGAACCAAATATTGAAGAAGTTGATTGATTTGAACCAACAAAAAATTATATATTTATGGATTATGTGATTTTTTATTCTTGTTATGGTTATTGTAAAAACGTTTGGTCTATCAAAAACGTCTTGTTATTTTAACATATTCATCACAACTCATTTTATCATTTTTAACTGGATATTCATCTTTAAAATATTCAAACACAAATTGTGGATTTTCAATACTAAAATTATCGTGAGCTTTACCTTTTTTAACTAATTTTTTTATTTTTTTGTTTAATTGTTTTATGAACAAACGATTTCTTTCTAACAAAAAATATACTTGAAGTTCAAGCATTAACATATTTTTTATGCCATCTTTTGAATCTATATATATTGTAGAAAGAATCACATTGTTCAGTTTGATAAAATCCTCAAGACTGAGTTCTGAACCATAAATTTTATCATTGTTTAAAAAACCAATTTTTCTGTTTAGGTACAATTCATTTAAATTTATTTGTTTTACAGTGAAATTTGTTATTTTTTCATTGTTATTTTCAAAATAATTGCTAAAATCTATTATTTTGTCAAAAAAATCATATTTAAATCCATCTATTTTTTCCATTTCAAACCATTGATTTTCACTAATTGTTGAATAATATAGTTTATTTACCATATTTTTTCTAATTTCATGTTTTACTTGTACTATTTGGTTATCTAATGGAATGTACAATTCTCCATTTTCTTTCAATAACTGTAATAGTGTGAATATTTGTCCATTCCAATTTTTAACGGTGGATAAATCGAACATTATTTTGTCAGCTCTATTTTTTAACAAATCCAGTTTATTTCCAATATCATTGAAATTTAATTTTATTGAGCAAGGTTTAACTTTTATTTTGTCGATTTCATCCCCATCATTATTGACACACAAATCGAAATATCCAACATGTTTTTCTGTGTTAACACACCCCAATAAAATATATATTTTTGGTAAAGTAATTAAATATTCTAACACACAATTTGTATGTTCATCTGAATATTCATCTATATCTTGACATTTAAATGGTGTTTCAACTGGTGATTCAATTGGTGATTCAATTGGTGATTCAATTTCTGTTGTTGTTTGACCGCCAAATTTTAAATATAAATCCACATAATTTTTCAATATGTTTTTTCCATGTTTTGAAAACAGATTTATTCCATTAATTTTATTCATTAATTATAATTAATATTTTTTTTCAACTTTGTGTGTCATACATTTTCTTGTTTTTTCGTTTTGCTGTTTTGGTAAATGTTCAATAATCTTGATTATGGATATATGTCCCACTCTCCAAAATGTTAAATTTCCTAAATTTCCCATCCAAATTCTATTTTTGTCAAAAACTTTATTTAATTAAATTATGAAGGTGTACAAAAATATATCAAATGGACATAAATAATTCTTTTGTTTGATATTTAAAATGGAATTAAAAATAAGAAAACCAAATGATTTTCACCACCATTTACGTGATGGTGAAATGTTAAAAACTACAGTTAAACATTGTTTTAAAAAATTTCAAAATGTAATAGTAATGCCCAATTTAAAACCACCAATATTTACTATCAAACAAGCATTGGACTATAGAAAAAGAATTATTAAAACTATGAACAAAATAGGACTGTTAAATGGAAATCCACTCATGACCTTATACATGAGCAAGAATCTGATAATAGAAGAATTAAAAGATTTGAAAAATCATCAAACTATTTCTGGAATTAAATATTATCCTAAAAATGCTACCACTAATTCATCAAATGGCATTAAAAATATTATGGAAATATTTCATGTTCTAAAAATTATGGAAGAAGAAAATATCCCTCTCTTAATTCATGGTGAAAGTATAAAACCAAATACAGATATTTTTAAAAAAGAACAGATTTTTATAGAAGAAGAATTGAAAACTATTATTAAAAAATTTCCTAACCTAAGAATTGTTTTAGAACACATCAGTACTAAAATGGCAGTTGAATTTGTAAAATCACACCAAAATGTGTTTGCAACTATAACTCCCCATCATTTGACATATGACAGAAATGCTATTTTTGATGGTGGAATTCATCCTAATTTGTATTGTTTACCAATCCTTAAAAAACGAAAAGACAAAATTGCTTTGGTTAAAGTGGCCACGAGTGGTCATAAGAAATTTTTTTTAGGAACGGACAACGCTCCACACAAAAAAGAAAATAAATTGTCTAAATGTGGTTGTGCTGGTATTTTTAATAGTCCAGTTGCCATAGAAATAGTTACAGAAATATTTGAAAATGCTAATTCTTTAAATAAATTAGAAAAATTTATAAGTACGAATGGTTGTGATTTCTATGGATTGTCACATAATAACGAATTTATAACCTTAAAAAAAATAGAATGGCAAGTCCCATATATTATAGATAATTTAACACCATTATGTTCTGGTGAAAAATTAAAATGGAAAATTATTAAATGAATAAATAAATTCATAAATATTTAGTGAATCTAGAAAAACTTCCAAATGATTTATTTCTTTTTAGTTGAGATTTTTTTTTTGAAATTTGGTCAATCAGATAACCTTTTTTTTTTATTTTAAAATATCTAATAGCAAATTTAACAGCTGATGTTTCTCCCAACTTAAATCCATCTTTAATGATTTTAGGTTCAAATCTTAAAAAATCTACTTTAATAGGATTATCAACAATAACCACATCATTTTTTTTTATTATTTTTTTAGCATATTTCATATTTTGATTATTTGTTCTACAAATATCTATTATTCTTGCCAAGTAATATAAAATATTATCTCCTTCATTAGAATATTTATAAAAATGGGCATCATCATAACCTATAATTAATTTTATGTCAGCTTTAGAATCATCAATATATTCTATTGGGTATAGTTGAAGTAATCCACCATCGGTGTATATTTCTCCATTTATTTCTACAGGAGATGATATGATCCATGGTGTTCCTGAAGCTGTCACATATTTTTTAATTTTTGGATTTAGACCATTTATATATTGGAATATTCCTGTTCTTATATTAGATACCACACAATTGAATTTATCCATGTAATTTTTTTCTTGAATTTTGTATTTTTCTACTATATCTTGAAGTTTATTTTTATAAACTCCATTTTTATAGAAAACACTATAAGCTGTGACTATACCATTTATGAATGGAACTTTAGAAAGTGGTGAAAATATATCAGTTGAACAACTAATATTGGTCCAAATATCTTTTAATTGTTCAATATTTCCAGATGCCACACCTAACCCATTTAGAGCTCCAACAGAACATCCATCTATCTGATATAATTCAAAATATTCCGAATAACTTTTATATAATCTATAGATAAATCCAGCTTGAAAACAACCTTTCACTCCACCACCTGGTAATATAAAATGAATTTTTATTTTATTCATTAATTAGATAATATATTTTATATTTTTTTGAAAAACTATCTCTAAAAATAGTCACAATTTTATCCTTTGGAAGCATGTGACTTATTCTGAAGCAAAGACCGTAAAAGCCTGGTTAATTGTGCTTTGAAGGGACAAAGAATATTTTTTTGTAAAAAAAAGTTGAGGTTCATAAATTTGTTTTTTCTGAAATACAAAATAAAATAAAAATTACAAAAAAAATAAGATCAGAGAAAATATAATTGGAGCAATAATAAATAAAAAAATTCCAATAATTTATTTCACATATAGTAATTGGGATAATCTACGTCAAAATATAAATAATTTCATTAAAAAAATTATTTTAGATAAATTTGGTAAACTAACAATAAATTCATTAGAATGTGTCCATAAAGGAGGACGTAAATATAATTATGATTTTGATATAATAGTAAATAAAACTAATATATTAAATATAGAATTTAAATTTAATGCTAAAAATATTAATGACACACCACAATTTGTCTCACCCATGAAACCATCAAAATATTTTAGTGATTCTTATGAATCATATTATTTCACTAATTATTTACCAATTTTATCCGAAAAATATAATTTATCTTTACCAAATCACAATGAATATATCAATAATATTCATCAAACAAAACCTAAATTTATGGAATTATTTCAAAAAAAATATTATAGTGGTTGTTCTAGAAGTAGTAAATATACTGCTAATAAAAATGATATAAATTTCTATGAAAATGCCAAAAAAATTTCAAAAGAAAGTATTATTAATTTTATTAAAAATACTTCTTTGAATATTGCAAAATTATCAGAATATTTGAAAAATACCCAAAAAAATAAAATTTATATGTTATATAAAGATGGGGAATTTAATATAGAATATTCTAATTTAAATAATCATATAATTAAATCCTATATTAAAAATCCTAAAATATCATCTTATATAGCAACAACAGAAAATGGAATTAAAATTAAAATATTATTGAGATGGAAAAATGGTAATGGAATAGCTTTTCCTTCTCTTCAAATATCATAAATAGGCATAATTTCATTTAATTCTGTTGAATTTATTGCGTTATTTCCAAAATATAAATCAATAAATTTTTTGGTTTTGATATTTTCAAAAGATTTTATTATTTTTTTGTATAATTCTATTAAATTTTTATTTGAAATTTTTGATTCAGAATAATTAACACAAATTAAATGATTTTCTATTAAATATTTTAAATTATCATTTATTAAACAATATTTAAATTTATAATTTCCCACTCCATAACCTCTATTTATTACTAATAATGGTTTGGTACATCCTTTTTTAATAATATAATTTTTTTTATCTTTATTTTTATATTTTTGGATAACTAATTTATTATTAATTATGTCTGAACTATAAATTAAAAGTGTATTATTTTTATTATCAGTTAAATATTTTTTACATTGATTCCATACAATATTTCCTATACTTGTTACAAATTTTAATTTAGATAATGTTGTTGAATTTAGATATAATTTTTTCAGTTCAACAATATTTTCCAATGTTCCAAAAATAGTATAATTACTATTTTTTAAAACAAATTTACTATTTATTTTTTCACTGTCATATTTATTTTGAATTAATAATATAATAGTTTCTTGTTTTGTTTCAATATAATCATCATTACACTCTAATAAATTTAATATAGTGAATTTTTCTAAAATAAATTTTCTTGTTTTATCATAATACAAACAATTTAAAAAATTTTTAGGCAATACAAAACTTAAAATTCCATTTTTACTAAGTAATTTTAATGATTTTATAACAAACAGAATAAAAATATTGGGTCTTCCATTAAAATAATTATAATAATATGGTTCGACATTTTTTTTTTTAATAACAAAATATGGAGGATTTCCTATAATAAGATCAAATTTATCCATTTTTTCATAAGATAAAAAATTATCATTATGGATTTTAATATTATTTTTTTCTAGATTTTTAATTGAATTATAAATTTTTTTATTAAATTCTATTCCAATTATATTTAAATTTTTAAATTTTTTATCTAATATAGATATAAATTCACAAGAACCACAAGAAGGTTCTAAAATATTATTAATATTTTTCATGAATGGTTTTAATAAATTTAAAATTTTATTAATAGTATTTGGTGGTGTAAAATATATACCATTAATTTTTTTAGTTTTTTTATCAATATTTTTTGTTAATTTATATGATAATTCACTATAATCCATTATTATAAAATAAACGAATTAAAATAATAAAATAAATTTTTAATAAAATATGATATTGAAAATTCAAAAATTTATAAATCAAAATTAATGCTTTTCATGATTTATTTACTTTGTAAAAATCATAAATATCATTGGGCATGTCAAGAATCGGTAATAATGGAATACAAAAATAATAAACCATTTAGGCAATTTTGTCAGATTAGATTGATTGATGAATTAAATAAAAATGATATTCCGGATGAAAAATTAAAACAAATTCATGAAGAATTTAATTGGAAAAAAAAAAACAAACAGTTCTATGAGAAATTTATGAATAAAAATGAAACAAGATTTAGCATGTATGTTTTAACATATCATTTTGATATATTGGATGAGTGGTCATGGAACAAAATAAATGATATTAATTATAGATATGAATATGAATGTAACCATCATATAAGTCATCCTGTTATTCATAAAAAACCTATTTGATTTTATGATTTAACACCATGTGTTCATTATGAATGAACATTCTCATGAATAAACATTCAACAAATATGAATTAAAACCAAGAAGTTCAATTAAAATAATTATGTTTTATTGATCATGGAAAATAATAATGATGTTTATTGCAAGTGTGAAGAACATTGACCATTACAACATGTAATTTACAAAAAAAATATATTTAATTTTCAATCAATATATAATTATTTTTGGCATGTTTTCATGGTCCTAATAAAACAGTTTAAATTTCATATTTCTTGTTATGGTTAAAACCAAAACGAAATACCATGAATAATCATAAACAAATTTGTTCAGAATTAAAACTGCTCCATTAAAAAAATGGTATTTTTCATACATTTTACATAACAATTCTGGAAATAGTGAAATGTTTTTTTATACAAACAAATTCAAAATCAAAACTAATCTCAGGAATAATGACCATGTCTCCTTTATTGATATTGTCTCCCAATTCATATTTATCTCCATTTGGTTTTTTAACTAAAATAGACAATTTTGTTATGTTTATCGCTGGATTAAAATATTTAATATTATCCGATTTTGCCATTTTATATTTTCCACAATCTCTGTCAAAAACTAATTTTGAAAAAGCTTTGTTCATATGAATGTTTGTACCTTTGTAATTTCCGCCAAATTCTTTTATTTCCAGAATCAAATATGGGTAATTTTCTAAATTACCATCTATATTGCTATATTTTGGAAATATAGTTGATATCAATTGAACAGATTGAATATTCGTAATATTCAGTGTTTCTTCATTTATTAATTCAATTGAAAAATCATTTATGTTTGGATATTTTTCTTTATTTCTATCAGTTGAATTAATGGATATTCTATGTTTAATTGTTAATATTTTTGGATTTGTTGAATCATTGGAAAAATAAGTTGAATCCACGAAATTAGATTTAACAGATTTTCCAAATTTTTTTAATTCTTGTTTTCTTGAATTGAGCAAATCATCAATTAAATTTTTGTTGTCTGTTTTAGTACTTGTGTCATTAATTTTATTTACATTGTTTGTTTTTGTATTTGTATCACATGTTTTATTAATTTTGATATTTTTATTGTTTGTTTTGGTATTTTGGATATTAATTTTGATATTTTTATTGTTTGTTTTGGTATTTTGGATATTCATTTTTATATTTTTATTGTTTGTTTTGGTGTTCATATTGTATTTTTTAACATTTTCATCGTTTGTTTTAGTGTTTGTGTCACCTGTTTTAGTATTCTCAATGTTCATTTTAACATTTGTATTTTTGATATTTTCAATTTTTGTTTTGTCAATTTTTGTTTCATTTAATTGATTTTTTTTCTTTATAAAATTTACGAATAGTTTGATTTGTTTTTGATCAAATGATTTTTCATTTAAATCTATTTTATTGATAATATAATTTATATCATCTAAGGTTATATTTTTCATTAATTTGCCACAAGAATCAGATAAATCATCATATATTTTAACATTAATTTTTTTAGCATTTTCATTTTCACGCTCGATATTTCCAATATTTTTATCAAATTCAATATTGGTATCTTGTTTTTCTTTGTTTTTCATGAACAAATCATTTGGATCATAATTTAAATTTTCAAAAGACAAATTTTCATTTTTTTTATTTTCATCATTGTTGATTTTAATATTTTCCAAAAAATCATCATTATTTATGGGATCATTTTTAGAGAAAATTTTTTGAATGCTCAAATCTCTTATAATTCCAAATTTATCTTTTATATTATTTCTTGTATTGTCACCAATCTCATAAGTCATGTTAAAGCTTAAAAATATTTAAAAAAAATTTTTTGTACGAATCATCCATGTTAATGTTTGATTTATTTTTTAATAGTTTTAATTATATATGAATCAATTTTGTAAAACTTCACATGGAACTAACACAATAAAAAAAAATCAAACTAAAAATTATTGTACAAATATTATTTCACCAGACATTAATTTATCAAGACAACAAATTAATGAAAATATGTTATCCAGAAATTTTAATTTGTATAAAACTCAAACTGTTCTGGACAATAGAATTTTGAGTAATGAAGAAAAAAAAAAACTAAATATTAATCCATATGACAATTCATGTAACAACAGTGATATTTCCTATAAAAATATTCAAACAAATAATTCACGTTCTGATTTCAATGTGAGATTTTCAAAACTTAGACCATTTCCAAAAAAACACAAAAAACTTCCATATTTTAATTTGATGCCCAAAAATACGAGATATTTTAGTACAAAAAACAAATAATAAAATTAAATAAAATAATTTGTAATTATATGTCAGGAATGGTTTCTACAAGTCCAAGAAAGTTAAGTAGTCTCAGTTCAGGAATTTTTGATGACCTAAGCAGCGATTCTGGTTTGAGTGGTTTTACAGGTTTAGGAAGTTCAAGAAGCAAATCAAGAAGCAAATCAAGAAGTGGATCAAAAAGCAAATCAAGAAGCAAATCAAGAAGTGGATCAAGAAGCAAATCAAGGAGTGGATCAAGAAGCAAATCAAGGAGTGGATCAAGAAGCAAATCAAAAAGCAAATCAAAAAGCAAATCAAGAAGCAAATCAAAAAGCAAATCAAAAAGCAAATCAAGAAGCAAATCAAGGAGTGGATCAAGAAGCAAATCAAAAAGCAAATCAAAAAGCAAATCAAGAAGCAAATCAAGAAGTGGATCAAGAAGCAAATCAAGGAGTGGATCAAGAAGCAAATCAAGAAGTGGATCAAGAAGCAAATCAAAAAGCAAATCAAGAAGCAAATCAAGGAGTGGATCAAGAAGCAAATCAAGAAGCAAATCAAGGAGTGGATCAAGAAGCAAATCAAGAAGCAAATCAAGGAGTGGATCAAAAAGAAAATCAAGAAGCGGATCAAGAAGTGGATCAAGAAGCAAATCAAGAAGCAAATCAAGAAGTGGATCAAGAAGCAAATCAAAAAGCAAATCAAGAAGCAAATCAAGGAGTGGATCAAAAAGAAAATCAAGGAGTGGATCAAGAAGCAAATCAAGAAGCAAATCAAGAAGTGGATCAAGAAGCAAATCAAGAAGTGGATCAAGGAGTGGATCAAGAAGCAAATCAAAAAGCAAATCAAGAAGCAAATCAAAAAGCAAATCAAGAAGCAAATCAAGGAGTGGATCAAAAAGAAAATCAAGAAGCAAATCAAAAAGCAAATCAAGGAGTGGATCAAAAAGAAAATCAAGGAGTGGAACAAAAAGAAAATCGAAAAAAAATAAATCTAATTATAAAATTGAACTTGTTTCTGTTTTTAAGAATAGCAAAATTAAAATGTTTCAAAATGGGATAAAAAAAAAAGGTTTTTATGTCCCAATAAAAGATTTTAATAAAAGAAAAACACAAGGTTGGATTTCAGCTGTTTGGTTAAAACATCCAAGAAGAAGAAGAAAAGCTGTTCATCCTGATTATGTCATAAAACACTTGAAAGAAGGATACACAATAGAGACATATCAACAAAATGTCCTTGATTTGGTGGAAAATCCCGATTATTTAGATTTCAGATATTGGAAAATATTGGACACATGTAACAAAAATCCAAAATGTAAAAAAAACAAACTTGATAAAAATGATATTTTACGTAAATCTAAACTTGTGAAAAGCTCAAATCACAGAAGCAACAAAATTCCTGTTATGTATAATTTGAGGGATACCAACAACACAATCAAAACAAAAAAAATAAATAAATCTTATTTGAAGTTTTTGAGACTATTGAGAAAAAAAAAAATAAAAAGAGAACCATACAAGATTCAAAGAAGTGCTGAGACAAATTATTGTAAGTTACCATGGAAAAGAGAGAGATTTTTGAAAGATGATAAATTATACACTGGTTGTGTTAAAGAAGTTTACTATGATGAAAATTGGAACAAAAAAAACCGAGAAATAGCCAGAACACATTTAGATAAAATATTGGTTAAATCTAACAAAAGACCTTTTGAAGAAAATTTTCATGGAAGAACAAGAATTGTAAGTGATCCATTTTGTGCTACGGAAATAGACACTGATTCTATTATTACAAAACATGGATGGTGTGAAAAAAATGTACCATTTGAAACTGTAAATTATATAAACAGTAAATCCAAAGAACCTTGGTTAAACTATGGAAAAAAAAGAAACGATAGTGATGACAGTGATGACAGTGATGATGATAGTGATGACAGTGATGATGATAGTGATGATAACGATGATGATAGTGATGACACTGATGATGGTGATGATACCGATGATGGTGATGACACTGATGATGGTGATGTCACCGATGATGGTGATGATGACATTGATTTTGGTAGTGCATTTTCAGGCCTTTAAAATTAAAGTGACAAATAATCTTATTTAACCAAGAATTTTTGTTGAACCAGACATTAAATATGAATTAAACCTTTCATTTTCAATATATTTCCATGATATTTATTATTTAAAATTTTATAAATCTAAAAATTCATGAATAAAAAATACGCAATAAAAATTAATATTATTTCACATCATAACCAATATGGATTAAGCAATGATGTGTCACTTTTTTTGAAAAATATGAAATTGTGCTTTTATTTAAAATTTAAGGTAAGTTTTAATTTTGTTAATTTTTATTCCAATAAATGTCCGAAAGCTGATATTAATATTTTTATTGAAATAGTAAATGGAATAATGACCAAAACAGCCAAATATAATATTTTAATTCCAAATCAAGAATGGTTTTTTAAACATTGGAAAAATTATTTGGATAAATATGATTTAATTTTGTGTAAATCACAATATTCTAAAAATATATTTTTGGAAATAATCAAACAAACAAAATGTAAAACAGAGGTTAAATATATTGGTTGGACAAGTATGGACAGAAATGTCAAAACATTGAATAAAATTAAAAATTATAATAAAATTCTACATTTATGTGGAAAATCTATTTATAAAAACACACAATTAATAATTTCTTCATGGAAATCATCATATCCAGAATTAATCATAGTTTTCAATCCACAAAATGTAAAAATAAAACCTAAAATTCAAGATAACATAAAGTACATTCAAACCAGATTAGATGAAAATAAATTAATTCAAATAATGAATATTTGTGGAATCCATTTATGTTGTAGTTCTACAGAAGGTTTTGGACATTACATCAATGAAGCAAAATCTACTTTTTCTGTAGTGTTAACAACTGATTTTCCTACTATGAATGAATTAATAAATAAAGATACAGGGTTTTTGGTTAAAAAAAATAAAAAAATAAAAATGAAGAAAACATTAGGGTACAGAGTATCTTTTTGTAAAAAAGATTTCCAAGAGAATATAGAAAATATTTTAAAAAAAAATAAAAAAGAATTAAAAGAAATAGGAAAAAATACAAGAAAATCTTTCATAGAAAATTCTAAAAAACATCGAGAATTATTGAAAAACATATTTACATCAATATTTTCAAAAATAAGCTTTTTAAAAAAAAAAATGGAAAAAAAAGAAAAAAAATCTAAAAAATCTGATAATTCTGACAATTCTGAAAATTATGAAAATTCTGAAAATTACGAAAATTCCGAAAATTCTAAAAATTCTGAAAATCATGAAAATTCTAAAAATTCTGAAAAATCTTACAATTCTAAAAAATCCGACAATTATGACAATTCTGAAAATTTTGAAATAGATTTACCATTAATATCAATAGCAACACCTACATATAACAGAAGACAACTTTTTAAAATGGCCATTTATAATTATAAAAACATATATTATCCAAAAAATAGATTTGAATGGGTAATAGTGGATGATAGTGACAAAGGGAAAGGAGTTGAAGATATGTTACCAAAGGAAGAAAATATTAAATATGTCAGATTGGAAAAAAAAGTAACAATAGGAAAAAAAAGAAATGTTTGTGTCGAGAATTGCAAACATTCATATATATTGTTTATGGACGATGATGATTATTATTATCCTGAAAGTGTGAATATAAGAATAAATAAATTGATAGAATGTGGAAAGGAATGTGTTTTTAGTTCTACAATAGGATGTTTCCATATTACCAAATATATAAGCATGATGAATGTTCCACCATGCAATTTACCATTCAATGAACGTGTGTCAGAAGCCACATTGACATTTAAAAAACAATTTTGGGAAAAACAAAAATTCAATGATAATTCTGTTGGTGGAGAAGCAAAAGAGTTTTTAAGAGAGAGATTTGAGAATTGTGAAGAGATAGAATCAGATAGAATTTTGGTATCGCTGCTTCATAGTAAAAACACATCCCACAAAAAATTAATAACAGATAAACCAAATGGATGTCATTTTGGATTTAGTGATGATCTATTTTTATTTGTGACTAGTTTAGATAATGAGGAAGTATAAATCAAACGAAATATCGAACCTTGAAACTCAAGAATGGAACAGAATCAATATTCCGTTAAATTGTCATTCAAAATATCATGATAAATTATATGATATATTCAAATAAATTCTATAAAAAATACTCAAGAAATATTTATTCACAAAATGGCGAAGATGGAATAATAGAAGAATTACTTAAAAGATTGAGTATTAAAAATGGTTGGGTATGTGAATTTGGTGCTTGGGATGGAATCCATTTATCAAATACGTTTAATTTAGTAAAAAATAAAAATTTTAATGCTGTGTTCATTGAAGGAGATAATAAGAAATATAATGACCTGTTAAGAACTGTTGAAAAGTTTCAAAATATTGTTCCGATCAAAGCATATGTTGATCATAATAATACTTCTGACTCACTTGATAATCTTCTAAAGAAAACCAACATTCCGAATGATTTTGATATTTTGTCCATTGATATTGATTCATATGATTATCAAGTTTGGAAAAGCTTAAAAATGTACAAACCAAAAATTGTAATAATCGAAATTAATTCTTCAGTTAAAGTGAATAATTCAAATTGGGTACACACACCAAATAAATACCAAGGTACTGGTTTTAAACCTACTTATCATTTAGGAATTGAAAAAGGATACAAATTTGTACTGCACACTGGAAATATGTTTTTCATTAGGTGTGATTTATTTGATAAATTGAATATAACATATAATAATCCCTTAGAAAATTTCAGATCTTGTTGGGGTGGTGGAACATAAGTCTTTATTTATGAGTCAATAATACATATTTTACCAATTCCTTGAATTTATTTCATTAAAGGAACTGCTAAATTGTACAATTGTTTATTTTGAAGTTTCAAAAGTACAAATGTTGTGATAACATCAAAGTCAAATTACTATTTTGTATGGTTATCATAATTTTTTACTCAATCTTTATTTTTAATTATATTTTTGGTTATTAATTATATTTTTAATTATTTTTTTTAGTATTAAATGTTAGAAAATTTTTCAAAACATGAAATAAGAAAATTATCTCTTGAAAAACGAAAATCATATTCCAACATTTATATCCAAAATAAAAGTGAATCAATTATGGTGAATTTATTTAATTATTTTAATTTTAATAATTTTGGAGTCATTCACATGTTTTTACCAATCGTTAAAAATAACGAAGTAGACACAACTCTAATAATAAATAAAATTATCAGAAATTATGAAAACATAAAAATTATTGTTCCTGTGATAGATTTCCAAAATGAAGTTCTTATTCATAAATATTATTCTTCATATTTGAATGAAAATAAATATGGTGTTCCAGAACCAATATCTTCTAAATTATTTGTCAAATTAGATACCATTGATATAATTCTTGTTCCATTGCTTGTTTTTGATAAAATTGGTAATCGTGTTGGATATGGAAAAGGTTATTATGATAAATTTTTATCCAATCATAAATTAAATGATAGGTCAGTTAAAATAGGATTATCATTGGAAGAACCCATAGAATTGATATCTGATATAAATAACTATGACCAGAAATTGGATTATTGTATCACTCCAAATAAAATTCATAATTTTACACTTTTCGACAATGCTAATATCATTAACTACTTAAAGAAAAAACTATAATAATGTATTGATGGAAAATTTTGGTTCTTAATTAATATTTTTAAAAAACATATCTTTTTGTGGCCTCCAAGTCGGTTAACTACGGTTTTCCCCTCTGGAAACCCAGATAGGTCTCTAAGGATAATGTCTTATGAAATTTTGTATTTATTCAAATGTCTGAACTATTTTTTTTTAAAGCATATTTTTATGATTCCTGATTTTTTTTGATAATTATCATTTAATGGGCTATGGTATAATTTGATGGACTATGGTGAATATTTACACCATGGTTTCAATTAATATTTGTTGAAAAATATATTTGTTTAGGCTTCTTGTGTGGTAATAAATCAAAACAAAAATACCCTGAATCATAAAAACTGATAAATATGTTCAGTCCATCAAAGGATATATTTACACCATGGTTTCAATAAATATTTGTCGAAAAACATATTTATTTAGGCTTCTTGAATGGTCATAAATCAAAACAAAAAATTTTAATAAATATGTTTAGTCCATTAAAGGATAATGCCCAAATTCTCAACGAATCTTAATTAAACCAAGTGATCATTCAACAGTAAAAATATTTGTTTTTATATAATGAATTTAATTTTGGATCCTGACAATAACAAAAAATATGATGTGACATCAAACATTGGTAAAAGAATTTTGAAAAAATATATCAAACATTTTTTATGGGATAAAAATATGATTGCTGGTGTTCATTCCAGCCCTGGCGGTGGTGGTGGCGGTGGTGGTGGTGCTGACGATGGTGAAAGTGGTGCTGACGATGGTGAAAGTGGTGCTGGCGATGGTGAGAGCGGTTCTAGAGATTCTGCCACTGGTGATTCTGCTACTGGAATTTTTATGGACAAATACATCGAACATTTAGAAAATTCGTGGGAAGAATTGGAAGAATTACCAAAGCTAAAATTTAAAACCATAATGGAAATTGAAGATGAATCTATCAAATTGTCCTTCCTGTTGTTTTATGATTATTTTGATGAATTTGTGGAAAATTACAATAATGAGTATGTCAACAAAGAGATTTATTTATTGGCGTCATGGAAAGGTTCCATTGAAATTTTAGACTTTTTGGAAAAAAAAGGAGTTGATATTCATGTTAAAAACAAACATGGAGACAATGCATATTTATTGGCAACATGTAATGGACGAACTGAAATTTTGGACTATATTGAAAAAAAAGGTATTGATATTACTATCAAAAATAAATATGGAGACAATGCATATTTATTGGCGGTACGTTTTGGTCAAAAAGAATTATTGGACTATTTGGAGGAAAAAGGTTTTGACATTCATGTTAGGGCTAAAAATGGACACAATGCTTATTTAACAGCAATTTGTTTTGGTCAAATAGAATTGTTGGACTATTTAGAGGGAAAAAGATTTGACATTCATGTTGAGATTAAAAATGGAAATAACGTTTTCTTGCTTGCGGCATTCAATGGTCAAACGGTGGTATTGGACTATCTTGAGAAAAAAGGTTTTGATATCCATTTTGAAAATGATGATGGAACAAATGCTTATTTAATGGCAGTACGTCGGGGTTATGTTGAGACACTGAAATATCTCGAGAAAAAAGGTTGTGATATTCATGTCAAAAACAAACATGGGGAAAACGCATACTTGTTGGCTGTACGTTTTGGTCAGAAAGAATTATTGGACTATTTGGAGGGAAAAGGTTTTGATATTCATGTTAAAAACAAACGTGGGGAAAACGCATACTTGTTGGCTGTACGTTATGGTCAAAAAGAATTATTGAACTATTTGGAGGAAAAAGGTGTTGACATTCATGTTAGGGCTAAAAATGGATACAATGCGTATTTATTGGCGTCATGGAAAGGTTCCATCGAAATTTTAGACTTTTTGGAGGGAAAAGGAATTGATATCCATGTCAAAAACAAATATGGAGACAATGCATATTTATTGGCAACATGTAATGGACGAACTGAAATTTTGGATTATATTGAGAAAAAAGGTATTGATATTACTATCAAAAATAAACATGGAGACAATGCATATTTATTGGCGGTACGTTTTGGTCAAAAAGAATTATTGGACTATTTGGAGGAAAAAGGTTTTGATATTCATGTTAGGGCCAAAAATGGACACAATGCTTATTTTACAGCAATTTGTTTTGGTCGAATAGAATTATTGGACTATTTAGAGGGAAAAGGATTTGACATCCATGCTAGAACTAAAAATGGGAATAATGTTTTCTTGCTTGCGGCATTCAATGGTCAAATGGGGGTGCTGGACTATCTCGAAAAAAAGGGTTTTGATATTCATGTTAAAAACAAAGATGGAGACAATGTTTACTTATTATCCGCTTTTAATGGTAAAGTCGAAACAATGGAATATCTCGAGGAAAAAGGTTTTGATATTCATGTCAAAAACCATGATGGAAATGACGCATATTTGTCGGCGGCACATTTTGGTCAAAAAGAAATATTGGAATATTTAGACAAAAAAGGTTTTGAAATTTATGTCAAAAACAAACTTGGAAACAATGCTTACTTATTATCCGCTCTCAATGGTCATGTCGAAATATTAAAATATCTCGAGGAAAAAGGTTTTGATATTTGTGTCAAGAACAAAAATGGAAATAACGCATACTTGATGGCTGTACGAAATGGTAATATTGAAATTTTGGAATATTTGGAGAAAAAAGGAATTGACATTTATGCCAAAAATAAACAAGGGTTGGATGCTTTTTTAGTAGCTGCACTTTATGAACAGGTCAGAACATTGGACTATCTCGAAAAAAAGGGTTTTGATATTCATGTCAAAAACAAAGATGGACATAACGCATTCTTAGTGGCTGTTCAAAATGATAATATTGAAATTTTGGAATATTTAGAGAAAAAAGGTTTTGATATTCATGTCAAAAACAAAAGTGGATATAACGCATACTTAATAGCCACACAAAATGATAATATTGAAATTTTGGAATATTTGGAGAAAAAAGGTATCGATATTAATTTAAGAGCTAGGAGTGGATACAACGCTTTTTTGCTGGCTGTATTCCATGGTCATATTAGAATATTGGACTATCTCGAGAAAAAAGGTTTTGATATTCATGTCAAAAACAAAAAAGGATTTAATGCATACTTAATAGCAGCACAAAATGGTAATATTGAAATCATGGAATATTTGGATAAAAAAGGTATCGATATTAATTTAAGAGCTAGGAGTGGAAACAATGCTTTTTTACGGGCTGCATTCAATGGTCATATAAGAACATTGGACTATCTCGAGAAAAAAGGTTTTGATATTCATGTCAAAAACAAAAAAGGATATAACGCATACTTAATAGCCGCACAAAATGGTTATATTGAAATCATGGAATATTTGGAGAAAAAAGGTATCGATATTAATTTAAAAACCAGGGGGGTTAGAAACAATGCTTTTTTACTGGCTACATTCTATGGTCATATAAGAATATTGGACCATCTCGAGAAAAAAGGTTTTGATATTCATTTCAAAAACCATTATGGAGATAACGCATATTTGATGGCTATACAAAATGGTAATATTGAAATATTGAACTATTTGGAAGGAAAAGGAATTGACATTCATGCTAAAAATAAACTGGGACAGAATGCTTTTTTGCTGGCTGCTGGTCATAATCGTATTGAAATATTGGACTATTTGGAGAAAAAAGGATTTGATATTAATATAAAGAGTTTTTCTGGAAAAAATGCCCTGGATTTTTGCCCTAAAAAATCTCTTGATTTGTTGATTTATTTGTCTCAAAAAGGTTGTGATTATAATGGTCCAGACAATAGACACAAATGGATATCACGATTATATTATAGAAATGAACCCAAAGAAATTAAAATTGCTTTAGCAGATAATTGCTTGATTTGTCATGAAAAATCCATTGGTGACCATTTCATAATTTCCAGAACATCCAGTTGTCATTACACATGTCTCATTAGATGGTATGAATCCTATCCACACAAAAAGTTTTTATGTCCTATTTCTAATAGAAACATATGGAAATCTTCTAATCTGTTTAGGTTGATTGCTTGATAGATAATTAAATAAAACTTGAGTATTGTTAATGATTGAAACCATTCATTTTTTTGTTTTTTTCTCATGATTTATTTCTCGTTAAATAAAGAAATGCTAAAAACATATTTTTGTGGAAACTTAAACATAGAAAATATGAATCCCTCATACTTTCCATATTCAAAAAAAAAATCTCTTTAAATAAACAAATATTAATTATTTGGAAAATCTGTTTTGTAATCCCAATCATACTCATAATCATATTTGTATTTTTTTTTTTTCATTAAATTTCTAAATATTTGTTTCACATAATAATAATCTGGTTTTTCAGAATATCTCAGTCTTTTACAATATCTCATATAAGTTAGAAATTCCTCTGGACAACCATCACATAACCTTTTTAAATTTGTATCTATTTTTTTATTATAAATTTTTTTCATTTTTTCTTTTTTATTTTTGGCTTTTATGCCTTGCCATGGTAATTTACCTTTTATGAAATACAACAACATGTATCCTATTGATTCTAAATCATCTCTTCTGCTTTGTTCTATTCCTTTATGATTTTTGACACTCGAATAACGAAATGAACCAGTGAATTGTTTGCAACATTTATATGAATTGTGTTGAAATGTTTTTGTATTGATGTATTTTTTTGACAATCCAAAATCTATCATGTATATTTTATGATGATTATTTCCAAATCCTATTAAAAAATTATCTGGTTTAATGTCTCTGTGAATAATACCTGTCAAATGAACTTTTTCTATAATTTTTAAAACTTGATCTGCCATCAATAAAATTGTTTTTAAACTAAATTCATGATCACAAAATTCAAATAATTCTTCTAATGTTGGTCCAAGATATTCCATCACCAATATATTCCATTTTTTACTCTTACCTAACCATTCTATTTTAGGAATACCCTTATATTTTAAAATTTTGTAAAGTTTTGCTTCATTGATAAGTTTAGATTCTTCATTTGTTCTTTTTTCTAATTTGATTGCGACAGGTCCTTTGGTTTTTGTATTTAATCCTTTGTATACCAAACCAAAAGAACCTTTACCTATTATTTCAAGTAATTTATATTTTCCTATCCTAGGCATCTGATTATTAAAAATATAAAAATTTTCTTAAAATAAACCTTAAATGTTTTTTTTTTATCCCAAGTACATTTATCATTTAATGGACTAAACATATTTATTAAAATATTTTTTTTTGTTTTGATTTATGACCATACAAGAAACCTAAATAAATATATTTTTCAACAAATATTGATTGGGGCCATTACATGAACATACCAAAGTCCATTAAAGGATATCAAGGTTTTAATTTTGTTGAGCAAAAACATCATGAATTATAATAACTAATGTGTTAGTTATTTATTACCATTTTGTTTTGTTAATCCAAAAAATCAATGGAATTAAAATTATTGTCATGTTTACCAAAATTGTTATAACACTATACCAACAAAAAAAATATTTGCTGAACCAGGGTTTAATAATAAAATATATTGGTCCAGAAAAACATTAAATTACACCGACCGACATTTAAAATGAGATAAATTATTTATAAATTTTAAAACTATGTTTGAAACAATTTTCTAAATGTTGTTTTTTTATTTTTGTTTTTTTTAATTTCCTCGTTAATTTCTTTGTAATCTTGTGGACTAGATTTTCGTATATAATGTTTTAATTGACTAAAAAATTCTTCTATTGGATTTGTTTCTGGATGATAAGAAACAGTGTACAATAAATGATTACCACTATCTTTTATCAGTTGTCTTAATAAACGAACAGAAGATAATATGAATAATTTAATAATAAAGAAGTTTGGTAAAAATTTAAATATAATATATGGAAATTGGTCTGTAACAAAACAAATGAGAAATTTTATTTCAACCCCAAATTTGGGAATAAAACGAAAATTAAAAGAAACATTTAGTGTTTTTAATATAGATGAATACAGAACATCTTGTCTTCATTATAAAACAGAAGAAAGAGGAAATAATTTCTATGAAACAGATAAAATCAATAAACGACGAAAATTACATTCGGTCTTAACATTTCAAATGGAAAACACAGCGAACGAATGTATTTATCGTATTGATTGTATCAATAGAGATTATAACGGATGTTTGAATATAAGAAAAATATTTCATTCTTATATGAAAAATGAAATAAGACCTGAACGATACTGTAGAGGTTTTGATTATCAAAAACTACCAATCCCTGAAAAGGCGTCGAGTGGTAGTCGGCTTGAGAGGAGAAAGGGAATATCCTCAGAGAGTACATTTATTAGGAACATATGTTCTTAGGCATAGCAATATGCTACCACTGATATTTAGAATTTTCCTATTCGTTTCACTCATTTGAGTTTGGATTTAACAATCCATCCTCCTAAATTTTTTTGAGATATTTTATCTCATTTTAAATGTCGGTCGGTGTAATCTAAATAAGTTCATTGATAGATTTTTTAGCAAAAATTAATTTTTGTTTTTCTTCATGTAATTGACATCTTTTATCATGAACATGACCAATTTCTTTTAGAAGATTATTTGTCGGTTCTTTTAATATTCTCTCATAAAATTTTTCAGACATATCCAATTCAGTTTTTTTTACAAGAAAATACATTATTATTTTGGGAATTGAATTTTTAACATTTTCTATGATAGTGTCATAATAAGTTTTTAATAAAATATTCATATTTTCTATGTTTGTTTGTTTTGTTGATACATGATTTTTGAGTCTAAATCCATTCATTCTATTAATTGTTTTATTTTCTATTTTGTTTTGAATTTTATGTTCAATGTTGTTTTTCCCATTTTGTGTGTTAAACTGATCAGAAATAATAAATTTTAATGTGTTTTTGAATATTTTGTCATCTGTCCAAATATAATTTTCCTCCATTAAAATTATTTCTTCTATTTTTTTATTTGTAGTTTGAATGTTTGATGTTATAATATCTCCCATCAGTTCATTTTTAATCTTTCTTACCAAAAAAGGAAATCTTGAAATTTTTTTAGCACTTAACAATTTATCCAAAAGACCTAATAATTCAGTACAAATATTTTGATTGCATTTTTTGGAAGGTTCTATCAATAGTCCAATTGGTTTTAATTTTTTATCTTTTAAACATTGTTCTAACACTTCTACAGGAGGTGATGGAAATGACATGTGATTTCCTTCACAATTTTTAATAGAATTTTCTATATACTCTTTATTTGTTTCAAAATCCAAAAAAGGATTATATTTTTCTATTGATTCTCTAAATTTTATGAATATATTTTTAATGTTTCTTCCAGTATTTAACATCACACCTCTATCCTCAATAACACTCACAAATTCACATGTTAAATTAGATATTAAAGAATGAATTAAAGATATTTTTCCTTCTTCGCTTTTTGGAATATTTGTTCCCAAATCTAATAACTCATTCTCCATGCTAAATAATGTTTGATTTATTTCATCTAATATAAATGGTAAATTTTTTTTAATTTTATGAACCAATATATCACTAATTTTATTTGTCATGTTTGGAATTCCCAAATGAGATTTATCTTTCATATTACCATAAATTGGATGATTTTCAAAATATAATTTTTCTTTTTGAAAACCTTCTAATATACTTATTTTATTAGTTTCAATGGTAGTTCTGTTTCTAACAGCATAATATCCATAATACAATTGTAAATCTTTTGAAATATTATTGGATAAATAGTCTGAAATATCAGTATTATCATTCATCAAATCAACTTTAGTCAATATTCCTATGGTTCTAAGTCCTTTTGGATCATATTCTTTGATTAGATCCAAAGCAATATCTGCTTCCAAATCTGTTCTGGCTGGCATAACAGATAAAATAATTGTTTTGGAAGAATTGATATATTTTCCTATTAGAGTTCTTATTTTATCTTTGATGTCACTTGGTTGTCCTCTGTCGGTGCAAGCAACCATAGTTAATCCAGGTAAATCTATCAATGTTAAATTAGGTATATCTTTTGAATATATTTTGAGATAAATGGGTTTGTCGCTAATATTTGAATTTTTCCCAGCAATTTTATTAGTTTTTATTTCTATGGTTTTTAATATATTATTTTTTTCTTCTGTTGTTGGTGTTGGTAATGAAAAAGGTAATTTATTTTCTCTGAACCATTTCCCATTTTTATATTGACCAAATTCTGCTAAATTATTTTCATTTGGGATTAGTTCCAAATGAAGTGGAGTTCTTGTTACCATGTTTTTACCCGTAGGAAGGAGTTCAAATGATAGAATACCATTTAATAATGAACTTTTCCCAGAACTTTGACTTCCAACAACAACGATTTTAGGAATTTCTATTTTGTTTTTTCCATTCTCAAAAATATTTTGCAAAATATTCCCTATTCTCAATATGTCTTTTTTAACTAACAAACCATAATTAGTATCAATGTCATTCCATAAACCAGTTACTGAATTATACAAAGCATTTGTGCTTCTGTTAAAAAAATTATCTACACTCATTTTTCTATATATTGAAATATTATTTTATATCTTAAACATTATTCTTAAGTACAAATGGTTAAATATTTTCAGTTCACACCAAACAAATGATTAAAATGTTGGTTATCATTTAATGGACTTTAGTATGTTCATATCCTTTAATGGACCTTAGTATGTTCATATCCTTTAATGGACTTTAGTATGTTCATATCCTTTGATGGACTGAACATATTTATTAGTTTTTATGATTCATGGTATTTTTGTTTTGATTTATTACCACACAAGAAGTCTAAACAAATATATTTTTCAACAAATATTAATTGAAACCATG
>Ga0114933_10001541_pt1 | contig 25600 bp, 19 predicted proteins | sample 4SBtaG_FD_89691 | JGI IMG/M metagenome (GOLD analysis project Ga0114933, IMG submission 89691) | Deep subsurface microbial communities from Kolumbo volcano to uncover new lineages of life (NeLLi) - 4SBTROV12_W25 metaG | ecosystem: Environmental > Aquatic > Marine > Volcanic | place: Kolumbo... | reverse complement strand
TATGAATAATCAAGATAATAAATGGGTATTGATCACTGGGGGAGCAAAAAGGATCGGTGCTGAAGTTGCTAGGACATTGCATGCAAGAGGCATGAATATCGCCATCCATTACAATAGCTCAAATCAAGATGCGGAATCATTGTGTGATGAACTCAACGCGATTAGAAAAAATTCAATCATGGTTTTTGGCGCCAATTTGACTTCAGATGATGCTGTAGAAGAGTTGATTCCTGAAGTTCTCACTAAAACAGGTCGACTGGATGTTTTGATTAATAATGCGTCAACATTTTACCCAACGCCAATCGATGATATTACTCATGATGATTGGGATAGTTTAATTGGAACAAACCTCAAAGCACCCTTGTTTCTTTGTAAGCATGCTGCTAAACACTTAAGAGAAACCAAGGGCTCAATTGTGAATATGGTAGACATTCATGCAACTAAACCACTCAGCAATCACCCTGTTTATGGGCCTGCTAAATCTGGTTTAGTGATGCTCACAAGGTCACTCGCTAGAGATCTGGCACCTGAAGTAAGAGTCAATGGAATTGCCCCTGGGATGATTTTATGGCCCGAAAAAGAACCACCTGAGAATGTGAAAGAAAAAATCATTGAACAAATCCCATTAAGACGATCTGGATCACCAAAAGATATAGCAAATACAATAAAATTTCTGATTGAAGATGCTGATTATATGACAGGACAAATCATTGCGGTAGACGGTGGCAGGGGTATCAGCTAATCCCGATTTAGATTCTTTCTGAGACTTCTAAATTTTCTTTCAAACTATTCCATAACTCTAGAAAAGTAATGTTCTCAGTGGGATGAATACCATCTGGGCAAATTTCAGCAAGTGGCTCTAGAACAAATCCATACTTTAAAATCTCATCGCGAGGTATATTTAAATCTAGATTGATCACCTCGTCATATATTAAAACATCGATATCAAGCGTTCTGTCATTGAATGCTTTTGTTGCTGTTACTCTGCCTGTCATCTCTTCAATGCGATGAAGTTCAGCAATCAATTCTACAGGATCGAGGGCTGTATCAATCCTTACAACTAAATTTAGAAAATCAGATCCCTTAAATCCCACAGCCTTTGTTAGATAGGTCGATGAAGAGTCTACATCGCCAAAGATTTTGCACAATTGGTCTAGTGCAAATTTTATATTCTTTTCTGGTGAAACATTGCTTCCTAAGCTGAGATAGACAGTTGAAAAACTCAATTTATACTTCCTGTTTAGTCCTCTCAATAATCAAACCTACATTTTCGGAATCTCTTATTGCAAAGGGCTTTGAAACTTTTAGCTTTAACCAAGAAACATCAAATTCATCGAGGATTATCTGAGCAACTGTTTCTGCAAGTGTCTCGATTAATTCAAATTGCTCTTCGGTAGCGATCGTCTTTATTCTTTTGGTTACAGCTTTATAATCGAGCGCATCATCGATTGAATCAGAAGCTGCTGCGACTCTGATGTCAGTGGATAATTCCAAGTCAAAAACTACTTTCTGTGGAAGCCTTTTCTCCCATTCCCAGATACCAATGACTGTCTCAACCTCTAATTTCTTAAGAAATATTTTATCCACCTAGTGTCTCCGAGGAATATATGTTCTCTATAGACCATCTTGGGTTGATTTTGATTTCATAGTTATCATTCTTGATTCCATCTTGATACCTAAAACATCCTGTCAATGCAATCATTGCTGCATTATCTGTGCAAAACTCAATACTCGGGTAATTCACATTAACACCAACTTTTTTAAATACTATATTCATCTCATCTCTAAGCCTTCTATTTGCGCCAACTCCTCCAGCAATGATGATGTCGCTAACATTCATTTGGCTCACAGCCCTCCTGCTTTTCTCTACCAAGCAGTCAATAATTGCCTCTTGGTAAGCATTTGCTATATCTGCGATGCATTGTTCATCTAGAGCTTTTTGTTCCTTGAGCTCGTTCACAGTATATAAAAGTGAGGTCTTCAAACCACTGAAACTAAAATCAAGATTGTCTTTAGAATCCATCATCGGTCTAGGGAATTCGAAGACATTCTCATTTCCTGACAACGCCTTCTTCGCAATGGCTGGACCACCAGGATAACCTAAACCCAGAAGGCTCGATGCTTTATCAAAGGCCTCACCAGCCGCATCATCAAGAGTTTGGCCAACCAAGTGATATTCTCCTCTTTCTTTGACATGAACCAAAAGCGTATGACCTCCAGACACCAATAAAGCGATAAAGGGCATTTTCGTTTGTTCACTTTCCAATAGAGGGGCCAATAAATGAGCTTCCATGTGATGAACAGGAACGCTTGGAATGCCAAGTGAGAATGCCAGTGCATTTGCTGTAACAGAGCCAACAAGCAATGCACCGGATAAACCTGGACCTGCAGTGTATGCGATTGCATTGACATCATTAATGGTCCTATCTGTTTCTTTGAACAAATGATCGATCATTGGCAATAACTTGCTGATATGATCCCTGGACGCCAACTCTGGAACAACCCCTCCATAATCACGATGCAATTCAATTTGACTGAATACCCTGTGAGCAATCAGTCCTTTTTGAGAGTCGTACAATGCAGTTGCTGTTTCATCGCAACTCGTCTCTATTCCTAATATTAAATCAGAGTTCATTTCCTTTGCTTTTTGAATCGTTAATCTGTATATTTCACCGACTATTAAGGGTTTAAGTATATATTTATTTAATTCAACTGGAAGGTATAAGTTTTGCCATTAGTAAAAGTTAAAGATAACGAATATTTCGATTATGCGCTGAGACGATTCAAAAGGTCTTGCGAGAAAGCCGGTATTGTTAACGAATACCGAAAAAGAGAATTCTATGAGAAGCCAACTCAAGAAAGGAAGCGAAAAAAAGCTGCTGCTGTGAAAAGAGAAAAAAAGAGAGTCACTCGAGAGCATAATCGCTCAAGAAGACTCTACTAACACACTTTGACACTTCTCTCTCAAATTCAAGTCCATGTTAAGGATGCCATGAAAGCGGGCGATAAATTAAGGCTTTCTACACTGAGAATGCTGGTTGCAGCGATCAAACAAAAAGAAATCGATACAAGGACTGAATTATCGGATGATGAAGCAATCTCCATTATTGAAAAACAGGTGCAACAAAGACTTGAATCGGCAGAACAATATAAAGCTGCTGGCAGAGATGAGCTTTTTGAGAAAGAAAGCCAAGAAGCTGAGATCCTAAACACATACCTTCCAGAGAAAATGAGTGAAGAAGAAGTTGCTGAAATGATTGAGAAAATCATGAGTGAAATCGGTGAAGTCACGATGCAAGAAATGGGCAATGTTATGGCTTTGTTGAAGAATCAGGCCGGATCAAAGATTGATATGAAACTGGCAAGCCAAATAGTCCGTGATAAAATTGCTAATCAAGGCAACTAGATAGACCTTTTACTTTTTTTCAAATCTACTTAGACTAACTAGTCAGACTTTTCTCTCTGGTAATTAATAATAAGTGTGATGGTAGAAAGAATTCCTCAAACATTCATAGACGATTTGATTGATCGATCAGATATTACTGAGATCATTGGAAAACGCATCGAGATCAAAAAGGCAGGTAAGGAATACAAAGCATGTTGTCCTTTTCATAACGAAAAAACACCCTCATTCACAATCAGTCCAGAAAAAGGATTCTATCACTGCTTTGGATGCGGCGCTCATGGAACGAGTCTTGGGTTCTTGATGGATTATGAAAAACTCACCTTCATTGAGGCGGTCGAGGAACTCGCAAAAATTCTCGGCATGGAAGTCCCCAAATCCAATGAAGACATCAAGCTCTCTAAAAAACAAACAAACTTAAAACTATTGCTTAATCAAGTTTCTGAATACTTCCAGTCAAATCTAAAATCTTCAGAAAAAGCAATCGGATACCTTAAGAATAGAGGCATTGATGGAAAAACTGCGAAAGATTTTTGCATTGGCTATTCAAATGATTCATGGGATGACCTCACTAAGAATTTTGGATCGACAGAAAAAAATATTGATCAACTTGTCGAAGCCGGCCTCATCATCAAAAAAGACAAGGGCGGTTACTATGATCGATTTAGGAATAGAGTCATGTTTCCTATCAGAGATAACAGGGGCGATGTGGTTGGATTTGGTGGAAGAATAATAGATGAAGAAGATGATCCAAAATATTTAAATTCGCCTGAGACAATGCTTTTTAAGAAAGGTTATCTTCTTTATGGTTTATATGAAGGCAAACAAGAAATCTCAGCCACAAAAAAAGTTATTCTCGTTGAGGGATACACAGATGTCATTGGTCTTTCGCAATACAAAGTGCATAATGCATTGGCAACATTGGGGACCGCGACCACTGAAAATCACATTAAACTCATTTTTCAAAAAGCCAATGATCTCACTTTTTGCTTCGATGCAGACAATGCAGGAAGAAAAGCAGCAATCAGAGCTCTTGAGACCTGCCTGCCTTTGATCAAGCAAAATAAGAGCGTGAAATTTTTAATGCTTGATAAAGGGAGCGATCCCGATACAGCAGTAAGAGAAGAAGGAACTGATGGATTTAAAGCATTGCTAAAAAAATCGATCACATTGGATGACATGATTATAGATATTTGCAATAGCAGTTTTGAGGTTGATTCTTTGACTGGCAAAGCAAATGCTGCCGAAAAAGCAATTCACTTGGTTCGACAAATTAGTGAGGGGATATATAAAGATCTTGTTGTAGAAAAAATCGCTGAACATTACGGAGTTCCTCCGAAAAAGTTTATGGCTGGAACATTAAAAACAAAACAGCTAAAAGTAAAAGCCAAAGGTGATACTGGCAAAAGACCCACGCTTGTACATCAGGCCATCAAGATTCTACTGAATAAGCCTAGTCTCGCAATCAAACTGAATCCAAATGTTCATCTCAAATATTTGAATATCAAAGGTATTGATATTCTTAATGATATCATAGACTTAGTGCATGATAATGAGTCAATCAAAGTTGCCACAATAATTCATCATTTTGAAGATGAGAAATTGAGAAACTATCTTGCTGATCTAGCTGTAGAAGAGATCTTGGTTAATCCTGAGGAACTAGAAATAGAATTCGATGACATTGCTTTGAGCTTAAAAAAAGCAAACCTAAGAAAAGAGCTCAATGGACTTCTTGAAAAAGCAAAAAATAAATCATTAAGTAAGTCTGATGAGGAAAGACTTGTGGAACTAACAAATATTCCAAAAAATTGACAAATATGACCATAAATAGGGCTATAATACCCAACCAATTTTTTATAAGCGTCAATAAAAATAATGACTAAAAAAAGTATCAAAGAAGTAAAAGTGATAAAAAATTCCGTAGAGGAAGAAGAAAGCCTCGATCTTGATGAATTACAATCAGTTTTCTCAGATGATGAAGATGAGTCGATTGATTCCTCTGATGAGGAAGAATCGCCATTTCAGTTGCTTCTAAAGAAAGGTAAGAATGAAGGCTTCATTACTTATGCCGAACTAAATGAAAATCTACCTGAGGGCGTTATAGAAGCCGATCGACTTGAAGAAATTGTTGAGATGATCAGCGATATGGGGATCTCAGTGCAAGAACACGCAAATAAAGCCTCTGAAGATGAGAGCGCTACCAATGATCAAGAAGTCATAAATCCAATTGAAAATGAGATTGGAAAAACCACCGATCCCGTCAGAATGTACATGCGTGAAATGGGCACTATTGAACTGCTCGATCGCGAGGGTGAAATTGTGATTGCCAAAAAAATAGAAGATGGAAATAATAAAATTCAAGAAACTCTCTCTTCTTTTCTTCCAGTATTGATCTTTATTCAAGAAAGGTATGAAACAATCAAAGAAATAATTGCTGCAGAAGAAGATAAAGATGAAAGTAAACTTCTAGATATCTTTTCAGATTTTGCTTTCGAAAATGATGAAATCATTGAAATAAATTCTGATAACAACTCAGAGCCAGTAGAGATCGATGTCGCTGCGATTGAGAAAGAAATCAAAAAACTCAGTAGACAAACCAATAGACTAATCTCGCTTTCAGTGGCCAACGATACTGAGAAAGCTGAAAAACAAAAAGCACTCATCAAAGAAACAATGATGGGTGTAAAAATTTCTCCTAAATTATTTGATCTTCTGCAAAGAATAATCACCACCTATATGGATGAAGTGAAGCGCTTTGAGAAAGAAATTAGAGGGTTAGTGGTAACTAAGGCTGGTCTTCCAATGGATGAATTTAGAAAAACATTCATCGGCAATGAGACGAAATTGACATGGATTGATAAATACATTCGTGCAAAAAGAAAATACTCCTCGAAACTTAATAAAAATAAGGCCAAGATTGTGGCTAATCAAAAAAGGCTGGCAAAATTAGAGGAATCCTCCTATATGACAATTCAGGGAATCAAGGAAGTAAACCGTGAATTAAATATGGGAAGGATTAGAGCAGATCGAGCCAAAAAAGAGATGGTTGAGGCCAATCTCAGGCTTGTAATATCAATTGCAAAGAAATACACGAACAGAGGCCTGCAATTCCTGGATTTGATACAAGAAGGAAATATCGGACTGATGAAGGCAGTGGACAAATTTGAATATCGACGAGGATATAAGTTCTCAACTTATGCTACTTGGTGGATCAGACAAGCAATCACGCGGTCCATTGCAGACCAAGCAAGAACGATAAGAATTCCAGTACATATGATTGAAACCATAAATAAGCTCAACCGTATTCAGAGACAGATGATTCAAGAAAAAGGAAGAGAGCCAAGCGTGGAAGAATTATCAGAAGTAATGGAAATGCCAGTTTCAAGAATCAGAAAAGTACTGAAGATTTCAAGAGAACCCATCTCAATGGAAACTCCCATTGGAGATGACGAGGATTCAATACTTGGAGATTTCATTGAGGACGGAACAATTGATCAGCCAGATGGTGCTGCAACGAAAACTGGCCTTAAAGAAAATACTATTAATATTCTTGATAGCCTGACACCCAGAGAAGCTAAAGTTCTTAGAATGCGTTTTGGTATCAATATGAACACAGATCATACCCTTGAAGAGGTCGGTAAACAATTTGATGTTACACGTGAGCGTATCAGACAAATTGAAGCAAAAGCGCTCAGAAAACTGAGGCATCCTTCAAGAAGTGAGAAACTAAAAAGCTTTATAGGCGACAGTTAAAAACTCTAATTATGTCTACCTCTTTATTAGAGGCCTGAGAATGAGTTTTAATCTTTTAGAAAATCCCTAATTATACTTGCCTTAGCACTCAGGCCTTCTTCATTGCTTTCATTGGGGAAAAAACCTTTGGTAGAGTTAGGAATCAACTCAGCAGCCTTATCTACGCCTGATTTCAGAGGATCGTCTTCAGATGCGCCACAGAATGTCTCAACAGTAATCATCGGCAATCTTTCTTTGTCTTTATGTGTAAATGCGGCATGGTAACCTTTGTGATAAGTGCCCAGTCCTTTTAGTACTTCCAAAACAAGCTCATTAATGAATTCTGGTGGCGGCATTGAAACTTCAGATCTTTGATGTTCCGATGTTTTTTTGAAATATGGAAAGTAAATGAATTGATCTCTGACAAAGTTCCATGCCCAGACCAAATGTTGACCAAATTCATCGGCCTTGATTTCAGGGGCATAGTGCTCAAGATATTCCTTTCGTTCCTCATCACTGAACATTGCTATACCATCTAATACCAACTTTTTTACTCGATCTGGATGCTTGATGGCCACCTCAGATGCGATATGAGCGCCAGTATGGCTGCCAAAGAAATGGCATGACTCTATTTCCAGAGAGTCCATAACTCTGATGACACTATCTGCGTAGTCTCCAGCTGAAGGCCATTCTTCTGTTGGAACAACGGAATCACCGAATCCCAATGTATCAGGTGCAATCACCTTGAATGATGAAGACATCTGCGAAATCAAAGGCAGAAGTATGACCGAAGAAGCTGGCGATGAATGAATCATATATAAAATCTCATCTGTATCAGCTCCCGCATAACGGTAATGAATCTCGCCCTCTTTTATTCTTGTAAATGCTCTATTGATTGTCATATAAGGTTTATTATAAAAAAAATTAAGCTTTTTTTATGTTAAGTCATTAATTTGATCTCTTATACCCTTTTCGAAGCTCATTGGGGAGTAACTAAAATCATTAGTTGCTGCCTCAAATGAAAATGCTTTATCTTCAGTCATTCTTTTAACCTGTTCAACTGTCACAATTAATGATTTCTCAGGATATGGTTCTCTCCACTTAAAGATAAAGTGAATAAATGTGTATATGTAAACGAAAAATAAACAGATAGTGTATGGCAAAAAGATAAGAATAATTCTCTTATCTAAATTTTCACTTATAGAATATAACATCTCCTTGTAAGCAATCTTATTTCTACCTGGAAGATTATATTGTTTACCTTTTAGACTTTTTTTACTCATGAACACACTCCAGTATGCATTCGCCAAATCTTTTGCGTGCACAGGTTGAAATAAGTTTCTTCCAAATCCAACTACAGGTAAATATTTATTCTTGCTAATCGAATGGATTAACTTTGACATTTTTCGATCATTAGCACTTCCGTAAATCAGAGTTGGCCTTAAGATAGTCACATTCTTATTACCTATGACCTCATCCTCTATTGACCGATAATCTTCATTAATGGAGGGATATTTCGAAAATATACCTGTCGTATGAACAACTATAAACCACTCTACTCCGATCTTTTCTCCAATACTTATTATGTTTCTAGAATGATGTATGCCAGCAATATGAAGCACTGTTTTTACACCAACTAAAGATGACATCAAAAATTTTTTATCTTGGAGGTTTCCATATACGAACTCAACGTCAAGACGAGATTTTTTAATAAAATCAAGGTTATCTTTGCTAAATTCTCTTCTTTTCTTTGATAACTTGATTGTTGTCTGAGAATCATGTCGAACAATGCAACGAATCTTACCTGCATAGTTTTCTTTAGAGAGTTTTTCGAAAAAATATCTTCCTGAATTCCCAGTACTCCCTGTGACTAATAGCATTCCTTATAACTCCATTTTTAAATGTTTCTCTTAAGTCATTCAAACATCTGAATGGAGTATAACACTCATAATGATGATAGAATAATACGCACAAAAGGGCCTGTAGCTCAGTTGGTTAGAGCAGTGGACTCATAATCCATTGGTCGGAGGTTCGAGTCCTCCCGGGCCCACCACTTTTTCGGCTTTTCTAAAATATCCATTGCAGTATTAATACTGTAATAATACCTTTGAACCATGCAAACCATAGCGATTGATATTGGGAGAGTCCAAATTTATTTACCCAATTTTCAGTCGTTCTTTCATGCCACTTAAAAGCTTTAGTTAGAGCATCCATAATCAACCTCTCTTTATTTTTTTCATATTAATAACTTACTCTTAATGATTTATCTTTTCATCTTTTGAAAATAAGATTCATAATGTACAAATAATAAATTATTTAAAAAAAGGATCCTATGAAAATAAAGCTTCTATTGTTAGTTTTATTATTTTCTAACTCAGCATATTCAAATTATAAATTAGAGACAGTTCTTGATAATTTAGATGATGCTTGGAGTTTGGTATTTTTAAGCGAAGATAAAATCTTATTTACCGAAATGTCTGGAAAGCTAAAAGTTGCCTCTCTGTCAGATAAATCAGTGAATGAGATCGATAATGTTCCCCTTGTTCAATACAGCGGTCAAGGAGGATTATCAGATGTCGCCCTTGATCCTGATTTTGAATCTAACAATATGATTTACTTAACTTATTCAGCTAAAGATCAAAACAAAAAAACAACCCTGTTCTTGCTATCTGCTGAGCTTAATGGGAATGCCCTTGAAAATAGCAAAGTCATTTTTCAAGCTAAAGCGCCCAGGAGATCCCCAATGCATCTTGGAGCAAAGATTGCCTTCTTAAGCGATGATACTATTTTACTAACAAGTGGTGATGGATTTGATCATAGAGAAAAAGCTCAAAGCTTGGATAATCATTTTGGAAAAATCATAAGAATTAATAAAGACGGCTCCATCCCAAAGGATAATCCTTTTATAAATATTGAAGATGCTCTTCCAGAAATTTACTCATATGGCCATAGAAACATGCAGGGGCTTGTAGTTACTAAGTCTGGAAAAATATATGAGCATGAGCATGGTCCAAAAGGTGGTGATGAAATAAATCTTATCCAGCCTTCATTGAACTATGGTTGGCCAGCAATAACATATGGCATAGATTATTCAGGGGCTGTCATCAGTCCTTTCACAGAAAAAGATGGCATGGAGCAACCGCTTCTGCATTGGACGCCATCAATCGCACCCTCGGATATACTTTATTATGAAAATGACTTTTATCCGGAACTAAAAAACAGTTTCCTAGTAACTGCATTGGTATCGAAGGATGTTAAAAAAGTTACATTTGAAGATGGCATAGATGTTCAAGAAGGTTTATTTTCAGAAGTAAATGATAGATTGAGAAACATTCAAGCTTCGCCGAACGGGGTATTATATTTACTTACAGACGGCCCGAATGGAAAATTAATTAAAATTTTACCCAAAGAGCTATGAAAATAGCAAAATACCCATTCGCCGTTCTCTCCGCAGCTCTTTTTACAGTATTGCTGATGACTCCGGTTTCATCATTAACTAAATTAATCTGGCTAGCATCAGTTGATATGCCAGTGGGAATAATCTCGTCATTAGAAGTAATCTTATTTGATTTTCAGAGATTGGGGATAGGTCTATATCTCCTTGTAATCATTGGGTTTACAATTGCCTTCTCGACCGCTGGATTAATCTCAAAATTCAGTTCACTGGGTGGAAAATATCTATATGCAATAGCTGGAGGGACTGCTATTTTTATGACATTGTTTTTGATTGTCGAGTTGGTATTTCAATCAGAGTTAATAGCAGGAAACAAAACGATCATTGGAAAGATACTTCATTTTGGCGCAGGGTTCTTTGGAGGGTATTTCTTTTATTCCCTCATTTCTTCAGAAAGAAATTACACATTTATTATTAGATTTTTAGGTATTTTTTATGCCTATTTTTTATTGGGTTTAGTGCTTCAATGGATTTTTAATCCCATAAGCGCATCAGCTGATTTTGGCTTTGTATTTAACGAATTGGCGAGTGATGCACAAAATGCACTTTTGAGAGACTTTACATCCTTCTTTGTAGCCACTTTCATATTTTCGATATTGGGGGCAATCACACTAAATCCAGCATGGTTTTTCTCGGCAGGAATAGTTTATTTTGGAGCAGGAATCTTCAACTTAATTGCTATTTATGCTCATGGAACAGGGTTCAATCAGATATTTATTTCTGAATTCATCTTAGGCGCATGGCCAACTACTCTGGCACTGACTATCATTATGAAAGAGCAAAAAATATCTAACTAGACAAATGATCGAGGTTCTCTTGAAAAGATCTCCTCAATCATTGGGATGAAATATTCTAGAGGCTTTTCTTTAAAATCCGGATCAAATGATTTTTGATCCCATTTTGAACAAAAATCTATGCATTCCTGATAATAAGGATGATCTTTGTGCTGATCTCTTAAATTTCTATCCTCGCCATAATGGTGCATCCAATAGTAGCCTTGAAATAATCCATGATTCAGAACTATCCAATAATTTTTTTCACTGATATACGGTCTTAAAATAGCCGCAGAAGCCTGTGAATGATTGACTGGTGATATCACGTCACCTATATCGTGAAGCAATGCACACACAATTGTTTCTGTATCTGCGCCATCTTGTTCTGCTCTTGTAGCCGTTTGCAAACAATGTTGAAGCCTACTGATTTGATAAGGGGAATCGCCATCCATCATTTTCATCCATTCCACCACTCTTTTCACTAAACTTCTTTCATTTTCTGAATCATGAATTGCGATAAGATCATAATCTTCCCTGTTTCCATGATCCATGGATGTGAATTTAACTTTCTCTGTCAACTTACTCAATTTCCTAAATTTTTCAAAAGGTATAGATTGTTTTCTATATTATCCATTTCATAGTACGCGTCTTGAAGATGTCGCTTACCATCTGGTTTAAATTCTTCCCTGCCATGAAGAATACGATGTGCAGAAACTAATAAAACTTGGCCCGAATCAAGTCTAAATTTTGATTTGTATTTTTCGCTATTAATTCTATTGCATAATTCATGATAAGCCTCATAAAAAGAAGCGACATTTTTCTTCCTTGGGTCTATCATTTGCATCAATTGATTTGAGTACCTGAAACCAGTAAGTTCTTTTTCTGCATTCATTCTGATCATTGGCTCATTTGCATAAGTCTCATTTTCTTCATCAAATTCCCTGAAAGGAACCGCAAAGCTACTCAAAACATCAAAATACTCAGGGCAATCACTTCTCAAATCTGTAAGGACTGCATAACCATCAACTATAGTTGATCTTCCTCCATCGCACTCGTTAACGAGCATATGAAGAGCCTGAACACTAGGTGGCCATGTGTAACTTGCAAAATCATTATGAGGAGGAAGCTCTAGCGATGTGTGTGCAATATTATAAACATGGCCGTCCACAGATACATTGTGAATACGCTCAAACAATACTTCCCTGATGGGCCCAAGCCGAGGGGAAAGCTCTTCGAGTGAATTTGAAACGGTAGGCGCGTTATTAATTACTATTACACCATTGGTAATAAAATTAGAGATTGCGTCTATTGCGGTATCATTTATTTTAAGAAAGTCATTCCAGTCAAAGTAATTTGGTATGAAATCATTCGTCCAAAGCACTTTTTCGGGCTTTCTGGATTTGTCTAAAGATTCTATTTCTTCAAAGCATATAGAGGTTTCATGATCGTCGGGCCAAACTATATCAATATGGCTTTCATTTACTTCAACTTTTTTTGGCTTTAGATCAATAGGGACAGAATTAAGCATAAATCTCTTTTCTTTTGTCTCTTTTACTCTGCAGTCATTACAAGGGCAATTATCTCGCATCCATAGATGCGGTAAATCATACTCTGAATTATCATTGCTTATGATTCTTAATGAGGTTTCATTAATTTCAAAATCCATTTTTACCCTCCTACCAATAATTTATAATAGAAAGCATGAATAATGAAAGTTTAGAAAAAAATAATATTAATTCTAATATGAGAAAAGTTGCTCTTACGGCTCTAGCAGGAACTAGCATTGAGTGGTACGACTTCTTTCTATACGGCGCAGCAGCAGCTCTTATTTTTCCATCAGCTTTCTTTGGGGAGGTTCCTCCTACGACGGCGCTGATACTTTCATTGCTGACTTTTGCTGCCGGTTTTATAGCCAGGCCCATTGGTGGAATTATCTTTGGTCATTTCGGTGACAAAATAGGAAGAAAAAAAACACTCATCAGCGCTTTAATGCTAATGGGCATCTCATCTACATTGATAGGCCTACTCCCAACATATGCAATGATTGGCGCTCTGGCGCCAATCCTTCTTACCGCATTAAGGTTTGCTCAAGGATTAGCTATTGGCGGTCAGTGGGGCGGCGCTATGTTATTAGTGACCGAAAGCGCTCCGGCAAACCAGAGAGGGTACTACGGAGCTTTTGCGCAAGCCGGTGCCCCAATTGGAGTGATATTGGCTAACTTGGCACTCATTATTACAAGTGCTTTGGTTTCAGACGAATTTTTCAATACTTGGGGCTGGAGAATTCCCTTTCTAGCAAGCGCTGTCTTAATCCTTGTCAGTATGTATATTCAGTTGAATCTTGAAGACACAAAGGCATTCAAAGAATTAGCAATGCATAGAAATGAAAATCAGGATGACGGTCGAACAGCAATTCAGAAGTCACCCATTATTGTAGCAGTAAGGAAATATCCCAAAAGAATCATGCTTGCTGCTGGAGCTTTTATAAATATCCAGGTTACCTTTTATATTCTTATAGCTTTTTTATTGGCATATGGAGTGCAGAGCGCAAAGATGGCAAGAGATGATATGCTTACAGCGGTTTTAATTGCATCAGCAATAATGGTGCCAATGCAATTTTTATTTTCATCATATTCTGATAGGCATGGAAGAAGAGGCATTTTCATGCTTGGAGCAATATTATCGGGTCTATGGGCCTTTGCAATTTTTCCCTTGGTTGATACAGGAAATTTCTGGTTAATCACTCTAGCTGTATCAGGAGGTATGGTTTTTCTGGCGATGATGTATGGACCACAAGCAGCGTTTTTTACAGAATTATTCAGCACCGAAGTTAGATATTCAGGAGCAACGCTCGGTTATCAATTTGGGGCAATCATAGGAGGAGCCTTTGCTCCAACTATCGCTGTAAAGTTATGGACTGAATTAGATATTTTCTGGGTCTCCGTCTATATGTCATGCTCAGCAATACTTACTTTGCTGTCTGTAATGGCTTTAACTGAAACCTATCAGATCGACCTAAATAAGACTCAATAATAGAATTTGCTTTGATTTGTTTAACTATTGATTCTGAAGTTTTTTCAGAAGTGTTCCAACTTTGTCAGAGTGTTGTACTTTCTTTGTTTTAAAAAATAACTCGTGATTCTTTTCCAATGAATCAGGATCATATAGATAATTAACCATCATGCCTTTTGATTGATATATTCCCTTTAATGACATATCAGCATTTAAATTTATCCTCTCTAAACTAGCACCATTGCCTAAATGAAACCTGGCTACAGGATCATTAGGAAACTCATCTTTTCTATTCGAATACAAAAGATATGCCATGGCTTGCTTCATGAGGTGATTATCGTCTAGATCTTCATCAATAGATTGCTCTTTAAGCCATTTTGTAAAATCTGGTGCCGGAGAAAGTGTTACAAATTTTTCTAGCGCTTCATTCTTACGTTTTAATTTATAGACAACTTCTTTAATCAGAAAATTACCGAATGAAATCCCTGACAAACCATCTTGACAACTTGAAATAGAATAAAATACTGCAGTATTTATATCTTCTTCAGACATAACGCTTCGATCAACCTTTATCACCTCATCAATATTCTTTGGCATACTATTGGTCAATGCAACTTCAACAAAGATAAGTGGCTCATTGGGTATGAGTGGATGAAAGAAAGAGAAACATCTTCTATCTTCTGGCTCTAATCTAGACCTAAGCTCGGTCCATGAATTGATTTCATGTACAGCCTCGTATGCAATTATTTTTTCTAAGATACTGGCTGGAGTGGACCAATCTATTTCTTTTAGAACTAAAAAAGATGGATTAAACCAATGTTTAAATAGATTTAGAAGAGCTGAATCAAAAAATTCCAAGTTTGGATTATTTTTCTCGAGAGATCTGATTCTCTCTCTAAGCTTTACCAATTTATATGTTCCTTCAGAAATCGTATTTAATCTTCGGAAAAGTTCAACCCATTGAGGCTCTGAGGATTGAGTAATTTTTTCAAGATTTTCTTGTGTTTTATTCTTCGTATATTCTATTGACGATTTTGATAAAGCATCTGAATCTATGTCATATTTCTCTAATAGAGAATCAAAAAAATTAATGAATTGTTTATCGCTAAGGTCTTCTATCAAGCTAAAAAGATTTTCCGCATATACCAATGAGGAAACTTCGCCACTTTTTGACATGACTGATTCAACAGCCTTATCGATATCTTTTGGAAGGTTACTAAAATCTTTCGAGCGAAAATAGCGACTCCTTAGTGGTCCGCTCTTGATTGAAGAGATTAAATTCTGAAATAAACTCATGGGGTCAGAAGTATACTAGCATTCAATAATATTTACAGGTACTTCTAAGACATTCGTAGCCAAACCACCTCGAGATGTTTCTTTATATCGAAGATGCATATCTTCTCCAGTTTTTCGCATTGTGCGAATTACTCTATCCAATGAAACAAAGTGAGTTCCATCTCCTTGAAGGGCCATACGAGCAGCATGTATTGCTTTCACTGATGCAGATGCATTGCGTTCAATGCATGGTATCTGCACTAAACCTCCAATTGGATCACAAGTGAGTCCTAAATTATGCTCCATAGCAATTTCAGCCGCATTTTCAACTTGCGCCGGTGTGCCGCCAAGAACTTCTGCCAATGCCCCAGCTGCCATTGAGCAAGCGGAGCCGACTTCACCTTGGCATCCAACTTCAGCACCACTGATAGATGCATTTTTTTTGTAGAGGATACCAATTGCGGCAGCCGTTAATAGAAATCTGACTACCCCATCATCGTCTGCTTCAGGAACAAAACGCATGTAATAATGTAAAACAGCTGGGATGATTCCCGCAGCACCGTTTGTAGGGGCAGTAACCACTCTTCCTCCTGCAGCATTCTCTTCATTGGTCGCCAGTGCATAAAGAGTCACCCAGTCAAGTATTGTCAAAGGATCATCAGACTTCTTGTCTGATTTTTTCGTTAATTGTAGGTAAAGCTTATGAGATCGCCGTTCAACGTTTAAACCCCCAGGCAATAGTCCTTCATTGCTAATGCCTTGATTAACAACTTCCTGCATCACAGACCATAAATGAAGCAGTCCTTCACGAGTTTTATTTTCTGGTCGCCATGCACTCTCATTTGCCAACATGACATCAGATATATTAAGGGAATGTTTCTCACAATATTCCAGTAGCTCGGTAGCTTTGTCATAGGGATAAGTGATCTCGGTTTCATCTTCTGCAATGTAATTCCCCTTTTCATTCGAATCATCAACAACAAAACCGCCTCCAACAGAATAATAAGTTTTTTTCAGTACCTCGCCGCCTCTCTCATCATAAGCAGAGAAAGTCATTCCATTGGGATGAAAAGGTAGAGATTTCCTGCGATAGAGCTTGAGGTCTGCCTCATGATCATAATCAATCATTTTTTTTCCAAGTAAATTGATTTTTCCCACAGAATAGATTTTCTCAATTCGTTTGGAGATTAAAGTCGCATCAACTTGATCTGGCTCCTCACCTTCCAATCCCAAAATAATTGCTTTGGGTGTTCCATGCGCCTTCCCAGTAGCTCCAAGAGAGCCAAACATCTCAGATTTAATGCGGTTCACTTTCTCAAGCTGCTTAGATTCTTCTATGCTGAGTATGAATTTTCTTGCAGCGATCATAGGACCTACGGTATGTGAGCTAGATGGCCCGATACCAATTTTAAAAAGATCAAATACGCTAATTGCCATGATTATTATATTAAAGCTATCAACTTGATTTAATTAGCTCAAGATCTTCAGGCTTTAAAAGCTCAGATCCGAGTCCATCTATTAACGGGCCAAGATATTTTGCATATGGCTTCCATCTGTCCATTCCGGCTTTATTGATTGGTTTTCTCACCTGCTCTGAGCTTGCTGTTCTAACTGATCTGTCGGTTTCATAAAATTTGATGCAAGATTCCTCAAAAGGCAATTCCAAAAAATTTAACATTCTCGCCACTTGGCCTTCCAGATCATCAATGATGTCTTCATTATTTACTCTCAAAATCTTGTTTGGCAAAACCTGGTCCCAGTGATTCATTAATTTGATATAACTCTTATAGTAACTGCCTGCTTCAGCCAATCCATAAGTGAATTCTTGGCCTTGAGCAAATAACTGCTTGAACATACTGAAACAGCAATCCAAGGGATATCGTCGAGCGTCAATAATTTTTGCATTTGGCATGATTAAATGAATCAATCCGATATGTCTGAAATTATTAGGCATTTTATCAGTAAATCTTGGAGCTTTGTTTCGATGCATGCTCGTGTCACTTATGAACTTTTCCCCCATTTCTATTCTTTTATCTAGAGATAAGTTTTCCATGCTTTTTGGATACTTCCCTTCCTTGCCATAAATATCATCCCCTCTGAGGCTTTGCGCCATAGAGAGAATATTTGGAAGCTCGAGCGTTCCATCAATCATTGAATGAGATGCTAATATTTGCTCAATTAGAGTCGAACCAGCTCTTGGAAGACCCAGGATAAATATCGGATCTTTTGCCTCATGTCCGCCATCGCCATGATTTTCAAAAAATAATTCATCGCATACATCAATCTGAGCCTGCAACTCCTTATCCATTCGCTCAATAGAATATTTACTTTGCTTGTTTTTAATCTTATTTCCACAATCAAGATGAAAAAAAGCTTCATCATATTCACCAACCGCTTCAGAACCTTGCGCCAATGCGAAATGAAAATAGGCTTTATCTCTCATAGTTAAATCAACTCTTTTGAGTTGCTCTCTCATAATGTTTAATTCAGTCTTACTAAATTCGTATGTTTTTAGGTTTGCAAGTGAGAAAAAAGCTTCGCCATGATCTTGCTTTACTTGATATGCAGTTTGATAACTCTTAATTGCTCTATCTGACTCTCCCAATGTTTTCTGTGCATGACCCTTTGATGTAAGAATGCTGAAGTTAAAGGGGTTCTTTTGAAGGATTTTATCGAATAAATCTATTGCCCCCTTATGATCTCCGTTTTGCATGATCTCGCTTGCTTTCTGAGCTTGATATGAAAGATTTTCAGGAAATTGATCGCAGAGTATATTTACCTGCTCCATAGTCTTTGCAAATTTCTGCTTTTTTCTAAGAATCATTGCGTACTTCATTCGAAGCTCCCCATCTTTGGGGCTCATTTTAACGGCGCTTTCAAGCAGGAATTCAGCATCATCAAAATAACCTAGACGATCGGCAATATCTGACAGCAAAGACATTGCATACGTATTTGTGGGATACTGTTTAAGAAATTCTCTGCATTTCTCTTCAGCAATACCTAATTTCCCTTCATTAAGAATCTGACTTATGAATAGCAAAGTGTTTGGCATTGTCTCAAGGGTATTCATTTGCATATAAGCATGATCTGCTGCTGGCTTATTCTGATTCTTTTTAAAATAAGAATACAAAGACTTCCAAGATGATGGTAAAGCCGGATTCAATTCACAGGCTTGCCTGTAATGCCTTATTGAATCTTCTTCGTTTCCAATGTCTCTACTTAAATGACCTAGCTCTTGATAAGCTCTGCCCATATCAGGAGCATTAGATAATAGACTCTCAATATATTTTTTTGAATCATCATAATTCTTTAAATATCTCGAACTGACAGCAGCCAAATATAGGCTATCAATATGATTTGGATCTTTTTTGAGATTTGATTTCAAAAATCTCAGTGCTCCAATATTGTCGCCTCTTTTTATAGCATCAGCCGCTTTGGTTGTGTCTAGTTGTGTCATTTATTGCATCAACGATAAATAAGTAAATATTCTTGCCAAATTAAAAAGGGAGCCTAAGCTCCCTTTTTAAATTTTTAGCTTTATTTATAAACTAAAAGTTTCTTTTGTACCTTATACCCATGGTCATAGGTCTAATGTATGACACACGCTGCCTATCGAACACAAAGGTATTGCTGATTTCAGCTCTTTCATCTGTGACATTATCAATGTAAAGCTCAGTAGTGCTTTCCCCATTGGTCATGCCTAAACGAAGATCGATAAAGCTGTATTGGTCTTGAATGGCTTTGTTTGGCTCCATCACATCTGAAAAACTATCACCAGAATGTGTGACTTGAAGTTGAGCATGGCCAGTATATCCATCTGCCATCTCCCATTCTTGCCTCACTCTTAAATTAGCCTGAAAACCTGGTGCAAATGCCATTTCAGTTCCGACAATCACATCATTGGTTGGTACTAGTTTCTTAGTGATTTCAGTATCCAATACTGAGAAGGCACCTGAAACGGTAAGCCCTTCTCTATCTGCATAGTAAGTAAAGTCGCCCTCTACTCCAGTGATTTCACCATCTGCTGCATTATCAGAAAAGAACAAGTTCACAATGCTCGGATCAAATATAGTTGTTTGCAGTCCTTCGACATCTACATAAAAAGCACTACCATTGAACCTAAGTTGACCATCCATAAGAACTGTTTTCCAGCCAAACTCATAGTTTGTAATTTCATCCGACTTAATTTCAGCAGGGACAGAGTATGAGCCATCTGGGCTTGTTCTGCCTACGGGTCTGTTTAAAAGACCTGGCCTAAACCCTTCGGACCAAGTCAGATAATACATAACCTCATCGCTTGGATTCCAAGAATAAGTTACCTTTCCAATTACACCATCTGTAGATGCTTTATCTGGATAACCATTTGCATTACCTGGAGCATATTGCGCTGATAAGTTGGATCCGAATTGCTGAGTATCTGGAGCACCGAAACCATTAAAGAATGAGGAGTTCGCACTACCCTCAAAATCAACTTCAATATCATACCATCGAGCACCAAGAGTAAGTTCTGATGTATCGCTTAGTGCGATATTCAGTTCACCAAAGAAACCTGTTTGTTCATCAGTTCTCTTTATGTCATTAAAGAAGATGACTGGCTCACAATATGGTCCGGCTGAGAACCAGCCTGGAGATGCGTTATTGATCGAACCGGTTACAGATGTATCGGTAAGAGCATAGTTACACGCATAGGTTATGTCATTGTTGACTGCGCTTGGATATGTAAACAAGTTTAATTCCTTAAGCTCAGTTTCACTCATGAATGCGCCAGCTGTAAGGGACATTGTGTCACTTATTTCAGCGTTGATTCTAATCTCATGACTTGTAACCTCAGTTTTAGTAGTTGAATCCACGAGCAAGTTAGGAGCACCACATCTTCCAGTAGGAACATTCCCCGGTGCAAACTTTGTGTATGTCACATAATAATCACAGATATAGTATGGTAGATATTGACCAACAAAGAGATAGTCAGTGTAATCAACCATCTGATTTGTTTCTCTATCTGTGTATGCACCAGCATAAATTACTTCAAGATCGCCTACCATGCCTTCAAGAGTTAAACTCATGTTGTCATACTCGTCATCTATCGAATTCGCTGTGTATGTTTGTATTTCTAAATCGCCCAATGTTGGATCGGCAAAGAAAACGCCGTCAGCATCAACTGTCTGGTTTGCTATTACCAGATTAGCAGTCCATTGATCATTGATATCTTGAGCTAGAGAAGCTCTGAAGCCTTGGTATTCAACTCCGTTTGCATCTTCCTCTTGAATTGCAACAGCTGGGATGAGCGTTGCTCCTGAAAGGTCTGCACCAGCTTGAAAACCAGCTCTTGATGAAGATACAGGAAGGCCATTTTGCCTTACCGTGCCAGCAGCTCTAAAACGAGCAGATTCGCTAGCATCAACTGAACCAGCAACCTGATCGATATAGCCGCCTTTTTCATCTCTGTATGCAACAACTCTTAGTGCAGTACTTTCTCCAAGAGGTATATTGGCCATAGCCTCGAGTTTATGTCCTGAGTCTCCCTCTGGTGTGAACCTGTATTCTGCCTCAAAGTTACTTTCACTGACTCCCATTTTAGGTTTGTTAGTAATCATTCTAACTACCCCTGCTTGTGAGCTAGCTCCAAAAAGCGTTCCTTGTGGTCCTGAGAGAACCTCAATACGAGCCATGTCAGCAGCATAAACATCTAAATTTCTTCCTGGTTGAGCCAATGGTTGCTCATCAAGGTAGAAAGAGACGTTAGGCGCTAATCCAGCGACTCCTGCAGTTGTAAGGTTAGGCGTTGTTGAAGCAAGACCTCGAATATATATCGTGTTTTGCCCTGGGCCTGATCCACCTGCAGTAACGCCAGGCAATTGCAATAAATAGTCCTCAAAGGTATTTATACCCGATGCTTCTAAAGATTCCTCAGTTAGAGTTTGCACCTGAAGTGGCACGTCTTGAAGTGTTTCCTCTTTCTTTCTTGAGGTTACAACGATTTCTTCAATTTGTGCGCTTATGTTAGAGGTAGCTAAAACGGCGCCTGCTGCCACTATTGTTGCAGCTGATTGAGCCTTGTTTATATTGTGTTGCTTCTTGATGGCTTTTGTTCTTCTTAAAGCCTTTAGTTGTTTTCTTGTCATCAGTAATCCCCCACTTTGACGAGTGAATAATAATAAATTATCGGACTAGTCTAGTATATTTACCCTAAAATTTATAGAACTCATTCATATTAAGGCTAAGAACCCTTTTTTATATGGGTTTCAGGGCAAATAAAATATCTTTTTTTCACCTTAATAGGAGGTAAATAGAATAATCACTTGACTGTGATTAAAGATGATATAGATTGTGTGAAAGCTATTTCTTTCAAAAATATGTCTCGCAAAAGAATTTTCTCAACGCATTATGCTTAAAAGTATCGACTATAGAAGATTCTTCATTTCTCTATTTCTAGTCTCGGCTTTTGTGGGTATAACTTTGGTCAATCTTGATTCAGCAAGCAATCTTTTCACTAGCACGCAATCATTTATAGCGAATAACTTTGGATGGCTTATCATTTTATGTGCAAATGGTTTTCTGGTTTTCTGCATATGGATGGCAATCAGTCGTTTTGGAACGATTAGATTGGGAGGAGCCGATGCCAAGCCAGAATTTAACTATATAAATTGGATCGCCATGCTATTCAGTGCAGGACTGGGCATAGGAGTAATATTTTACTCCGTGGCAGAACCAATATTACATCTCAATTCAACAGCACTATTCGAGGATGGGGCTTCCTTTAATGAAAGAGCCACATTATCAATGAATCTGACATATCTTCATTGGGGATTTCATGCTTGGGCCATATATGGCGTTGTGGGATTGTGCTTTGCTTATTTTGCATTCAACCTTGGAAGGCCTTTTAGGGTCAGCTCATTCTTTCTTGATGTCGGGCTGCAGAGTTCATGGAGTCGAGTGATTGTCGATGTCTTTGCTATTCTAGCGACGGTCTTTGGTATTGCCACATCATTGGGGTTAGGAGCTACCCAGATAAGCACTGGACTTGAATATGTAGGCATTGCAAGCTCAACGCTCATGGGCACATTCTGGATTATAATTTTCATTACAATGCTTGGACTTATTAGTGTGGTTTTGGGTTTGAATGCTGGAATAAAAAGACTCTCACAATTCAATATGATTTTATGCGGTTTCTTTTTGATCACAATATTTTTTACAGGTCCTACAGGATTTATAATTGATGGATTCGTAGAAAATGTTGGCACTTATCTTCAAAACTTCATTAGTTTGTCTAGCAGCGTAGAAGCCTATAGAGACAAGGAATGGCAAAATGCTTGGACACTCTTCTACTACTGTTGGTGGTTTGCATGGTCACCTTTTGTGGGTCTCTTTATTGCTAGAATCTCTTATGGAAGAACCATTAAAGAATTCATCTTTGGCGTTGTTTTACTGCCGTCGTTGATAGTTTTCATATGGTTGAGTGTTTTTGGAAATGCTGCTATATATCAAGAATTTACGTCAGCTGGGTCACTTGCAGATGTGATCAATCAAGATATTTCAGCATCCCTTTTCGTGTTCTTAGAGCAATACCCAGGTGCAACCATTCTAATGGTCGTCTCTTTGATCAACATAGTTACATTTTTTGTAACCTCCTCTGATTCAGGAGCATTGGTCAGCGCCATGATGACTTCATCAAATCAGCTTAATTCCAGAGAGGATGCTCCTGCATTATTTTCGAGGATAGTTTGGGCGCTTATGCTTGGCATAATAGCCATTATTCTCTTGTCTGGAGGAGGATTATCAGCACTTCAGACATCGGTTATTGCAACTGGTCTGCCCTTTGCATTGATTGCCTGTATTGCTGCTAGAAACTTATATAAAAAATTAAAGATTGATTCCAATTAAAAAAGATTGATTCCAATAAAATTTAGTGGTCTGATGATCCATATTATGACCAAAAAATCCTATATATTTCACACCCATGGCCTCTAAGTTTCCAAGCGAGGCTGAAGTCGTCATAGTTGGCATTGGCGGCATCGTTGGATCGATGATCGCATACTGGCTTACAGAGCTTGGTCAAAAAAACATAGTAGGATTGGAAAAATCGAGTGTCATTCCCTCTGATATGGGATCTACAGCTCACGCTTCAGATTTTGTCTACAACACTACACACGACAAACTCGGCAACTGGTCGACAGCTTTCAGTCGTAATTTTTACGATGACAATGGCTTTTTCTTAAAAAAAGGAGGCTTAGAGATCTGTCGAAAAGATGATGATGTTCTCTGGGAAGAGCTGAAACGAAAAGTGGCATCAGGTAAGGCCTTTGGAACCAATGTAAGGTTAATTTCTGCCGCTGAAGCCAAAGAAAAATTTCCTTTATTAGACGAAGATTCAATACGAGGAGCAATGTGGGATCCGGATGCCGGTCTTGTAACACCTCGCTCTCAGGATGTGGTTCGGTTTGCTGTTGAGGAAGCAAAAGAAAAAGGTGCGCTTCAAACATATGCCGATACACCTGCAACTGGTTTTGAGATTGAGGATGGACGAATTACTGCTGTAAAAACAGAAAAAGGAACAATCAAAACTGACAAGGTGGTCATCGCATCTGGAATCTGGGGGCCTTTGGTTGGAGAGATGGCTGGTGTTTCAGTTCCATTAATGCCAGTTGAACATCCATTATTGTTCTTTGGTCCGCTGCCTGAAGCACAAGGTGCTGAAGATTTTCTTGTTTATCCCCTGATGAGAGACCAGGGAAACTCTGCTTATGTTCGAGACACAGGCAAACTGCATGGTGGAATGCTTGAATGGGGTTTTTATGAAGATAAAGAACCTAGGCTTGTTGATGCCGAGGACATTGGTAATCCTGAAAAGACTATGATGTCTGATTCGATGAGATACCTTGATCTCGAAGAAGTTGCTGAGCCTCTAGAAAAAGCTTTTGAAACAACACCGATACTCGCTGAACTGGGCTGGGATGAAAGAAGTTCCTTTAATGGATTGCTATCTGTAACGCCTGATGGTGGTTCTTTAATAGGTGAAAGCCCAGAAATCAGAGGCTTTTGGTTATGCGAAGCGGTTTGGGTGAAAGATGGTCCCGGTTGTGCCAGACTCTGTGCTGAATGGATGACCAATGGTAAGACACAGATGGACATACACTCCTTTGACATTGCCAGATTTTATCCTGCACAAAAGGAAAAAGCTTTTGTCAAATCAAGGTCTTTTGAAAATGCACAAACCACATACACTCCACCCGTCCATCCAAAGGAACCCTATATCAGCAGTCGAGAATTATACGTTAGTCCTTTTTATTCAAGGGAAAAAGAACTGGGCGGCCACTTTGAAAATGAGATTGGAGGATGGGAACGAGCATTTGCCTATGAGAGCAATCGCGAAAAACTGGATAATTACATGCAAGAGGTCCCGATTAGAGAAAACGAATGGGACAGAAGGCATGTGCCATATGAAATTGCCAATGCCGAACATTTAGCAATGAGTGATTCTGCTGGGATGATCAATCTATCCCATTTTGCGATCGTTGATGTCGAGGGTCCTGATGCAGAGCAGATGCTAGAAGATCTTTCGGTTGCCAAAGTTGGTGGCGATACTCCTGAAGATAAAATTATCTATACCAATTTTTTAGATGAAGATGGCGGTGTACATGCAGACCTAACCATCTCGCGTTTGGGATCTGATAGTTATCGAGTCGTTACCGGTGGTGCTGATGGAAACCGTGACTGGATCACAATGCGTAATTACCGAGATGACATGGGCTTTAATGCAGATATGAAGATTCGAACACATGATATGGCAACTTTAGGATTATGGGGGCCTAAAGCGAAAGATGCACTCGGTCATTTTATTGATCCCAATGAGATCAGTATCGAGAATTTTCCTTTTGTAGCGGCAAAACATCTCACCCTCAATTTATCTGGAGGGAAAGCAATTGATGTTTGGGCAGCCCGTATTTCTTATGT
>Ga0114933_10001539_pt1 | contig 25610 bp, 19 predicted proteins | sample 4SBtaG_FD_89691 | JGI IMG/M metagenome (GOLD analysis project Ga0114933, IMG submission 89691) | Deep subsurface microbial communities from Kolumbo volcano to uncover new lineages of life (NeLLi) - 4SBTROV12_W25 metaG | ecosystem: Environmental > Aquatic > Marine > Volcanic | place: Kolumbo... | reverse complement strand
TTGGGCCCCCAGGGGCGGGTCACGACGGAGCAGGCCACGTCGCGGCCGTCGCGCACGCAGTGGAGGAAGCGGAAGCCCGGGTAGAGCTGGTCCAGCGCCGGCAGTAGGTGCACATAGGCCGGGGTCTTGTTGATCCACCGGGGCTTGTCCGCAGCCGCACAGTGGGCCTGGAACAAGCGGTCCATGAACCGCCGAAAGGCCGGCACGCCCTGGCCGGCCCTCAGGTCCACGAACAGTTCGTCCAGGCTCCTGAGCGCATGCTCCCGGGTGAAGAGCACGTGGTGGGGGCCGTGCAGGTAGCGCTCATAGGCCCGCTTGTTGTGGGGCCGGATGGGCAGCGGCGCCGTCCACGTGTCCATGAAGGATCGCACCCGCGCCTCGATCTGCGCCTGGGTGCGACCGTGGCCCCCGAAGAGCTCCGGGATGAGCTGCACCACGAAGTCCGTCTCGTAGATCGGCGACAGCTGGCTGTGCACGCCGAACACGTCGACCAGGAGGGTGGTCCCGGAGCGGCCGGCGCCGCCGATGAACACTGGGAAATCGCTGCTCACGGGCACTCCTTGCAGGCCTCCTCGGATCGGTCGAGCCACCCGGGCCTTGAGGCCGTTCTGGCCGACGCTATGCTGGCCCCGTGTCCCCCCTCTGGATGGTGCTGATCGGCTGCCTCGGCACCGCCGACGAAGACGGCGATGGCTGGCCGGCAGACCAGGACTGCGACGACTCGGACCCGAGCCTGGGCGCAGCGGCGATCTGGTACGCCGACGCCGACCAGGATGGCGTCGGCGGCGACGTGTCGGTGGCCGCGTGCGAGCAGCCGGACCTGTTCGTGGCCGAGACCGGCGACTGCGACGACACCGAGCCCGCTGCCGCGCCGGGGCTGTCCGAGGTCTGCGGGGACGGGATCGACAACGACTGCGTCGACGGCGACGTGGACTGTGTACGGCTCGACGGCGTGATCTCGGTCGCGGACGCATGGGTCGAGGTCCAGGGCGAGGTCACCGGGGAAACCTGTGGCCGGGCCGTGGCGACGGGACGGGACGGGGCCTGGTTCAGCTGTACCCGCGGCGCCGAAGGCGCTGGCCGCGTGGCCTGGCTGGACGCCGACGAGCCAGCCGGGGTGCGCGCGGTCTCCGACGGCGTGGTGCTGGACAGCGTCGGCGATGGCGGTCAGGCCGGTCGCGACCTGGCGGTCGGAGACGCCGACGGCGACGGGATCGAGGATCTCCTGGCGGGAGCCTATGGCATCGCCACAGCGGCTCTGCACCTGGGTCCACACGACTTCGGCGGCGCCCTGGCGGACGGCCACGGCCTCGTGGTCGGGGCCGAAGGCGCCGAGACCGGCCGCGGGGTGCTGTTGCTGGATCTGGACCTGGACGGCGTCGACGACGTGCTGGTGGGGCAGCCACTGGGACCCGGGGACGTCGCGGTCTTCTGGGGGCCCCTGGCCGGGGAGCAGGACGTGGTGGACGCCGACGTGTGGCTGGCTGGCGACGTCGACGACGCCGCAGCCGGCACAGCCCTGGCGAGCGCCGGCGACGCCGACGGCGACGGCCTGGTGGACCTGTTGGTCGGCGCGTCCCTGGACTCCACCGGCGCGAACCAGGCGGGCTCGGCGTCGCTGGTCCTCTCCCCCCCGGTCTCCGGCAGCCTGGCCGACGCCAGCGCCCGCTGGAACGGCACGAGCAGCTTCCACAAGGTCGGCTTCGCCGTGGCGGGGGGCGACCTGGACCGCGACGGCTACAGCGACGTGGTCCTGGGGGCTTATGGCGACGGGCTGGTCGGGTACTACGGGGGGGCCGTCTACATCGACCTGGGCCCCCACGAAGGCACCCGCGACGTGGTCGAGTCCGACTGGACCATCCTGCCGTCCAGCGATGCGTGGTTCGTGGGCTGCTCGGTCGACGTGGCCGATCTGGACGGCAATGGCTGGCTGGATGTGGTCATCGGCGGCTTTGGTCACGCCGAGTACACCGGGGCCGCCTGGGTGGTCTACGGGCCCGTGACCGGCGGCACGGCGGTGCTGAATGCCGACGCCCAGCTCGAAGGCCTGACCCCCGAGGACGCCGCCGGCTTCGCCGCCGAAGCCATGGGCGCCGGCGTGCTGGTGGGGGCCTACGAGGCCGACGGGACCCAGGCCGAGACGGGCGCCGTCTACTGGATGCTGCCCGAGTGACCTGGTTGGAGATCACCCAGGGCTGGGACGGGGGAGCGGCGCTCGCAGCCGAGCGGGCCCGCGTCGGCCTGTCCTGGCAAGGGGCCGACCTGGCGGTCCGAGTCGAGGCCCCCGACCACGGAGACCCCCCTCCCCCATCGCCGCCGGGCCACACCCCGGGGCTGTGGGACTACGAGGTCGTGGAGCTCTTCCTGTGCGGCCCGGGCGACGTCTACCTCGAGCTCGAGCTGGGACCGGCGGGCCACCACCTGGTGCTCCTGCTGCACGGCGTTCGCAAGCCCAGGGCGAGTCCCCGAGAGCTGGACGTCGTCGTCAACCGCGGTGCGGGACGCTGGACCGCGGGGACGACCCTCCCCCAGGCCTGGCTCCCCCCACGACCCTGGCGGGCCAATGCCTACGCTATCCACGGCTGCGGTCCCGATCGGCGGTACCTGGCGTGCCACCCGGTCCCTGGCGACGGGCCCGACTTCCACCGCCTGCAACACTTCAAGCCCCTGGCACTCGAGGCCCCATGAACCAAGGCTACCTGCGCATGCCCGCGGTCCACGGCGACACCGTCGTCTTCGTGAGCGAGGACGACCTGTGGGCCGTGCCCCTGACCGGTGGCGCCGCCCGCCGGCTCACCGCCGGCAAGGGCGAGCACAGCCACCCCTGCATCTCGCCGGACGGCACCCTCGTGGCCTTTGCCAGCCACGACGAGGGCATCCCGGACGTCTGGGTCATGCCTCTGGAGGGCGGGCCCGCCCGCCGGATGACCTGGGTCGGCCACGGCTGCCGCCCTCTGGGCTGGAGTCCCGACGGCACGCGGCTCCGCTTCTCCACCTTCCTGGGCCAGCCCTCCAGCCACCTGCTGATGGGGCACGAAGTCGCCCTGACGGGGGGCGAGCCCGAGCCGCTGGGCCTGGGCCACATGCTCAGCCTGGACGAACGCCCGGACGGGGCCCGGATCCTGGGCCGCCACAGCGACGATCTCGCCCGGTGGAAGCGCTACCGCGGCGGGCGCGCGGGACAGCTCTGGGTCGACTCGAGCGGGCACGGTTCATGGGCTCGGCTGGCACTGGCCCCCGCCCAGGCCTGCGGTCGCTGGCACGGGGAGCGGCTCGTCTTCGTGTCGGACCACACCGGGCTCGCGCGGGTTTGGTCTTCAACCCTCGAAGGCTCGGACCTGAGGTGCCACAGCGCGCAGTCGGAGTACGCGGCGCGGTTCCCGGCGCTCCACGGCGACGACCTGGTCTACGGCGCAGGGGCTCGCCTGTGGCACGTGGACCTGGCCAGCGGCGAGACCCGCGAGCTCGAAGTCGCTCTGGGCAGCCCGCGCACCCAGCGAGCCCGTCGCTTCGTGCCCGCCCACGCCCACCTCGAAGACGCCGACCTGCACCCGGACGACCACAGCGTCGCCCTGACCGTGCGGGGGGGCGCCTGGTCCCTGGGCCTGTGGGACGGTCCGGCGGTCCGCGTGGGTACACCCCAGGGCGTGCGGATGCGCCTGGTCCGCCACGTCGACGCCGACACCCTGTTGATGGTCAGCGACGCGGGTGGCGAAGAGGCCCTGGAACTGCACGACCGGCAGGGCCTCACCGAGCCCAGGCGCCTGGAGGAGACCGCAGCCCTGGGTCGGCCCCTGGACCTCGAGGTCTCCCCCGACGGACGCCACGCGGCCTACGCCACCCAGCGCCAGGACCTGGTGGTGGTCGACCTGGAGACCGGCACCGCTCGGGTCCTGGATCACAGCGACCACGGCCGCCTGGCGGGACTGAGCTGGTCCCCGGACTCGGCCTGGATCGCCTACAGCCTGATGGCCACCCAGCAGACCTGGACGATCAAGCTCGCCGAGGTGTCGAGCGGCGAGACCCACGGTGTCACCCCCCAGGAGTTCCGGGACACGAACCCCGTCTGGGACCCGGGCGGTCGCTACCTCTACTTCCTGAGCGCCCGGGACTTCGACCCGGTGTTGGACACCCTCACCTTCAACTACGCCTTTGCGAGGGGCGTGCGGATCTGCTTGGTGACCCTGGCCGCCGACACCCCGAACCCGCTCCTGCCGGCGCCCCGCACCCTGAAGACCAAGAAGAACGGCGACGACAAGAAGACCAAGACCCCCACCCCGGTGCGCATCGACCTCGACGGCCTGAGCGACCGCGTCCTGAGGCTGCCGATCGCGGCGGGCAGCTACCAGGACCTGTGCGCCAGTGGAGACCGGGTGCTCTACGTGCAGAACCCGATCAAGGGCGTGCGCAAGCGCTCCTGGCGGGACACCCGCATCCCCGCAGAGAGCACGCTCAAGGCCTACGATCTGGTGGAGCTGCAGGAGAAGAGCCTGCTGAGCAGCATCTCGTCCGTGCGGGCCGGCCGCTCGGGCAAGCACCTGCTGGTCCGGGTCTCCAAGAAGCTCCGGGTCGTGCAGGGGAGCGCCGACAAGCTCGACGCGACGGGCGCCAAGAGCGGCCGCAAGACGGGCCTGGTGGACCTGAACCGCATTCCGGTCGCGGTCGATCCAACGGCCGAGTGGCGCCAGATGCTGCGGGAGACGTGGCGGCTCATGCGGGACCAGTTCTGGGTCGAGGACATGAGCGGGGTCGACTGGGAGGCCTGCTGGACCCGGTACGCAGCGCTCCTGCCTCGCGTGGGCAGCCGCAGCGAGTGGGGCGACCTGGTCTGGGAGCTCCAGGGCGAGCTGGGCACCAGCCACGCCTACGAGATGATGGGGGACCACCGGCGCCCGCCGGCCTGGGCGCCCGGGAGACTGGCCGCGCAGATCGGCCCGGGCGCCGTGATCACGGCCATCGCCGACGGCGACGCCTGGTCCCCGACCGATGGCAGTCCCCTGCGCGGGCCAGGGCTGGACGTCCAGGTGGGGGATCGGGTCCTGGCGGTCGACGGCCAGCCGGTGCCCGAAGGGGTCCCGCTCTCGGCGATGCTGGTGAAGCGCGCCGGCCGAGAGGTCCTGCTGACGACCCAGCGCGGGGACGGCGAGCCGACCCAGGTCCGAATCAAGACCCTGCGCGGCTCGGCCGACGCCTGGTACCGGCACTGGGTCCGGCAGAACCGCGCGGCCGTGCATGCCGCCACCGACGGGTGCTGCGGCTACGTGCACATCCCGGACATGGGGCCCAACGGCTTCTCGGAGTTCCACCGCTCCTACGTGGCCGAGATCGATCGTCGGGGGCTGGTGATCGACGTGCGCTACAACCGCGGCGGCCACGTGAGCACCCTGCTGCTGGACCGCCTGGCCCGCCGGGTGACCGGCTGGAGCACCCAGCGCTGGGGCAGTTCCCGGGCCTATCCCCGCTACACCATGCCGGGCCCGCTGGTGTGCATCACCAACCAGTTCTCCGGCAGCGACGGCGACATCTTCGGCAACGCCTTCAAGCGGCTGGGCCTGGGACCGCTCATCGGCGAGCGCAGCTGGGGGGGCGTGATCGGCATCTGGCCGCGGCATCGCCTGGCCGACGGCACCATCACGACCCAGCCGGAGTTCAGCGGCTGGTACGACAACGTGGGCTACGGCCTGGAGAACCACGGCGCCGAGCCCGACGAGGTCGTGGCGCTGACCCCCGCGGACTACCACGCCGGCCGTGACCCCCAGCTCGCCCGGGCGATCGCCCTGATCCTGGAGGCCTCCTTGGCTGCAGGGCCACTGCCCCCGGACCTGGGGCCCAGACCGGACCTGGGCGGGTACCCGGAGCGTGCCATGGACACCGACACCCAGGGCTGACCCCGGGTGTCGAGATCTCGTCACCCGTCATCGCAGGACTGACACCCTCGGTCCCTCGAATGGCCTGATGAGGCGATCCGAGGTCTGGCGTGCTCCTCGCAGGGGCGTCGGCACGTCCAGCGGGCACCGGCCCGCCAGGGCGTGAACACACCCCACCTTGGAGCATCCCCATGGCACGCACCCTCCCCTTCCTGGTCCTCCTGGCGCACATCCTGGTGCCTTCGCCTGCCCACGCGGCCAAGCCAGCCTGCATCGGCACGCTGCAGACCGACATCACCGCCGCCCGCGGGGAGATGATCGACCTGCTCCAGCACCCAGAGGGCAAGAGCGTGGAGTACGCCACCCGCATGCGGCAGTCCCTCTACGGTTTCCTGGGCACCGCGCCCAAGGACGGCGGGCTCGCAGACGGCGTGGCCGCACGCGGCAAGGACCGCTGGCTGGACAACGCCTGCATGGACGACAACAGCGGCTACAAGCCGTGGATGGAGAAGACGCTGTCCGGCGCCGTCGGACCCGTGCTCGACGACGGGCTGAAGGTCTTTCGGATGAACTGCGCCAAGGCCGCCGAGGTCAACGCCTCGGCCTCGTCCGCCTTCTGGGACGACTGCGGCGTGAGGCCGCTGTCCGCGGCGACGGACAACGCGGTCGCGGGATCGGCCCTGGCCGCGTGCGAAGCGCGCGTGGACAAAAAGGTCTCGTCCGCCCGGGTCCAGCTTGAGCTGAGCGGCTCGGTCGAGCGCATGGAGGGCATCGTGTCCCGGCTCCAGCGGGACCTCGGTCCCGCCTCCAAGGAGGCCCAGGAGTGCGGCGCCTCTGCCGCCGCCGCGTTTGCCGCGTTCCAGACCCAGGCCCAGGAGCAGGTGGACGACAAGAACGCCGACGCGCACGCCGAGTGCGTCGCCGGCCTGCGCCGGGACATCAAGGCCACGCGCGACAAGGCCCAGGCCAAGGCCCAGGACCCCCCGAAGATCACCGTCGGCGGCAAGTCCACGCCCCTGGACGAGACCATGCGGCGGGGCCTGGTCTCCCTCCAGGAGGAGCTGGCCGATCCTCGCACCAGGGCCCACCGGGCCTACCAGCGGTGCGGCTCCGACGTGGACGCCGAGCTGGCCCGGCTCGAGGTCGAGGTCGACGCGTTCATCGTGGCCGCCAAGGCGCGGCAGGCCGAGCAGGCGGTCTCACACTGCGGCCGCGTCGCCGAGCTCCACTTTCGCATCCTGCGGGGCACCGAGAACAAGGACCTGAGCGACTTCCCCTCCGGGCTCACCACCGGGTGGAACCACCACCCCCAGGAGGTCGAGCAGCTCGGCACGGTGTGCGTCGACGCCATCGACGCGACGTCTCCCAACCGCCAGGCCGACTTCGGCCAGCTGAGCCCAGCCCAGCGCCGCCAGGTCGGTGTTCCCGAGCACGTGTCCTATGACGCGGTCTACGCGCTCGCGATGGAGATGCAGACCGACGCTGCGGGCTGGATCGCGGACGCCATCTCCCAGCGCGCCAGCGTGCTCGAGCAGGTCAAGGCCGAGTGGATCGCCGCCCACGTCAAGGGGCCCGACATGCTCAAGGTCTACCGGGAGCGGGGTGAGCCCAGCAGCATCAACACGACCGGCGGCAGGATCAGCTGGGTCTACGGGTACGTGAACGACAACCTGACCTACAACACCTGCGACGCCTACGTGTTCAGCACCGGGGGCACGCTGCAGCAGAGGCGGGACAGCTACGCGTGTGCCAAGTGAGGGGCCGAGCCCGCAATTAAGGACCCCCCGCGCCCGATCTCGCTGGAGGCAGGTACAGCGAAGCCCGGGGCGGGGGCCACTTCCCAGTGAAGCCGACCCTCAACGGAGGGTCAAGACAATTCGCACTATTTCACGGGAAAGGGCCGAAGGCGGATCCGAGGAGGATCCTCCAGACCCTTCAGATCACGCCCCGCACCGCCGTCACCACAGCGTCTACGGTGAAGCCCAGCTCTTGGGCCAGGGTCTTGTGGTCCGCCGAGGCCCCGAAGCGATCGATGCCCACGCTGGCGCCTTCGAGCCCGACCCAGCGCTCCCAGCCCAGGGTCCGGCCCGCCTCGATCGAGACCCGGGGAACGCCCGCCGGCAAGACGCCCAGCTGGGTGGCCCGGTCCTGGTCCGAGAACAGCGCCCACGACGGCATGCTCACGACCCGCGCCGCGATGCCCGCCTGGGCCAGGGCCGCCTGGCTGCGTACCGCCAGCTCGACCTCGGAGCCGGTCGCGATCAGCACGACCTGGCAGGGCTGATCGGAGTCGCTCAGCACGTACGCGCCCTGGGCCACGCCCGCCGCGGCCTTGGACGCCGTGCCCGCCAGGTGCGGCAGGCTCTGGCGGGTGGTCACCAGGCAGGTCGGGCCGTCCGTCCTACCCATCGCCACCGCCCAGGCCGCCGTGGTCTCGTTGGCGTCGGCGGGCCTCAGGGTCACCAGGCCGGGGATGAGCCGCAGGGCCATCAGGTGCTCGATGGGCTGGTGGGTCGGTCCGTCCTCGCCCAGGAAGATGCTGTCGTGGCTGTACACGAACACGACCTGCTGGTTCATCATGGACGCCAGCCGGACGCTCGGCCGCATGTAGTCGTGAAAGACCAGGAAGGTCGCACAGAACGGAACGATGCCACCGTGCAGCGCCATACCGTTGCACAGGCTGCCCATGCCGTGCTCGCGCACGCCGAAGTGCATGTTGCGCCCGCTCCAGGCCCCGGGCTGCAGCGCCCCGGTGTCGCTGAGCACACACCCGTTGGAGCCCGACAGGTCCGCCGAGCCGCCGATCAGGTTGGGCACCTGGGCGGCGACCGCGTTGATCGCGGCCTGGCACGCCTTGCGCGTGGCGAGGTCCCCGTCCTGGGGGGACCACTGGGGCCACGCCACCCGGTCCACGGCCGGCGACGCGTGCCACAGCGCCCAGTCGTCGCGGTGAGCGGAGTCCGCCAGCCGGGCTTCCCAAGCCCGGCGGCGGGCCTGCAGCTCGCCGTTGCGCGCCCGGAAGTGGGCGATGGTCTCGTGGGGCACCACAAAGGACGCGTCCGGATCCATGCCCAGGGCCTGCTTGGTCAGCCGGACTTCCTGGGGCCCCAGCCGCGCACCGTGGGCCCCCGAGGTGTCTTGCTTGTTCGGCGCCGAGTGACCGATGATCGTGCGGCAGGCGATGAGCGACGGCTGGTCGGTCGCGCCCCGGGCGGCGTGCAGAGCCTCTTCGACCGCGTCGTGGTCGTGGCCGTCGATCTTCTGGACGTGCCAGCCATAGGCCCGGAAGCGGGCGGCCACGTCCTCGCTGAAGGCCAGGTCGGTCCGCCCGTCGATGGTGATCTCGTTGTCGTCGTAGAGGAAGATCAGCCGCCCGAGCTTCAGGTGACCCGCCAGGCTCGCGGCTTCGGCCGCGACGCCCTCCATCAGGTCGCCGTCGCCACAGATGCCGTAGGTCCAATGGTCCACGAGCTCCGGTCCGAAACGATCCCGCAGCACCTGTTCCGCCAGGGCCATGCCGACGCCGTTGGCGAAGCCCTGCCCCAAGGGGCCGGTGGTGGTCTCGACCCCCACGGTGTGGCCGTACTCGGGATGGCCCGGGGTCTTGCTGCCGTACTTGCGGAACCGCTTCAGGTCCTCGATCCCGAGGGGGTAGCCCGTCAGGTGGAGCAGGCTGTAGATCAGCATGGAGCCGTGGCCGGCCGAGAGCACGAAGCGATCCCGATCGGGCCACGCGGGGTCCGACGGGTCGTGCACCAGGAAGCGGCTCCACAGGACGAAGCTGGCGTCGGCCATGCCCATGGGCATGCCCGGGTGCCCGCAGGTCGCGGCCTCGACCGCGTCCATCGTGAGGCCCTTGATGGTGTTGACGGCGAGGCGGTCGGCGGCGGAAGCAGGCATCGCGTACTCCAAGCCCAGTCCGTGCCAGGACCGGGCGGCCGTGTATCGCCCACTCGTGGGCATCGCAACGGCCGCTCAGGCGTTATGTGCCGGCCCCGATCTCATCGTCACAGGAGCGCCTCGATGGCCCGTCAGTCGACCATCTGTACCCGCGACAAGGACTACAGCAAGTGGTACCTGGACGTCATCCGCGAGTCCAAGCTGGCGGACTACTCGCCGGTCAAGGGCTGCATGGTCCTGCGCCCCCACGGCTACGCCATCTGGGAGGCGATCAAGGCGGACCTGGATCGCCGGTTCAAGGACACCGGCCACGTCAACGCCTACTTCCCGGTCTTCATCCCCATGAGCTTCCTGTCCAAGGAAGCCGAGCACGTCGAGGGCTTCGCCAAGGAGTGCGCGGTGGTCACCCACCACCGCCTGCGGTCCACCACCGGCGCCGACGGCCGGGCGGCGGTCGAGCCCGATCCCCACGCCAAGCTCGAAGAGCCCCTGATCGTGCGGCCCACGAGCGAGACCATCATCTGGCACATGTACGGCCAGTGGATCGACTCCTGGCGGGACCTGCCCATCCTGATCAACCAGTGGGCCAACGTGGTCCGCTGGGAGATGAAGACCCGCCCCTTCCTGCGCACCGCCGAGTTCCTGTGGCAGGAAGGCCACACGGCCCACGCCACCGAGACCGAGGCCGTGGCCGAAGCCGAGCAGATGCTCGAGGTCTACCGAGCCTTTGCCGAGGAGACCCTGGCGATCCCCGTCGTGACCGGGGTCAAGTCGTCGAGCGAGCGCTTCGCCGGCGCGGTCGAGACCTACTGCATCGAGGCCATGATGCAGAACACCTGGGCGCTCCAGGCCGGCACGAGCCACTTCCTGGGGCAGAACTTCGCCAAGGCCTTCGACGTGACCTACCAGGCCGAAGACGGCGAGCGCACCCACGTGTGGGCGACCAGCTGGGGCGTGTCGACCCGCCTGGTGGGCGCCGCAATCATGGCCCACAGCGACGACGGCGGCCTGGTCCTGCCCCCCGCCATCGCGCCGATCCAGGTGGTCGTGGTGCCGATCTGGCGCAAGGGGCCCGAGAAAGACCTGGTCGAGGACTTCGGGCGCGGCGTCGCCGACACACTCAAGACCGCGGGGGTCCGGGTCCACCTGGACACGCGCGACAACATGAAGCCCGGCGCCAAGTACTACGAGTGGGAGCGCAAGGGCGTCTGCCTGCGCCTCGAGGTCGGTCCGCGCGACGTGGCCAACGACAGCGTGTTCGCCAAGAGCCGGATCGACCGCCAGAAGTTCGGCATCCCTCGGGACGGCCTGGTCGACCAGGTCCACGAGGTCCTGGCCGGCATCCAGTCGACGCTGCTGGAGAACGCCCGCAGCTTCCGCCAGGACAACGTGCACGACTGCGACAGCTATGACGACTTCAAGGCCCGGCTCAAGACAGACGGCGGCTGGTACCGCGTGCCCTGGCGGGACGACGCCGACGCCGAGAAGAAGATCAAGACCGAGACCAAGGCCACCATCCGCTGCTACCCCTTGGGCGACCAGGACATCGCTGGGCAGACGTGCTTCTACTCGGGCGAGCCGGCCACGCACATCGCGCTGTTCGGCCGGGCGTACTGACTCACCCCCCCATCGCCCGCAGCCACGTCTCCAGGTTCGGCACGCTCAAGTAAGGGTTGGTCTTGCGGACCTCTTCCAGGGGCGCGTGGGCGCCGCTGTAGGCGTGGCCGGGGAACAGCGTCAGGTCTCCCGGCAGCTTCGCGAGCCGCTGGGTGAGCGAGTAGTACATCTGCTCCGGATCGCTCCCCGGCAGGTCCACGCGGCCGCAGCCCTGGAGGAAGAGGGTGTCGCCAGCCACCAGGCTGTCCTGGAGCCGGAAGCACAGGGAGCCCGGGGTGTGGCCCGGGGTGTGGAGCAGCTCGATCTCGATGTCGCCGACCCGCACCACGTCGTTGGCTTCGTGCTTGGTCAGGTCTGACTCGTCGAGACCCGTGACCTTGCGGATGTAGGGCACCTCGAGCTTGTGCGCGTGCACCTTGCAGGGGTTCAGCGCCAGCAGGGTGGGCAGCCCGTCGATGTTGAAGCCCATCATCGAGCCGCCCACGTGGTCCGGGTGGTAGTGCGTCGCCAGGGCGCCCACGACCCGCATGTCGTCGTCGGCCACCACCCGCAGCAGGTCCCTCACGTTCCACGCCGGGTCGACGATCACGCACTCCCGGGTGTCCCGATCCCCGATCAGGTACACGTAGTTCTGCATCATCGCCGCGGTCTGATCCCCCACGCCGAAGTCACGGCCCGCGAGCAGCTGTCGAAAGTAGAGGTCGCCCATCCGCCCGTCATAACGGGCACCGCCGATCGATTAGCCTCGCGAGATGCCGCACATCGACGTGCACGACCTGGGCCGGATCCGACGGATCACGGCGGTGCTGGCCCGCCATGGCTTCGGCGGTCTGGTCGACGGGAGCTTCAGCGGCGCCGGGGCAGACGACGCCCAGGCCGCCGACACCGGTGCGCCTTGGGCGGTGCGCCTGCGCCAGGTGGTCATCGAGCTGGGCCCCACCTTTGTGAAGATGGGCCAGGTCCTCAGCGTGCGCCCGGACATCTTGCCAGCCGCCCTGCTCGTGGAGTTCCAGAAGCTCCAGGACGAGGTCCCGCCGGTGTCGTGGGACCAGGCCCGCGCGGTGCTCGAGGCCGAGCTCGGTGCCCCCCTGGAGACCGCGTTCTCGTCGGTCGAGCCCGAGCCCGTGGCCTCGGCGAGCATCGCCCAGGTCCACCTGGGCGTGCGCCAGGACGGTCGGCCGGTGGCGGTGAAGATCCAGCGACCTGGCATTCGCGAAGTGATCGAGTCCGACCTGCACATCCTGTACAGCACCGCGCGGGTGCTGGAAGGCCGGCTGGCCCTCCCGGGGGTCTACACGCCGGTGGCCATCGTGCAGGAGTTCGAGGCCGCCATCCACCAGGAGCTGGACTTCTTCCAGGAGGCCCGGCACGCCGAGCGCTTCGGCGGCAATTTTATCGACCATCCAGACGTGGTCGCGCCGGCCATTCATCGGGACCTGAGCTCGTCCAAGGTCCTGGTCATGGACCGGGTGCACGGCCGAGCCCTGTCCGCCCTGCAGCCCGGCGACGACGGCGTCGAGCACGCGATGGACGTGCTGGTCGAAGCCACGCTGACCCAGGTCTTCGAGCACGGCTTCTTCCACGGCGACCCCCACCCCGGAAACGTGCTGCTCCAGGACAACGGGCGCCTGGCCTTCCTGGACTTCGGCCTGTGCGGGACCCTGACCTCGGAGATGCGCGACACCATCGTGACCATCTTCGTGGCCCTGGTCTTTCGGGACGCAGACACCGTCGCCCACAGCGCCTACCGGGTCGGCGCGGTCGAGGGCCGCATCGATCTGCGGGACTTCCGAGGCGAGATCGCCCGGCTGATGGACAAGTACCACGGGGCCTCCCTCCAGGACCTGAGCCAGTCCAGCACCCTGCTGGAGTTCATCGAAGTGGCGACCCGCTACCGAATCCGCCTGCCCCCCGAGTACGCGGTGCTGGCGCGAGCCGCATCGCTGGTCGACGGAACCCTGCGGCGACTGATTCCAGAGGCCGACATCATCGAGCGGGTCGAGCCCCACGCCAGGCGGCTGATGGCACGGCAGCTCTCCCCGGACAAGCTGTCGGCCGATGCGCTCAAGCTGCTCGTCCAGGCCCAGGCCAACCTGAAGGGTTTGCCGGCCCAGCTCGACCAGGTCCTGACAGACCTGGAGCGCGGCCGGTTGGAGCTCGTGACGCTGGATCCCGACGCCGAGCGCCTGCGACGGGCGATCGCCGCCGCGGGGATCCAGGTGGGGCTGGCCACGTGCGCTGGTGCAGCGCTGATCGCCGGCGCAGTGTTGATCGAAGGGTGGGGGCCCCTGCTCGCTGGGGCGCCGCTCGCCCGCTGGCTCGGACTGCTGTTGCTGGTGGGCGCCGTGGGCACGTGGTGGGCCCTGTCCGTGCACGCGCTGATCACCTCCCAGCTGGAGCCTGGGGACCTGCGTCGCGGGGCCGTCGGCATCCTCAAGTTCTTCATCGGGAGCAGAAGGGGTCAAGACCCTCGCCTGTGATACCGTTCCGCCGATCCACCCCGCGCGAGACAGGGGTGAACGACGCCGTAGCTGAGATGTGAGGTCGATTTCCCAGTGGCAGACCTTTCGAGCAGGATCACCTTTGCCCGTGGAGACGTCGTCTCCCGCAAGTACGAGGTAGAGAGCCAACTCGGCACCGGCCTCTTCGGGGCGACCTACCTGGGCCGCCACATCGCCTCTGGGCGCCACATCGCCATCAAGTTCCTGCACCCGGAGCTGGTCCAGCAGCCGGCCGATCGGCAGCGCTTCCAGAAGGCCTTCGCCAAGGCCAAGCAGGTCAAGCACGCCGGCCTGACCCGCCTGGGCGAGGTCGCCGAGCACAACGGCGTCCTGTACTACACCGAGGAGTACTTCAAGTCCCAGAGCCTGCGGGCCCTGCTGGACGAGTACACGAACAGCGGGCAGGTGTTCACCCTCCAGGAAGCCTGCGCGGTCGTGATCAAGGTGCTCGAGGCCCTCCAGAGCGGCCACGAGTCCGGGCTGGTCCACCGCAACGTGAAGCCCGAGAACGTGCTGGTCAACACCCAGCGCACCGGCCCCGGCGGCTCCCGCATCGTGCGCCAGTTCAAGGTCACGGACATGGGCATGTGCGACATGCTCGACCCGACCGAGATCGTCGAGGGCTTCGAGAACCGGAGCGAGCACCCCTACCTGTCGCCGGAGCTCGGCGGATACGAGCAGCCGGGCACGTCCCAGGCCGACATCTACTCGGTGGGCGTGCTCTTCTACGAGCTGCTGTGCGGCCAGACGCCCATGGGCACCTTCCTGTCGCCGACCCAGCTGCGCGACGACCTGCCGGACCACATCGATCACGTGGTCGAGCTAGCCCTGAGCCCGAGCCCCGAGGACCGCTACCCCGCGGCCGTCGACATGATCCGGGACATCCAGCGCTGCTTCGATCCCGGCATGCAGTCTCAGACCACGCCCACCAGCTACCGCACGGTGCTGATCGCACTGGGCGTGGCGGTTGGCATCGTGGGCATGATCGGCGGCTACCGCCTGGTCAACGAGGGCCCGGATCCGGTCGAAGAGGCCCGCAAGAAGGACCAGATCATCCGGGACCAGGTCGCCAAGAGCAACCCGCTGCCGACCGAGGCCGAGATCAAGGCCATGATCGCCCAGCAGCCGGACATGGTCTACATCCCCGGCGGCACCTATGTGCGCGGGCGGCTCTACGCCGAAGACAAGAGCATGGCCCACTCCAGCGAGCCCCTGGCCCGGGTCATCCAGGTCAACCCGTTCTTCATCGACCGCTTCGAGTTCCCCAACATCAAGGACCAGCCGCCCACCGGGACCGTCACCTGGACCGCGGCCGACGAGACCTGCCGCAAGTTCGGCAAGCGCCTGTGCTCCGAGCTGGAGTGGGAAAAGGCCTGCAAGGGCCCCAACAACTTCATCTACACCTACGGCGACACCTGGGACCCCTCGATGTGCGGCGAGTCCATGGAGGCCCCGTACACCTTGGGTTCCCGGCCGGACTGCGTGTCCAGCTACGGCGTCTACGACCTGAGCGGCGGGTTCCGCGAGTGGAGCGGCGACGCCCGCCCAGGCAAGGAAGGCCGCAAGATCGTCAAGGGCGGCCACCGCGGCAACGCCGAGCGCGGCGACCGCTGCGCCTACTACGTCGACGAGTCCAAGGGCTACCAGGACTCGACGCTGTCCTTCCGCTGCTGCTTGGACGCGAACTAGCGACAGCGAGCCCGCGACCTCACCCCCTGAACTAGTAGAACGTCGGCTGACGTTCGGTGGAGGGCGTGCCCTCCCGCTCGGCCCAGAGCCTGGACGCCGCTTCGAGCTCCTTGCGGACCAGGATGTAGACCCCCGGGTCGTAGGTGAGCGCCGTGTGGCCCACGTTCTTGACCTGGATGTTCTTCATGCTGGTCTCGCCGGGCTTGGGGCGCAGCACGCTGCACCAGTGGGGACAGACCAGGTCGTGGCGGCTGTAGAGCGACGACATGGGGATGTGGGGCGGAAAGGTGTCCCGGGACAAGAGCTTCACCAGCCGAGACCTGGGCAGCATCTGGAGGGGACTCCGGGACAGCACACCGCCGCCCATGAGCCACACACCGATGGCCGCCGTGGGGGTGCCGTGGTGGGGCGTGCCCAGCGTGGTCAGGGACTTGACCCGACGGTCGCCGCCGTGGTGCTGCACGTAGCTGCGGGCGATGAGACCGCCCTTGGAGTGGCCGATCACGTGGAAGCGGTCCAGGCCGTAGCGATCGCAGATGGTCTCGACCTTTTCGGCGATGGCCTGGGCCAGGGCGTCGACCGGGCGGCTGTTGAAGCGAAAGAACAGCCCGCCCAGGTTGAAGCTGAACACGCCGAAGCCGTCGTAGCGAAGCCGGTCCTCCATGACCTCCCAGACCGCCCGGGTCTGCATGAAGCCGTGGAGCAGGAGCACGGTCTCCTGGCGGGTGCCCAGGTCTCCGCGCCGGGCCACCTGGTTGCCCTTGAGGTACACCTTGCGCAGGCTGCCCAGGTTGTCCCGGAACAAGCGGTAGGCGGCGCTCGGGGTGAAGGGCTTCCGCAGCATTCCCGATCCCCTAACCCCTGATCGGTGCTCGATGCGGTGATAGGCTCGGCGTGGAGGAGATGGACATGACCAGCCTGGCGTTGCTGTGGATGGGGCCGCTGCTGGCATGTGCCGACGGCGGCCAAGACTCCGACGAGCCGCCCGACATCACCGACGGCCTGCCCGTCGAGACCTGTGGTGGCACGCCGCCTGTGGCCGAGACCCTGAACATCGGCAACGGGGGCCTGCGCAACTTCGAGGGCGAAGAAGCCCCCACCGTCGAGCTCGAGCTGTGGCTGACCGACGAGGACGGCGACATCCACCAGGGCACGATGGAGATCTGGTACGACCAGAGCCTCGACGACAGCGTGGACACCAGCAGCGACCCGGACGCCGACCGGATCTACAGCGGCATCGGCGACGCCTGCCTGGTGGCCCAGGCCACCCTCAACCTGGCGATCCGCGTGGGCACGGCGTTCGACTACAACACCCCCTACGAATTCGCAGCCCTCTTCGTCGACGCCGACGGCGACGCATCCAATGTGCTCGTGGCCAGCGGCGTGACCCCGAAAGAGGACGGCACGGACGGCGATCCCGTCGAGTAGTCGTCACAAGCGCTCAGCCCACCCCGGTCATAGGGGGCCCTCACAGGAGAGCTCCGATGGCGGACGCGTACAAGCAAGCCGGCGTGGACATCGAAGCGGGGGATGCCGTCGTCGCGGGCATCCGCGGCCTGGTCGAGAGCACCCACCGTGCGGGGGTCGTCTCGGACCTGGGCGGCTTCGGCGGACTGTTTGCCCTGGGTCGCTACCGGGACCCGATCCTGGTGTCCGGCACCGACGGGGTCGGCACCAAGCTCCTCGTCGCCCAGCGCCTGGGCCAGCACGAGACCATCGGCGTCGACCTGGTGGCGATGTGCGTCAACGACATCGTCGTGAGCGGCGCCGAGCCTCTGTTCTTCCTGGACTACTTCGCCACCGGCCACCTCGAACCCCACGTGGCCGTCCAGGTGGTCGCCGGCATCGCTCATGGCTGTCGCCAGGCCGGCTGCGCCTTGATCGGCGGCGAGACCGCCGAGATGCCGGGCATGTACAGCCCCGGACACTACGACCTGGCCGGCTTCGCCGTGGGTGTGGTCGAGCGGGACCAGGTGCTCGGCGGCCGCGGGATCCGAGCGGGCGATGCGGTCGTGGCCCTGCCGTCGAGCGGGCTGCACAGCAACGGCTTCTCCCTGGTCCGTCGCCTGGTGGACGACCTGGACTGGTCGCTGGAGCACGGCCTTGGGGCGCCCCTGGGCCAGGTCCTGCTCACGCCGACGCGGATCTACGTGCAAGAGCTGCTGCGGCTGCGCCCGGTGCTGCGCGGTCTGGCGCACATCACCGGTGGGGGCCTGCCCGGCAACGTGCCCCGGGTCCTGCCCGATGGGCTGGGGGTCGAGCTCCGGTGGGGCTCGTGGCCGGTGCCGCCGATCTTCGGCCTGCTCGAGCGACTCGGAGAGCTCACCCGGGACGACCTGCTGCAGACCTTCAACCTGGGCGTGGGCATGGTCTGCCTCGTGGGTCCCGATCACCTGGGCGCCTTCGAGGGCCTGGACCACCACGTCATCGGCCGGGTCGTGGCCGGCGAGGGGGTCTCGTGGGCGTGAAGAAGGTCCCCGTCGGCGTGCTGCTCTCGGGCAGCGGCACGAACCTGCGCTGGCTCCTCGAGGCGTGCAAGGACCCGGACTACCCAGCCGAGATCGCCGTGGTCGTCAGCAACGTGGGCTCGGCCTATGGCCTGAATCGGGCCCGAGCCGCCCATGTTCCCTCGATGTTCGTGGGACACAAGTTCTACGGTTCGCGCCAAGAGCACGAGCAAGCCGTGCTCGAGGTCCTCCGGGCCCACGACGTCGAGTTTGTCTGCTGCGCTGGCTACATGCGCCTGTTGACGGCCGAATTCCTGGGCGAATTCCCCGACCGCGTCCTGAACATCCACCCGTCGCTGCTGCCGGCCTTTCCGGGCACCCGCGGTCAGGGCAAGGCCCTGAACCACGGGGTGCGCATCACGGGAGCGACGGTGCACCTGGTGGACGCAGGCACCGACACCGGGCCGATCATCTGCCAGGGCGCGGTGCCCGTGAAGCCCGGCGACGACGAGCTGGCGCTCAAGAAGCGCATCCTCAAGGTCGAGTGGGAGATCTACCCCCGGGCGCTCAGGTGGGCGGTCGAGGGCCGGCTCTCCAGGGGCGAAGGCCGCCAGCTCCATATCGATCTGCCCGAGGGCGAGTCCCCCTGGCACTGGTTCGACGGCCGGTGATTCCCACCGCGCAGCTCGGTCGCAGCGACCTGAAGCTCCCCCGGGTGACCTTTGGCGCCTGGGCCATCGGCGGCTGGTACTGGGGGGGCACCGACGACGCCCAGGCGACCGACGCCATCCAGGCGGCGATCGACGCAGGGGCCGGGGCCATCGACACCGCCCCGGTCTATGGCTTTGGACACTCCGAACAGATCGTGGGCCGGGCCATCGCCGGGCGGCGTGGCGACGTCCTGGTCCTGACCAAGGCGGGGCTGCGCTGGGACTGCGATGATGGCGCCCACTTCTTCACCACCACCGATGGCCGGCAGGTGTACCGGAACCTGCGGCCGGAGTCCCTGCGCCTGGAGTGCGACCGCAGTCTGGCCCGGCTGGGGGTCGACTGCATCGACCTGTTCCAGTGCCACTGGCCGGATCCGACCACGCCCATCGCCGACTCGATGGGCGCTCTGCTGGACCTGCGGGCGGCGGGCAAGATCCGCCACATCGGGGTCTCGAATTTCACCCCGGCGATGATGGACCAGGCCCAGGCCGCGCTGGGTGAGACGCCCCTGGTCTCCAACCAGCCTCGCTACAGCCTGCTGGCTCGGGACATCGAGGAGGACGTGGTGCCCTGGTGCATGGCCCAGGACGTGGGGCTGCTGATCTACCGACCCATCGAACAGGGGCTCCTGACCGGCCGCATGACCGCGGACCGGCACTTCCCCGACGGCGACAAGCGAGCGGGCCTGCCGCTGTTCTGCCAGGCCAACCGCGCCGCGGTGAACCAGGCCCTGGCGGGCCTGGCGGACCTGGCAAGCCAGCTGGACGCCACCCTGGCCCAGCTGGCCATCGCGTGGACCCTGCACCAGCCCGGCATCACGGCGGCGCTGGTGGGTGCCCGCACCCCCGAGCAGGTCCGGGAGAACCTGGCCGCCGGATCCCTGGCGCTCACCCAGAGCCAGAGCGACCGGATCGGAGACGCGTTCTCGGGCCTGGACATTCGCCGCTGACGCCCCTTGAGCGCCCACCCCAGGCCGGTCCGTGCCGGTTGCAGAGACGGGCCTGGCGGGGTATTGGGCCCGCCCCGACTGGCCCCCGGGGGAGAGGACGGCGCCGGACCCATGACGGAGCGCGTGCACAGACCCCGCCTGGCGACGGCCTGGTTCGGTGGACTCACCGCGGTGACCTGGGTCTTGATCTTCTTCGGCGCGGCCGTGAGGGCCAACGGCGCCGGGCTGGCCTGTCCGGACTGGCCGCTGTGCTTCGGCGAGCTCATTCCGACCTTTGACTTCGGGGTGGTGCTGGAGTGGGGCCACCGGGCCCTCGCCAGCGCGGTCTCGCTGCTCTTCGTGACAGGGCTGGTCCTGGCCTGGCGTCGCGCCGACACCCGCCGGGCCACATGGGTCCTGGGATGGGTCGGTCTGGTCCTGCTGTTCAGCCAAGTGGTCATGGGGGGGCTGACCGTGCTTGAACTCCTGGCTTCGTGGACGGTGACCGCCCACCTGATCCTGGGCAATGCCTTTGGCGCCACGGCGCTGTTGCTGACCCTGGCCCTGTGGTCCCACGGCCGCCCCCGCCCGACCGCCCCGCTGTCCTCGACCCTTCGCGGACTGGCCTGGGCCACCTGTGGGCTGTTGGTGCTCCAGCTCCTGATCGGCGGCCTGGTCGCGTCCACCTACGCGGGCCTGGCCTGCACCGCGTGGCCCAGCTGCCAGGGCGGTGCCTGGTTCCCCACCCTCTCCGGCGCCGTCGGCCTCCAGGTCGTGCACAGGCTCGTCGCCTACGGGCTTGTGGTGGCGTGGCTCGCCTTTGCCGTGGCCTGCCGCAACGACGCGCACCTGCGGCGCTACGCCACAGGCGGCGCCGTGCTTGTGCTTCTCCAGGCCGCGCTGGGTGTGGCCAATGTGCTGCTGGCCTTGCCGGTCGAGGTCACGGTCGCCCACTCCGCGGGAGCCGCAGCCCTGGTCTTGTGGACCACGGCCACCCTGCGGGCCGTCAGCCTGCGCAGGCCCGCCCAGGCGCAGCCTCCCTTCTCTGTCGCCGAGGCGGTCCGATGAGTGCTGTCACCCCCGCTCTGGACAACCGGCGCTCGGTCGCCGACACCTTCCGCCTCTACTACGAGATGACCCGTCCCCGGGTCCTGATGCTCGTGCTGTTCACCGGGCTGCCGGCATTGGCCCTGGGCCAGTCTGCCTGGCCCGGCATCTCGACCGCGCTCTGGGTGCTGGTGGGCACCGCGCTCAGCGGTGCTTCCTGCAGCGTGCTCAACGCCTGGATCGAGCGCGAGACCGACGCGCACATGGCCCGCACCCGCAACCGCCCCCTGCCGGCGGCGGCGGTCGCCTCCGGCCAGGCCGTGGGTCTGGGTGTGGTGCTCGCCGTGGTCTCCACCGCGCTCCTGTGGTGGTGCGGCGGTCTGCTGGCCGCGGCGGTGGGCGCTGGCAGCATCCTGTTCTACGTCTTCGTCTACACCCTGTGGCTCAAGCCGCGCACGCCGCACAACATCGTCATCGGCGGTGCTGCGGGCGCCACGGCCCCCCTGATCGTCGACGCCGCCATGGACGGCCAGCTGGGCATGGCGGGGCTCATCCTGTTCCTGATCATCTTCCTGTGGACCCCGCCACACTTCTGGGCCATCGCCCTGTACCGCAAGGACGACTACCGCAACGCCGGCTTCCCCATGATGCCGCTGGTCGTCGGGGACCAGGGCACGCGGTGGCGCATGCTGGCCTACACCCTGGTCCTGCTGCCCGTGACCCTGTGGCCGGTCTACCTGGGCTACCTGGGCCCGATCTACGGCGTGTCCGCCCTGGCGGTCGGTCTGTGGTTCACGTGGTGGAACGTGAAGGTGATCCGAGCCCGGGACTACCGGGTCGACCGGGGCATGTTCAAGGCGTCGATCCTGCACTTGATGGTGGTGTTCGGCGCGATGTTGCTCGACCTGGCCGTGTGAGGGTCCGACCGTAGGGCGCAAGGACCGCGGAGCGCTCGGGGCAGGGTGCATGGACCTCGGAACGCTCGGGGCCTGGGCATGACGGGCGGTGGCGTGCGAGAGGGCGGGTGGCCGCCACCGCCCCGCTTGCCTGCCACCGCCCGTCATGCCCAAGACCTGCAAGACCTCCGGCCAGGCCCACGAGGGTCACCCTACTGACAGAACGGCCCCACATAAAGGAAGTCGTTGTTGTCCTCGTCGCACTCGCTGACGAAGCCGGTCCCGCTGCCGTCGTCGTCGGCGTAGAGCCAGAACCCGTCCAGGTCGGTGAGGAGTACGGAGTCGATCTCGAACACCAGGGGCTCACTGCTCATGCCGGACGGGATGTCGTCGACGTTCTGCAGAGTGCTCAGGGGGACCCGATCACCGCCGTCCAGCCCGTACAGCGTGACGTAGACCCCCCCGGGCTGGACCTCCTCGCTCTTGTTGAGGATCCGGGCCACGACCCAGACCGTGCCGGCGTCGCAGTCGTCCTCGCACACGTCGACGATCTCGGACTCCAGCTCCCATCCCAGGGCCTCACCCGGCATGCGATCGATGGCCGACTTGAACGAGTTGAAGGTGGTGAAGTTCTGGACCGCCGTGACCGGCACGGACAGGTCGTCGTTGATGTTCGTGATCGTGTACGGGTGCTGGTTCCACAGCTTCCGAGCCGGGGCCCAGCTGTCGTCGCGGTCGCCGAAGGCGGTCAGGGCGTGGCCCCCGAGCGACGCGTGGGCGACCAGGATCTCGGCGTGGCCGTCGGCGTCGACGTCGGCGATGATCGGGCAGTCCATCATGGTGTTGGAGTTGTGGTCGGCGTTGTAGAACTTCACAGCGCCGGTCAGCCCGTCGTAGGCGACCATCTCGACCTCGTCGATGTAGACGACCTCGGCCCAGCCATCGCCTTCGAAGTCGAAGATGCTGGCGCCGGTGGCGCCGGTCTCGTCGGTGACCTTGGCCGTCCACAGGGCGGTCCCGTCGTGGTTCAGGGCCAACAGCTGGTTGCCGCCAGCGGTCAGGATCTCCGGGTAGCCGTCGTTGTCGATGTCGCCGATGGCAGGCGGGGACATGATGTTGGCCGACTGGATGACCATCGGGCCCCACATCACGGTGCCGTCGGTGTCGACCGCCCGCACTGTGTTGTAGGAGACCGCCACGAACTCGCCCTCGGGGTCGTCGTCCAGGTTGGCCACGGCGATCATGCCGTCGTCCTGGCTGTTGTCGGCCCACAGGGCGTTGCCGTCGACGTCGTAGAAGGCGTTGCCGGTGATGACCTCTTCCTGGCCGTCCAGGTCGAGGTCGGCGATGACCGAGTGTGTGGCTTCGGAGACCACCACGCCAAAGACGTCGACCACGCCATAGGAGCCCCGGCCGTACTGGCCCACGCCACGCGTGGTGCCGTCGGCATTCAGGATGACCCGGCCGGCCACGATCTCGGCAGCGCCATCGTGGTCCATGTCGGACACCGAGATCGAGGTGGCGTAGTCGAAGTCCAGGCCCACGAAGTGGTCGGACTCCCACACCAGGGTCCCGTCTGCGTCGAGCATCGCCACGGTGTAGTCGCCCACCGCAAGCAGGCTGGTCGCGTACTCGACGACCACGAAGATCTCCGGGACACCGTCTCCGGTCACGTCTGCGACCGCGGGGCTGGTCGCCATGCCAAGCGCCAGCTCGGGCACGGTGTAGCGGGGTGAGCCGTCCCCGTTGAGCACGGTCAGGGTCGACGTGCCCAGGAGGCTGAACCCGCCGAAGCCGAACAGCGAGTCCGCAAAGGTCGTGATGACCTCGGGCACGCCGTCGCCGTCCAGGTCCGCCACAGCCGCTGCGGACCACGAGTACAGGCCCGTGCCAGCGGTCCACTCGGCGATGGGGTTGAAGGCCCCCACCTCGTAGGAGCAAGAGTCGGTGACGCCGACGTCGGACGGCGAGGGCAGCTCGATGACACACTCGCTGTCCGGCGGCCAGTTCAGGGTCTCCTCTGCACTGTTGCCCGTGTCCCCGCCGCCGAAGATGCCGTCCTTGTCTCCGAAGCTGTAGTCGATGCAGGCTGGACCGGCCGCGAGGAGCAGGGACGTGATGATCATGGAGACCTCCACGTCGATCCTTAGGGGGCCCGTGCAACCTACGGAACGGTAGTGAACAGCCTCTTTGCAATCGTGACGACCTGACGGATGCGTCAGTGACGCGCGTCAGTCAGCTTCGGCGCCCGGCACACCGGGTCCAGGGCACAGGCCGGGCACACGCTCTCGTGGCGTCCGCCCAGGCACGCTCGCGACATGCCCAGGTGGGCCAGGGCGAAGTCGAAGCGCACCGGGTCGACGGGGTCCAGACAAGCCAGGGTGTCCGTGATCTCGCGGGCCGTGCGCCAGGAGCCGTCCTTGCGGGTCGTCAAGCCCAAGAAGAGGCTCAGCCGGTGCACGTGGGTGTCCAGCGGGATCATCAGGGCCGACGGCGGCACATGGGTCCACAGGCCCAGATCGATGCCCTCCCGGTCGGGTCGCACCAGCCAGCGGAGCGCCATGTTCCACCGCTTGCAGGCGGACCCGCTCCGGGGCGAGGGCAGGAGGTAGCGGGCCCCTCTGGGCAGGTCGGCAAAGGACATGGCGGGCAGTTCCACCTGCCAGGCCTGGGCGACGCAGGCCTGTCGCAGGGTCTCGATCAGTCGGGTCAGGCCAGGGAGCAGGTCAGCCGGCCCGGTCACGACCAGGTGCTGGCCCAGGGACCCGCCGGACCGCAGGACGTGCTGCAGCCCGAGCACCAATAGCACCAGGTCTCGCCCCCGGTTCCACCGGTGCACCAGCGGCCACAGGGGCTCGGCGTCCCGGGACACGTCGAAGCCGTCGACCCAGGCTCGGGGACCCCCGCGGGCGTCGGCGGCGTCGAAGAGGGCGGTGAGGGTGGGCCAGAACCCGGCCACACGCCCATAGGCCAGGCTGCTCGCCAGGACCGCCGCGAGCTCCTGGTCCTGGGGATCCGTGTAGCGACGAGCGAATGAGACCGGATCCCGGGACAGTCGGGCCCGGTGGTCCGTCTGGTCGTAGAGCTGGTCCAGCCGCTGGCCAAGCGCTTCGAGCTCGGCGGGGCTCATGCCTTGCGGCGGCCCTTGCGGATGCCGCGTTCGGCTTCGAGCCGGAGCTGCTTGGGCACGCCACCGTGGATGTCGGCCAACACCGCCGCCACGGCGTCCGGGTCCGCGGCGCCCCAGCTGCGCAGCAGCCGACCCAGCGCCTTGCGCACGTGGGGGTCGCGATCGCGAACCGCAGCGTGGGTCACCAGGGCCAGGTCTTCGGCGGCCGTGCCGTCGCCCAGTCCCCGCTTGTCGCCGCCCCAGGTCTCGCGAAGCGCGGCCGCGGCGGGGCCTTCGACCCGGGTCGGCGTGAGGGCCAGGCCGCCCATCACCGCAGCCCGTCGCACCACCGGCTCGCCACTGGCCTTGATCTTCCGGGCGAGCGTGGCACCGACGGGATCGCCGACGCCTGCCAGGGCCGGGGCCCAGACCAGCCAGCCCAGGGCGTCGGCGGTCTCCAGGTCGTCGACCATCTCCAGCCACCGCTCGGCCAGCCCAAGGGCTGCGGCAGGCCACTGGGCGACGCCTGCGGCCGCCAGGGACAGGGCCAGCATGCCGTCTTCGTGGGCGGTGCAAAACAGGTCGTGGAGCGCGTCTTCGTCGCGGTCCAGATCGACGCCCCGGCGCCAGACCGCGGCGGCCTGCCGAGCGACCTCGCCAGGCGCCACCCCGCGCAGTCCCTTGAGTGGCCGCACCTGCTTGCCTCGTCGACGGGCGATGGCGCCGTCGGACTCGGCCTCCAGGGCGGTGGACACGGTCACGGGATCGAGGGACATCGCCCCTGAATAGCCCGCCGGCTACGGCAGTGGTGATGACCTGGCTGCCCCCTCACGGCGTTCGCCTGACCCTGGACGGCCAGGGTGAGGTCCGCCGCCTGCCCTGCGGGCCGCTGCTCCCC
>Ga0114933_10001537_pt1 | contig 25655 bp, 21 predicted proteins | sample 4SBtaG_FD_89691 | JGI IMG/M metagenome (GOLD analysis project Ga0114933, IMG submission 89691) | Deep subsurface microbial communities from Kolumbo volcano to uncover new lineages of life (NeLLi) - 4SBTROV12_W25 metaG | ecosystem: Environmental > Aquatic > Marine > Volcanic | place: Kolumbo... | reverse complement strand
GTTCACAGAGAATGTGTTATCATCAATCACTGTCAGATTATCTCCGCCCATATCATCGTGGTTACCATCTGCATCGTTGCAGTTGAAAGACTGCGTCAAGATCCAGTTGACTCCAGAGGATGGAGCACCCATTCCAATCACACGGCACCATGAGTAAACTGCATCAGCTGCAGTCATCTTGTCGCCATTGCTGAAATAGACATCGTCACGCAGGGTGAAGGTGTATGTTAGACCATCTTCACTCGTTGTGTGACCTGTCGCCAGGCGTGGGACGATTATCGAACCACCATCACCGTCTCCCTCGTATCTGTAGAGGGTGTCGTAGACATTCGAGATGATGTCACCTGATGCCGAATCATAAGCATCGGCAGGGTCGTGAGTGTCTGCCTCACCGATGGTCATTATCGTCATCTCACAGGGGTTGTTAGTACCCAAGTCACGGCACTTTCTAGAAACAGAAAGGTTGTACCATGCATCTGCGAATCCCATGTCTCCCGAAGCATAGTGAGACATGATATCGGCCTGAGCCATACCATAGTCGCAAGAGCCGTCGTCTACTTCAGCCGTAGCTTCGTAGTTGTTGGCTCCGTCGTCCATGCAGCCCATCACAGGCTCTGGCTCCGGCTCAGGCTCGGCGTATGTGCACGAGCCATCGTCCTCGGTAGCATCGGGGTTGTAGTTCTCAGCATCCGCATAGGTGCAACCCATTACGGCTTCTGGTTCCGGTTCATCGTCATCCCCGCCAAGACATCCGGCAAGGGCTGACGCAATCATTAGCGTGCAAAGAAGTGTGGCTTTTAGCTTGTACTTCATACGCCTTTCGTGTATGTATAGACTATTTAGAATCAATGTAAAATGAGTAGAAATATACCGTTTAGAATAGTTCATTCTATAGAAAAAGGCGCAATTTCACAGATTCTGGCCTGAAGGACTGGCCTGAAGGCTGTCGAAGTCGGAATGGTGGACGTGCCGAGATTTGAACTCGGGGCCTCTTCCATGCCAAGGAAGCGCGCTTCCAAGCTGCGCCACACGCCCAGTGCACTCGCCACTTACGACGCCCATTTAAGTGGAGTGGGGCACGCTGAGGCATGGCCAACCCGGACAGCAACACGGAGGCAGGTAAGGCTCCCGAGATTCCAGAAGGTCTACTCGATGAACTGAGGGAGAATCTGGATGAGGATGCTGCTCCTTTCCTGAGCCACTTGGGCAAGCATCTGTCTATGGAGTGGATGCCAGCGGGAGAGTCGCGCCTAGGAGTGACTCGGTTCGAGTATGATCCTAACGAGCTGTTCAGGAGGCGTCGCCTGGGAGTCGCCCCCGGCCCAGTTACAATCGGCATCAATCCTGTACTGATCGAAGACGAGAAGATGTTTCTGAACACCCTAGTCCACGAACTGCTTCACGCAGCTGGACTCCTTGAGCACGGAGATAATCATCAGGAGTTGGTAAATCGGATTGCACCACCTCCGAAGCTCTCGGAATCTCCTCTGCTCAGACGTATGCGGCAAGAGGTGCTGGACAGCATGCCCGAGCGGCAGTGGATCTGTGGCAACTGCGGACATTCGTGGGAACGGATTAGGGTCACGGCCCCGACCCGATGCCCGAAATGCGCTAGGCCTTTCGCATCGAAATAGGACAAATTATTGAGTCGAGGCGCTAGTGCGCGAGCGATGGAACTACCTACCCGGGACGAGATTCTCCAGATGATAGAGGACTTCGGTAACGAGACCTATCCCACTTTGATTGCCGTCATCGCGATAGCAGCATACTCAGGTTTCGTCTTCATGTTCTATCGAGTACTAGCGAAGAAGGACCTGATTACCCTCGACCTGAGTAAGTATGCCGATGACTTCAGTGGCAAGATTAAGAAATACCTGAGGAGCATGCTATTTGTTGTTCAATACCTCGTAGTCATTCCGATACTAATCGCGTTCTGGACGCTGGTGTTAGCAGCGATTCTGACTCTGCTCTCAAACAGCACGGACCATGCAAGGAACGCATTGATTGCAACCGCAGTGGTTGGTGCAGTACGGATTCTCTCCTATTGGACCGAGGAGCTTTCTAGAGATGTTGCCAAGATGCTCCCGTTCGCTGTCCTCGGTGTTTTCCTAGTGGACTCAACATCGATCAAGTGGAGTGAGTTCCAGGAACTTGTCAGCAGTCTGCCACAACTTGCAGAGTCATTCCTCAGTAGCCTAATCCTGCTTGCTATCCTTGAGACTCTACTCAGAATTATCACTACTATTAGCAGAATTCGATCCAAGCGTTGGAAGCGTAAGCGACTGCAGAAGGAGTTGTCTCGCAAAACGGGGAGGAAAGTGGATGACATCAGGGAGGACATCAGGGATGATGGATCACTCAATCTGAGTGCGGGAACAGATGCCGAGGAAATGCAGGGTCTTGTCGAGGAAGCGGTCGGAGATCTACTTGAGGAACCCGAGGAAGAACTGTAGGGTTCTTGAGCAGGAGTCCTGCGGAAGGTTCAGGGCGATTGGTGTAGTCTGGATATCATCCCGGCCTTCTAAGCCGGTGACACGGGTTCGAATCCTGTATTGCCCACCATCATTCTGCGGCAATCGCGAATCGCTCAAATAGGGAAAGCAGGTCGGCGACGCGCATGAAGAGAGGCTCCCGTGCGTGGAAGAAGCATGGGAAGCAACGCTGGAAGTGGCGTAAGAAGAAGTTACGACGCAGAAAGGCATCGCGCAAGCGCGCTAAGATGTGATTCCTAATCAATCCGGGGCAGGGTTCAAGGTTAGTGTGCATTTTGCACCGTCATGCGATTGCATGAGTATGGCCACAGGGACCGTCACATCGACACATTAGTCGTGACCCTGTTGTTGTTTTCAGTCCTGCTCTATCTGATTCTGACTGGAGATTTATTTTTCGCTCAGACCCAAGACGAGATTGGTGGCTCTCGATTCATACCAGATGTTCTACTGGCTGGTTTCAGGACGCTTGCAGCCGGCCTCTCCTTGTTCACTGTGGTCAGCATCTGCCTCGATCATGAGGGTGGCCCTTCCATTCCGCTGTTCTACGAGTCTCGCCAATGCGAGGAAGCAGTTCTGTTTGGATCGCATCGACTGGTCGCATTCACTGTATGGAGTTTTATCGCCTTTGGCGTCTACTTCACACTGGCAGCATTAGTCTCCTGGTCTCAAGTTCTCGGATGGTCGGTCCCATCGTGGTTGCTAACCATTATTCCTCCTCTATTCGCTATTGCATGTGGTACTGCACTGCTGGTAACTGTTGTCGTGACCTACTACCTGATTCCGAATAATCAGGAGAAGGGTTTTGATGTTGCCAAATACTTCCTCTGGTATGAGATTGTGATGCATAATCTGAATGTCATTATTCTTGGTGTGGATCTAGTTCTAGGAGGGATAGATATCACGCTAGGCATGGTTGCATTCCCTCTAATCTTCGGCATCGCATACGTCTTCTTTTCCTACCTCTATGCAGTTTATGGAGGTGGGATATACCTGTATGACTTCCTAGATCCGCGACTTAGTCGCGCGCCATACATCCACATCGGTCTGTTTGCAATGATCTCGTTCTTCTACGCGGTGGCGCTGGTGCTGGACGCCCTAGTCGACTGGAACATTATCGCAGGAGGGTTTGGAATGGCACTAGGAGTATACTCGATAGTCAGGTTCCGGGAACCTGTGCGCTCGGGCTTTCAGGTTGAAGCGTAGTCTCCGGCCCAATCGTCCCATGTATCGAACCAGAGCGATGCGTAGCTATCTGATTGGATGATAACCTCGTCTCCTGCGGATAGTAGTCCGTTGCCATCGTTGTCCAATACGGCCACTGAACCCCAGTCGAATTCCGTCAATGCATCGTCCATAGAAGCAGAGCCGATTAGCTCGCCTTCATCGGTGTATACCTCAATAGTAAGCTCATCCAGATTGACTTCTTGCATCTGATCTTCACTGACGGAGACTGACATCATCATGCCCGAGTCTCCTCCGCCGGAGCCTCCTCCGTCATCCTCCCAATATCCATCTGGCCTGAGGAAAATTGGAGAGTCCGAGTCGATCGTTCCTCCCCACTCGACTATGTCACCTGATGGAGAGGAGATATCATTCTCAAACACGACCTCGTAGCCTGAGGAATAGGCTGTGGTGACAATTACATAATCCTGGCCTGCAACGAGATCCCAATGAATGGAAGAACCCCAGGAGGAGCCGACTTCCCAGTCATCCTGTGAAGCTAGCAGATTTGCCATGGGGAATCCCTTGTTGAAATCTCCCTCATAGAGGTACAGGTAACCATCCTCGTCTTGGGCCGATTCGATGATGTGTAATCCATCTTCTGAGGCAGTGAAGTCGTAGGCGTGATAGCCGGTCTCCTCCCAGCCTTCGTAGAATGTGTTAGCCATATCCGGGGTGCCGGTTCCAGTTCCATTTTCGGCAGGGAAGGCCAACACTATGCCACCGTCGAGCATCTCGTAACGAAGCCTCTCAACCATCCCCCAGCCGAAGTCGATTTCGACTAGAGTCTCGTTGGCTATCCATTCTCCGTTGGGGAACTCACAAGCCTCTTCTATCGCATTCCACGATCCTCCGTACTCACTGCATTCTGATTGGGTGACGCTGCGGTCGCCGACATTCAGAGCACCGGCACTGGTAAAGTCGAGATACATGGAATCAGGACTATTCCAGTTATTGTTTGCTATCGCACTCTCAGATGATGGGTCAGATTCGAAGGAGCCGTTCCATTCGATTAACTGGCCACACCATGCGGGCTCTGTCATGGCGTCTACTTCTGCTTGGACATCCTCGTCATCATCGGGGCCGAAGGGGGTTGTATCCTCTGCGAACAGGGAGTCTCTACAGTCCCATATCATCTCGGAGTCACCTGAGTCTCCCCCTCCGCTTGAGTCCTCAACCTCCCAAGCAGACACCAAGTGTCCGTCGGCATTGATTCCATACCTTTGGCAGAACTCTCCCCAGTCAGGATATTCCTGGCAGAAATAGAGGTCTGAGGCAGTATTGTTACCCTCCTGAGTCATCCACTCACAGGTCTGGGTGATGGGATCGTATGTGCCTTCGTTCTCGGAGCACTCGTCAGCAGTCACATCCAACAGATAGTAGACTACCGAAGTCGGTCGATTGTCAACCTCTGCAACAACCTCCTTGTAGTCCTCGGCCTGAGGGTCGTAGATGTAGGTCAACATTCCCCAGCGAGTATCAAAGATAGGCCCCGTGGAGGAGGATGTGCCGTTCTCAGGATCGTTTGCTACAGGCTCTCCGCAGAAGTCAGGGTAGTCCATATCTGGATCATACATCGCATCATTAACCGAATCAACATCATCGTTACTCAGAGAGTCTAGGTCGACCATGCTGATGAAGCAATTACCCCAGATGTAGACTGGTCCGATGTTTTCGATTACCGGGTCGGACCATTCTATCATGACTGGAATATTAGTTGGGTTGTCCGCTTCTAGCACTGTTCCCAAAGGAACTTCAGACAAGCTCAGTTCAAACTGGTTTCCGGCCAAATCGAGAGATAGGGAAATTAGACTCACAGAGCCCATGGAGAAGGTTGCGGTAAGAGAGTTCTCGACATCTGGTAATTGAGCGGTCGCTGTCTGGAATGTCATACTTGGATCAATCTCGACATTCCACTCAGTGCCGGCAGGAATCTCCAGATAACTCAAGTCCCAGATAAGAGAATTCCAAGTTTCTTTCGTCAGCATAATGGCCATTGGCCACACTTCTTCATTGCTCGCCATGATATTCATGATGTGGTCGGTCGAGTCTGCATGGTTTCGGTATTGGTAGCAGTCTTCCTCGGCAGAGCAAACCGTGGCAACTCCCTCACTTTCCATGGCGGTGTAAATCAGCTCCCCCTCATGGTTTCTGGAAATCATGCTGGCCCCGTTGATATCGGAGAAGATTTCCAAAGAAATGATTTGGTTGGATGCTAGAATTGGATAATCCATCTCGTCCCCGTTCCTGTATGCCCCCAAGGCCTCGGATATATCTCTCAGAGCAGAATCGATTTCCGGTGCTGAGGCCTTGAAGACGCAAGATCCGTCATTAATCAGAGCCTCTGGGTCAAAGTTGACTGCAGAGGGAGAGGTACAGCCCTCGAAGGTTTCTTCGGGCTCGTACTCACAGGTTCCATCGTTGGAGTTCGCGTTCTCGTCGAAGTTCAAAGCGACCTCATCGGTACAGCCCTTAATCACCTCAGGTTCGATGTCTTCGAGAGATAGACAACCGGGTGTTAGCAGCATGGCGAAAATCAGCATGGCGAGATACCTGACAGCATTCATGTCAAGAGAAAAGGGCGGCGTGCCATAAGGGTATTTCCGGCACCTATAGCTCTGAAACCAGATTGCTAAGCGCTGATTTAGGGTCACTCGCCTTGGTCACCCCACTGGCCAGAAGAACTCCTGAAGTGCCTAATTCAATCGCCTTGGCAACATCCGCACCAGTCTTGACTCCCGCTCCACACAGGATCCCCACTTCTTCACTGACCTCACGAACTGCCGCAGCTGTTCCACTGACGATGTCGGGGTCTGCGTTAGTGACTGAAACATCTCCTCCAATCAACTCGGGTGGCTCGACTGCCACATAATCAGGAACTAGTGCGGCCAGCGCCATGGCCTCATCAGTGTCTGCAGCACATGCACACACCTCGAATCCCTCTGGAACTTGGTCGAGCAGCATAGCGACATGCTCGATGCTGACCTTGTGTTCAGCGTGGTTGATTAGAGTCCCGGATGCCCCTCTCTCGATGGCTGTTTCAGGATGAAGCCAGCCAGTGTTGGAGCCAAATCCTACCGGGTCTAGATGCTGGCACCAAACTTCCAAATCAGGGGCTGCTGCCACTACTGCTGATAGGTCGAGTGCTGATACGGCTGCAATCAGTCTAGCATCGGTTTCGATTCCAGACATGGCAATTGCGAGTTCCTCGGCAGCAGTACCATGAGCCGTCTGGTAGGTCTTGAAGTTGACAACGACAAGAGAGTTGCTCACGATACCGCGAGCGGTGAGTTCCCTTTGACCGTGCCGGGGAATGGAGAAACTATCGGGGCATTGCTATTGTCTTAGAGCGGCTCCCAGCGACCACAGACCGAGCGCAGCGGCAGCGAACCAGGCTACCTCCAGAATGAAGAAGGCCCACTCGTCTATGAGGTACGCCCGGACGGCAAGAAGCCCGGAGCCGAGGGCCATGAGTATCAGGTAGGGGCGCTCCTTGCTGTGCAGGATGTCCCGGGTCTCAAGAAAGAAGGCACTGAGTATCAGAATCATCCCAAAGTAGGCCACTAACTCGCTGTGTGCCAACTCGATTACGGAGTCAAGCATCTGGTGACTCTCCCTCGAAGTTGGTGTTAATCGAGATGGTTCTCGTGCGCTTCGCCTTCTCCCATTGGTCGTAAGACATTGTGATGTCAAACCTAACTTGGTGTTTGAGAGTTGTTATGGCACTAGGCTGAATCTCCATGACCTAAGACAAGGTCGGAGAGTTCCGAATCCTCTGAGATGGTGGCACCCATGCCTACAAGGCATCTATTGAGTTTGGCTCGTGCTCCTATTCTAGCACCCTCGAGGACCACGCAATCCACCAGAGATGCACCTTCGCCGATAGTCGATTCCGGGCCGATAGCACTCCCACTTACCTCTCCTAAGCAAACGGATTCGTCACCGAACCAGCAATCTCCCTGTATGTGTCCGGTATCGTGGCGACCGTTTGCTATGCAGACCTGTGCGGCCTCGATGAACGAGTCTGGAGTACCTGCATCGACAAAGTAGCCAGTGAACGCAAGGCCGGCCATCTCTCCTGTTTCAGCGAGACCGGGGAAGACCTCTCGCTCCATGCTGTGCTTGTCGCTGGAAAGATTACTCAACACATCGCGCTCGATTAGGTAGCAGCCTGCGTTGATTAGATTCGAGAACTCTGTGCCTGGCTTCGGTTTCTCTTGGAACCTACCAATCATGCCCGTCTCATCGAGATCGCATACGCCGAAGCGACTAGGGTCCTTGACCTCCCAAAGAGAGAGTGTGGCCTTGGCACCTGTTGCCGCATGATGAACTGCCAGAGCGGCCACATCAACACTTGAGATTAGGTCCCCATTGAGCACGAGAACTGGTCCCTCTCCGCTGAGATGCTGCCGTGCCAACGCCACCGCGCCACCTGTCCCCATGGCCTCTTGCTCAATTGATAGTACGACCTCATAGGGCATGCTCGAGCCTTCGAAGAAAGATTCCATCTCGTCAATTCCATATCCAGCAGCGACCACTACTCTGTCGACCATCTCTGGAGGAACTGCCTCGACCACCCGCTCCAGCAGGGTCTTGTCGAGAAGTGGTAGCAGTGGTTTGGCGCGCCCCTCTGTCCACGGTCGCAGCCTAGTGCCAAAGCCACCGGCCAGTACTATGACATCCATGACCTTCCGTGAGTGCGGCTGCGTTTGAGCACTTCGCGTCTGCGTCTTGCACAATCCCGATGCGTATCGTTGAAAGACGGACTAGGTCTCGGGCGGGCGTGAACATCCACGAGTACCAAGGTAAGGCGCTATTCAGAGAAGAGGGGGTGGCCGTCCAAGACGGTGTCCACTGTACTACTGTAAGGCAGGCTTTGGATGCCTACGATAGCTTGGGAAGCAAGATAGTCGCCGTAAAGAGTCAGATTCATGCCGGAGGCCGTGGCAAGGGTACACTGTATGATCCCAATAGTGGCGAACTAGTAATGGAAGGAGGCGTAAAGATAGCTTTCGACAAGGGACAGGTTCGCGATTACGCCTCCAACATCCTCGGTAACCTACTGGTGACCAAGCAGACCGGCCAGGATGGGAAATTAGTGAACAACCTGTATATCGAGGCTGGTTGCGAGATCGCTCATGAGTACTATCTGGCCATCCTCATCGACCGCGAGGAGGATGCTATCCTAGTAATGGCTTCAACCGAGGGAGGGGTGGATATTGAGGAGGTTGCAGAGAATACGCCTGAGGCCATTCACAAGGCTTGGGCCGACTCATCCGGGAAACTTCTCCCTGGAGCTAGCAGCTCGATGGCTGAATCGCTCGGACTCTCAGGAACCTCGCACGACTCCTTCACCGAGATGCTTGAGCGTCTAGTTTCTATGTTCGTCAGTAGAGACTGCTCGATGATTGAGATCAACCCCCTGGTCAGAGCCGCGGATGATTCAATGATTGCACTTGATTCCAAGATTAGTTTCGATGACAGCGCCTCATTCAGACATCCATGGAGAACGGAAATGCGAGATTTGTCCGAAGAGGAAGAGGTCGAGGTTAGAGCCAATCAGTCAGGCCTATCCTATGTCAAACTCGACGGGGACATTGGTTGCCTCGTCAACGGCGCTGGCCTTGCAATGGCATCGATGGATGTCATCAAACTGTATGGTGGTGAGCCCGCCAACTTCCTAGATATCGGAGGAGGGGCCAATAAGGAATCAATCACTACTGCATTCGGTATCATTCTAGAAGATCCTAATGTGGAAGGCATTCTAGTGAATATCTTCGGAGGCATCATCCGCTGCGATATGGTGGCTAGAAGCATTATTGATGCATCCAGAGAGGTCGGTTTGTCGGTTCCACTTGTGGTCAGATTCTCTGGCACCAATCATGTCGAAGGCAGGACTGTCCTGGAGGAGAGTTCCTTGGAAGTCACTACTGTGAGTACACTAGCCGAGGGAGCTGAAGCGATTGTCGCAGCACTAGAGGGGGCGAGGGCTTGAGCATCTGGATTGATGAAGCGAGCAAAGTCCTAGTTCAGGGTATCACTGGAAGTCAAGGCACATTTCACGCTACCCGGATGATAGAGTACGGAACCGATGTGGTAGGTGGAGTCACCCCCGGCAAGGGGGGACAGGTGGTTGAACTACCCGGTCGTGATGTCCCTGTGTTCAATGGCATGTCAGAAGCAATCTCCCAAACTGATGCTGATGTTAGCGTGATTTACGTACCAGCTAGATTCGCGGCCTCGGCAATCATCGAAGCTGCCGATGCGTTCAATGAAATCAAGGGAGGGGGATTGATAGTTTGTATCACTGAGGGCATCCCAACCCTCGATATGGTCCGATGCGTCGGACATATCTCAAAGATACCTGGAATCAGGCTGATTGGTCCAAACTGTCCGGGAATCATCACCCCCGGAGAAGATGGGGGTTGCAAGGTCGGAATCATGCCTGGATACATCCACGCCAAGGGCAGAATCGGTATAATCTCAAAATCTGGTACGCTCACATACGAGGCAGTGGCTCAGACGATGAGTGTAGGTGAAGGTCAGACCACATGTATCGGAATTGGTGGCGACCCTGTCAGTGGAACCGGATTCATCGACTGCCTAGCGGCTTTCGAGGAAGACCCTGAGACTGAGGCAGTCGTGATGATTGGCGAGATTGGTGGTACTGCCGAGGAGGATGCAGCGGCTTGGGTCGCAGACAACTTCAGCAAGCCGATTGTCGGCTTCGTGGCCGGGGCGACTGCTCCGCCTGGCAAGAGAATGGGTCACGCAGGCGCCATCATCTCTGGAGGGAAAGGTACCGCTGAGGAGAAGTTTGCTGCATTCGAGGCGGCAGGTATTCACATAGCTAGAGATCCCTCTAAGATTGGAGAGGTTTTGTTACGAGTCTTGGTAGAAGCCGGACTGCGAGAGTCTTAGATGATGTGTCGGCTGAGCCGACACGGGAGATAGTATGGCCGAGTTGCTCAACCCGGAGTTGGACAAGATACTCGAGGGTACTTCGAGATCTTTCTACCTCAGTCTTGGTAAGCTCCCATCGAAGATTCGGTCTCAGGTCGGGCTACTGTACCTTCTAGCTAGAACTTCTGACACTATAGCAGACTCAGAACGAGGCTCTACCTCCGACAGACTTGGCTGGCTCAAACAGTACGGCGACTTCGTCCAGGGGACCGAAGAAGAGCTACCGGATTTGAGCAAGTTGTCCGCAGTACAGCGTAATCCCGCTGAGGCGAGGTTACTAGAGGTAGTGGAATCGTCGGTCTCCTGTTTGAGTAGATTCTCGGATGAGGATCAAAATCGAATCAGGCGCTGCCTAGACATAATCATCAGTGGTCAGACACTCGATTTAGAGAGGTTTTCCGACGCGAGTTCGGAGAACATGATATCACTGCAGGATGATTCCGAGCTAGATGACTACGCCTACCGCGTGGCCGGTAGCGTAGGTGAGTTCTGGACCAGCGTTTCATTGGGGCACTTGTTCGATCTTGGAGAGGAGGATAAGGTTAGAATCTACGATTTAGCTGTTCGATTTGGCAAGGCGTTGCAGATGATTAACATCCTGCGCGATATACCCGAGGATTTGGCAATGGGACGCTGTTACATCCCCTCTCCAGTCTTGTCTGAATTCGAACTCTCTGCCTCGGATCTCTTAGAACCCGGTAATATTGAGAGATTCAGACCATTGTACTCTCGATATCTGGATTTGACCGCAGATCATCTCGAAGCCGCTATAGAATACATCGGGATGCTGCCACACTCGCAATTCAGACTTCGCGGAGCATGCATGCTTCCCGTATTAATTGCATACAGGACCCTTGAGAAGTTAAGGTTGGGTAATGTACTCAATCCAGAAGAGCGAATCAAGATATCTAGGGACGAGATTAAAGAGGTTCTCAAGCAGGTCGCTGTGGCCGTACCCTTCCCAGGTTCCAGTTCAAAATTGCTAAACAGAGTCGGAATGGCTGGGCGAAGTTGATTTTCGTGCCACTGCGCTGATGTTGATGCTTTGACGCATGTCTCGCGCGCCCGAGGGTGAGTTTCAAAGGTGGGCTCTGGTCGCTAGCCACGAGCAGAATGCCACGGCAGCAGCAATCCGGTTCGGCCCTTGGGGGCTCGGAGTACGATGAGCGTAGCATATCTGTGTATGACTATGACGAGGTCCCTGCCAGTGGCCTAGAGAGAGTTCGATCTGCAGTCACCATAACCAAGGAGGCTGTTCGCGTAATCAGTATCACCGCACTCGAAGCCGTCAGGGAAGGAGCCCTGTTTATGGGTGTAATCGGAACTAGAGGAGAATTGGTTAATCCGTTCAGGCACATCGATGCTGCAATCTGGACTGAGCCCGAGGTTCCTCAAGAGATGATTGACACCGCTTACGACTACTGCGAGGAGTTAACAAGAAGGGAGGCTGGCAATTTCTATCATTCGTTCAAGTATCTACCAGACTATGAGAGAAGGGCGATAATGGCCTACTATGCCTTCTGCCGCAGGGCTGACGACATAGCCGATGGAGATTACGAAGATATCTTTCCCGGGGGTTCCTCTGAGGAGAAGGAATCTGTAGATTATCGTGAGCAGATTGAGTCACTGAGCCCCGGTCGCCCTGTCGTTGAGCGATCCACCTACAATGACAAGATGTCGCAGTTGTTCTACTATAGGAAGAAGTTATCCAGCGCTTACGATGATGTGACCTCGACCGATCCTATCTTTATGGCGATGAAGGATACAGTGGAGAATTTCTCACTCCCTCGTCAGTTCCTCGACGACATGATTAGTGGAATGGAAGATGACTTCCACCGCAACCGATACCAGACCTTTGAGGATCTGTACTCTTACTGCTACAGGGTCGCCTCAACTGTTGGACTGGTCTGCATCGAAATCTACGGCTACGACGACCATCGAGCGAGAGAATATGCTGAGTCGTGGGGCGTTTTCATGCAGCTCACCAACATCCTGAGAGATGTCGCTGAGGATGCAGAAAGAGACAGAATATACCTGCCGCTCGATGATCTCGCCAAGTACGGCATCTCTGAGGATGATGTGAAGAGTGGAATCGGATTGCTAGAACATCCCGGCTGGAAGCCTTTCGTCGAGGAGTACATAGAGAAATGCAATCAATACAAGGAGAAGGCATTCAAACTGCTCCCGCTTCTCGATCGTAGGTCGCGGTATTCACCCGCAGCAATGGCTACTTTCTATCAATCAATACTCAAGAAGATCGAGAAGAATGGTGGCGATGTTTTCACCGAGAGGGTGCAACTCTCAAAGACCGAAAAGATGGTTTTCGCCGCGTATGTATACATCCGCTACCGCTTTCTCGCTCTCTGAGCAGAAGCGGCTGCCGACGGCTAGCCAATGGAAGAAGTATTGAATAATTCATCACGGGGTAAAGAGCATGAGGGTTGCAGTTCTACTCGAAGATCGCTGCCAGCCCAAGAAGTGCAATGCGGAGTGCTGGGCATTTTGCCCACCTGTTCGAAACGGCATTGAGTGCATAGTTCTGGATGACTCGAGCGGGAAGCCCCTTGTCTCTGAACCATTGTGCATTGGCTGCGGAATCTGCGTTGTGAAATGCCCCTTCGATGCTCTCATCATAACCAATCTCCCAGAGGAGTTGGATGGCGAGATGACTCATCGCTACGGAGAGAATGGATTCCGCCTGTTCCGACTCCCTGCTCCGAGAGAGGAGCAGGTGGTTGGAATCCTAGGGCCCAATGGGATGGGCAAGTCAACGGCGGTCAATCTGCTGGCAGGTACGATTCAACCTAATCTCGGAGACTGGACCATTAACTCGAGAGAATGGGAGGAAGTCCTGGAATCATTTCCTAGAGGTGAGTTGCGAGACTACCTGAGTCTAGTAGCCTCAGAAGGAGTGAGTATAGCAGTCAAACCGCAGTATATCGATAAGTTGCCGAAGATATTTGATGGCGATGTAAGGGAACTGCTCGAGCGGGTGGATGACAGAGATCAATTGCAAGAGTATGCAGAACTGCTCGCCATCAATCATGTCCTAGGGCGCAAACTCGGAGGTCTGTCAGGTGGAGAGTTGCAACGTGTGGCAATCTGTGCAACTCTGCTCAAAGAGGCTGAAGTATACTTCTTCGATGAGCCTTCTTCATACTTAGATATCCATGAGAGGATGCGAGTAGTCAAGATCATCCAAGACCTTGCTGAGAAAGGAAAAAGGGTCCTAGTGGTCGAGCACGACCTTGCAATCCTCGATGTTCTGTGCGACCTCCTTCATGTTGTGTATGGTGAGCGTGCAGCCTACGGGATTTTCACTCCGCCACGCTCGACCAGAACTGCCATCAACTCCTATCTCGATGGTTTTCTCCCTGAGGAGAACATCAGAATTCGCGACAAACCGATTAGCTTCCTCAGAGGGCGTACTAGGGGCGAGGATATTGGCTCGCCAATACTGAAGTGGGGCGGGATTGAGAAGACTCTCGGGGACTTCAGACTTGAGACCGGTGAAGGAGAGGTGAAGTCGGCTGAAGTGGTTGGGGTCGTCGGTCCTAATGCTACTGGTAAGACCACTCTGGTCAAGATTATCGCTGGAGAAATTGACCCTGATGAAGGCTGGTGCACGATGGATGCGAAGGTCTCCTACAAACCCCAGCATGTGAATACCGACTTTGAGGGGACTGTGCAGGACTGGTTAGACACCGAACTTGGCAACAAGTGGAGGACGGGTGAATTCAACACTCAGGTTATTCGCACACTACAGGTCGACAGGATGCTGGAGTTGCGCGCGAAGAAGTTGTCAGGAGGCGAGTTGCAGGCTGTCAGCATAGCTATCTGCTTAGGTAAGGAGGCTGATTTGTACCTACTGGACGAGCCTAGCGCCCATCTTGATGCGAATGCTAGGATGGAAGCTGCCAAGGCAATCCGTCGTACCATGGAAAGCAACGAGAAGGCGGCCATGGTTATCGACCATGATATCTATTTCATCGATATCGTCTCTGATTCTCTTCTAGTATTCGAGGGCGAGGGGGGGCAGAATGGTGATGCTATAGGACCCCTAAGCCTCAGAAAAGGTATGAACAGATTCCTTTCAGAAGTTGGTGTCACCTTCCGTCGTGACCATGACTCACATCGCCCGAGAATCAACAAGACTGATAGCGTAAAAGACAGGGAGCAGAAGGCTTCTGGCGAGTACTTCTACGCAGAATAGGATGACCATCGGATTATTGAATGTGGAATGGGACGTGATGATGTGACGGATGAGCCAGTAGAGACCAAGGAAGAGGGGGAGCTTGAGGAGGAAGTTGACCCTATGGCTGCCCTAGAGGCTAGAGTGGAGGAATTGGAAAAGGAATTGCAGTATTCCGCCGCAGAGATGGTCAATGTCAGGCAGAGGGCTGCTCGTGACCGTTCAGACGCAATCAGATACGGTGGCATGTCTCTTGCTCTGAGGATGCTTCCTCTTCTCGACAGTCTTGAGAAGGCTCTAGGGGCTGGAGAGGGAGATGATTCACATTCACTAAGCGAGGGCGTTAGACTAACCCTAGAGGGGGCCAGAGCAGCCCTCGAATCAGAGGGGGTGATCAAGATTGAGGTCGGTTCAGCCTTCGATCCAACGACTATGGAGGCCATAGCAACAATCCCAGTACCAGAGGGGGAAAAACCTGGTTCGGTTATCGAAATCGTCGAAGTCGGGTACATGTACCATGACCGCATCCTACGTGCTGCTAGAGTGATAGTGGCCGAGGACGAGTGAGTGACGACCAATCTAATTGATCCGGATATTCGAAAGGCGCATACGCTGCCCTCCCGGTTCTACACTGATGAGGAGTCATTCACCGACTTAGTGGCAGGTTTCGAAGAATGCTGGCACTTCGCCGCCCATGAGGATCAATTGTCGGAGAACAACATACTCCCACTCGAACACATGGAGTCACTTGTCGGCGAGCCGATGCTACTGACGCGAGATGCTGTCATCAGGTGCCTATCCAATGTGTGTACACATCGCGGGATGCTCATTGCAACAGAGGCATGTAGCGCTATGACTCTGAAGTGTGGCTACCACGGTCGGACCTTCGGCCTAGACGGTTGTATGCGCAACATGCCGGAGTTCGAAGATGTCGAGGACTTTCCTAGTCTTTCTGACGATCTTTCATCGTTCGATCTAAAGCGTTGGAAAGGACTGCTGTTCGCAGGAAGTAATCCGATTCGTTTCAACGACTGTCTGGAAGAGCTTGAGGCTAGGATAGGCTGGATGCCGATAGAATCGTTCCAACACGATCCGTCGCGCCACCGTACTTACGAAATCGATGCTAATTGGGCGCTGTATGTTGATAATTACCTCGAAGGTTTTCACATTCCTTATGTCCATGGGGATTTGCACGGGGAGCTAGATTACGACTCATATAGCACCGAGTTGTTCGAGGGCGGAGTGTTACAGATTGGAGTAGCCTCAGACAGCGAGTCCTGTTTCAGTTTGCCTGAGTCATCTCCAGATTACGGCCAGAGAATAGCGGCATACTACTACTGGCTGTACCCGGGTTTGATGCTGAACTTCTATCCCTGGGGGTTGTCGGTCAATCTAGTCATTCCACTCTCTGTTGGCCGAACCCGAATCGTTTACCACGGCTTCGTCTGGGACCATTCAAAGTTAGGAGCAGGTGCTGGAGGTGATCTCGACAAGGTGGAAGCAGAAGACCAAGACATCGTTGAGGCGACGCACAGAGGGGTAAAATCGGGTGCTTACGACAGAGGGAGATATTCCCCAACTAGAGAAACTGGAGTGCATCACTTCCACAGAATGCTAACTTCCTAACGGGTAATTGATAACCCCTGCTAGCATGAGGCAAGGCATGAATGAGAGGGCGAAGGCGAGAATCTCCATATTGCTAGTGACATGTATGCTGCTATCCGGCTGTGCCGGTGATGCGGATATCGAGGAAGAACCGGAAGAGATTCCTGGCTGTATGGATGAAAATGCAGAGAATTACAACCCTGATGCAACGGTTTCGGACAGGTCCTGTGTTTACGCCGAGCCTGAGCCGGAGGGGCCCGATGTAAATCTGGACTCGAAGTCTGAGTTCTGCGATGATGTCAACCCTCACCACTGCATGCTACCTTTCCCAGCGCCCGCTTTCCTAGTTCAGGATGAGGCCACTACTACAGGGTACAGGTTGGACATTCCCGGCGAGGCAATACCCGATTCTGGTTCTGTGGAATCAGGAGAATTCCATATGCTAAACAGACTGGACGGGTACAGCCCATCGACTCAGATTTTTACGACCTTTGATGTTGTGCCTGACATAACCGGACTCGCTGGACATAACAGCATAGGAGAATCTCTGAGTGGCGATCACGAGACAGTATTGATTGATTTAGCTACAGGTGAGAAACTACCTCACTGGGTAGAGCTTGACCAGAGGAGCCAGGACGACGAGCCTACTTTCGTCTATGTCCGTACTGTAAGGGGTCTGAATCATGATGCTTCGTATGGAGTTGCATACCGCAACCTCGTAGATTCTGATGGTAATGCGATAGAAGGTTCTCAGGCCTTCGTAGCCCTCAGAGACGGGTTGAGTACAGACTCTGAGCAGATTGAAAGTCAAAGGAATCAGTATGAGGGGCTGTTTGAAGCACTTGGCGAAGCAGGTGTAGAGAGGGGTGAGTTGCAGGCAGCTTGGTTCTTCCATACGGCCTCCACTGCCTCTACTCTACAGGACATGGTCGCCATGCGAGACGATGCGGAGCAGCGGCTGGGTGAGAGTGGGATAGGATGCAATATCACCGAGGTTATCGAAAACTACGGCGAGGATAATACCACATTCAGGTTACTCCGAGGGACGGTGACAACTCCTCAGTACATGGAGTCCGACTCTCCGCCCTCAACTATGCGTAGAGATTCTTCGGGTGCACCGGAATTCATCGAATTCAGAGAGGTTGTTGTTACGATTCTGATACCTCAAGTTCTCGTTGATGAAGGCAGCACTGGGCTGATGACAGTTCTCGGGCATGGATTCATGGGTAGCGGAGATGGCATGGTAGCTGGTTCGGGTAACAGTGCAAATATGACTGGTAGAGTGATGATTGGAACCGATTGGAAGGGATGGAGTCACGACAATGACTACGACGCTCTGACCTATTCTCTGATCAATGTCGAGTACTTCCAGCATCAGCAAGAGAGGCACATGCAGTCAATAATCAATAATCTAGCAATGATTAGGACATTCACAGGTGTGTGCTCAGACATTGAATGGTTCCATCATGAAGGTTCGAATCTTGTCGATGTGTCGAATGTAGACTACTACGGGGTTTCGTTCGGCGGGCTACGCGGTCCTGCCCTAATGGCCATGGTGCCCGAGGTTGACCGAGGGGTTCTCTGGGTGGGAGGTTCCTCCTTCACCCACCAGATTGAGAGATCGACACATTATACGAGTTTTGACATTCTGTTCTCAGAGGTTATTGCCTACCCGTCAAGGAATGATAGAGGGCTGATGATTGCGGCTATGCAGTCGCTTTGGGACTCTACTGATGCTGAGACCTTCCTGCCGTTCCATAATGAGGGATTAGAGGGGATGGTTCATCCGTTCGAAATGCTGTACATTACCTCAATGAACGATTTCCAAGTTTCTACACTCAGTTGCGATAGAGCAGTTAGGACTGCTGGATTGGGTAACCTAGAGGCCTCGGCCTGGCATCCATGGGGAATCGAGGTAGATTCCGGGCCGCTCAGTGGCTCAGGGGTGGCGTACTTCGATGGAGGATTCCCCGCAGTTCCCGAGGGTAACTTAGCCGGATCACTGGATTATCACGGGCAGGCGCACGGCGCCCTAGGTGGACTACCAGCAGCTTACAACATGGCCTTCGATTATCTCGAATCGGGACTTATCAGCGATACCTGTGATGGTTCCTGCACATTTGTTGGGACCTGGTAATCAACCAACTGGCTCTCCGCCCTCGCCCAGGAAGGCGAGGCGTCGCAGGGCGTCATTGCTGACGAGATAATTGACTACAGCAGAAGGTATTGTCTGTGAAAGCACAGATCGGACAGCATCCTCGTCCCCAACCGTCGAAAGCATCCTAGCAGTCTCCCTGACTCTCCATCCCTCGAAGCTCTCTCGGTGCTCAAGCGGTACTGTCAGTATTTGCCATCCTGAAACTGCGTAGAGTTCGGCTGATGGAACATCACTAGTGAATAAGATTCCAGCAGTGCCGTGATACTTTTCTGCATGAGCGACCCAGTTCGGAGGATCCTCGATATCAGGGATTGGTACTATTGTGAAATCTTCGTATCCCGACTCGAATAACCATGCCTGAATCATATCTGACCTCTCGTCGGCGCTCCATGGATTCTGAAGTGACTCCTCTCTGTTGGAAGAGCCGATCGCAATAATTAGTGGCAGATTCGCTGCGTTTTCCCGGCGCCACTCCTCTGCAGCAATCAGCAGTAATTCGTGACCGCGGTGGAATGGTTGGAAGCGGCCTAGAATGACAACTCCAGGAGTGGGGGGCGATTCAGGAGGGAGGGGAGTTAGGGGCAACTCAGTCAAGCCTCCACCTCCATCACATCAATCAGAGAGGTCGAATCGAGAGTCCATGCAGTAGGTTCGAGAAACTCCCTCCCTATCAGTATGGAAAGATCCTCTCCCCTGTGTCGCTCTAGGAATAAGAACAGGGAATCGCTGGAAGATCTGTGTGCTTCCATAGTCGGGAGAATTCTCGGGTCTTCTGAGGGTTCCATGGTCTCGCCCAGCTCCTGCCTTCTGCCCATCCAATCTAGAACCACAGATTCCGAGTACGACACCCTGTCTAAGGAGGCTAAGACATCTGATAACTCCGTCCACATCACATAACTTAGGAACTCAAATGCAGAAATGTCTCTGTCTAGGAGAGGTTCGACATATAGGAAGAGTCTGGCCTCCCAGCATCGCCATTCCCCTAGAGAACACCAGTGGGCCAGATTCAATGCTAATTCGCTAGTAGGACTCTCATTCAGATTTTGATTAGATAGTGATGCCGAGCGGTCAATATCCTCGTTGGAATCGAACCACTCGAGTATGTCCCCCTCCAGATCGACATCGAATGGCCGGTGGAATCTCGGATCGGCATTGGGTCTGAGGTTCCTTAGGGATTGAGAACTCATCCCATCAAGCAACCCCTCTAAGGGTATAGAGAGCAGTCTTCGGAGGGCTGTTCTGTCGACCAGTTGCAGGATGATGTCGGCCATCGGCTCCCCTCATACTAACCAATGGGCGGTACGCAAAGAACCCTCGCTCGGCTTTGACAGGCGATGAGATGCCACCGGATTCAATAACCCGGGGCTGGGCGTCGGATTCGCTGGAGAGCAGGAGGCAACCCCTTGGCCACCATTGAGGAACAGATTCAATCCCTTGAGGAAGAGATTGGGAAGACCAAATACAACAAGTCAACTCAGGGCCACATTGGGAAACTTAAGGCCAAGATAGCCGCTCTCAAGGCACGCAAGGAAAAGGCTCAGGCCCATGCTAAGTCGAGTGGTGGAGGTCCTGGTTTCGAGGTGAAGAAATCAGGGGATGCTTCAGTTGCACTAGTTGGATTCCCTAGTGTGGGAAAATCCAGTTTGATCTCCCAGTTAACCGAAGCCGACTCGCATGTTGGCGAGTTTGCCTTCACAACCCTGACTTGCATCCCGGGACTGATGGAGCATCGAGGTGCCAAAATTCAGATTCTCGACCTACCCGGCCTAATCAAGGGTGCAGCAGACGGTAAGGGCAGAGGAAGAGAGATTCTGAATGTCATTCGTAGCTCCGACATGGTCCTGTATGTGGTGGACCCATTTCAGGAGTCTCATTTCGACATTCTAGACAGAGAGCTTTGGAAATCCGGAATGAGACTGAACCAACAGCCTCCTCAGGTGTTCATTACTAGAACCAAGAGAGGAGGGATAGTTGTGCGCTCTACTTTGGAACAAACCAATCTTACAGAGGATGAGATACGAGGAATCGTACGCAGTTTCGGGATCGTTTCTGCTACCGTTACCCTGCGTACCAATGTCACCGATGACCATATCGTCGACACTCTAGCGGGTAGTCGCATCTACAGTCGTGCAGTGGTGGTTCTGAACAAGATAGATCTGGCCACGAAGAAGGATATCAAGAGGACCAGAGATATGCTACCTGATGGTTGGCCTGTGCTTGAGGTGTCGGCCAAGACTGGTGAAGGAATCGAGGATATGAAGGACTTCATATTCGATAATCTGAATTTCATGTCGATATACCTCAAGCCCCAAGGTCAGGATGCTGATTTGATCGAACCATTGATTGTAAAGGATACTTCGACGGTTAGGGAGGTATGCACCAAATTGCATCGTGACTTCGTACGCAAGTTTCGATATGCTAGGGTGAAGGGGCCCAGTGCCAAGTTTGACTGGCAGAGAGTGGGACTAGACCATGTTCTGAAGGATAATGACCTATTGACCATCATCGTCCGTAAGTAAATCCGCTCAGCGATGTATTCACGAACGGTACGCCTACACGATACATGGACGAAGGCGCAGGGGATCTCCTTCCTCGCGCCGCCTTGAGAGGGTTAATTGAGCACATGAGAGGTAGGTTGTACCTACTGGTGGCAGTCTTCCTAGTCGGTTTCGTAGGCGGATATCCCGCTGCCGCAGAAATCATCGAGTGGTTAATCGCCAATGACGGATATCTTCCCGACGGAGTCCACATCATCATACTCCAGCCCATGGAGGCGGTTCTACTCAGGCTCAGGATTGCTGCCAATATTGGAATCGCTTGCATTGTCCTGACTATTCTGATTGATTTTGGTTGGAACGGTCGCAGGATTCTATCCGAAGCGTACAGGAAGAAATTCGTTCCAACCGGAGGAGGAGTAGGGGGGCTTCTATTCGTCCTGCTGAGCATGACCGTTCTTGCCGCAGCGGGGGCTGCTTACTCGGATGGCATTCTCATCCCCATGCTGCTTGAATACCTGTCCGAGGATGCGGCTGCTTCCGGGTTGGAATCCACCTGGCAGTTGCAAGCGTGGATTGGTTTCATCGTCGGGCTGTTCTTCGCATCGGTGGTCGGATTTCAGGTTCCCTTGGCTGTTCTTCTGATGCTTCGTTATGACATTATCGAACGAACGAGTATCGCCAATAATCGAGAGATAATGTGGTTCTCCGCTCTTGCATTCGGTGCCCTGCTGTCTCCTCCTGACCCGCTCTCACTCTTCCTTGTGGGCGGTCCTGTCTTGATTCTGCTAGAGGCCGCACTAATTCTTGACAGGTTGACTAGTCGAGGCTGATTCCTCTATTCCTTGCGTCCTCAGCCCTAGCTGCAGCTCTGCCATCCTCGACATCGACCATTCGCATCATATATGCTCCAATCAGAATTAGCATGGAGATACTGAGTACTCCAACTCTGCTGTCGTACATCACAGTCAGGGTTGCGTACAGCAATGGTCCGATTAGAGCGGCGACCTTGCCGAAGAAGCCGAAGAAGCCGAAGAACTCAGCACTGCGAGTTTCTGGTACCATTTGTCCGAACATACTCCTAGACAGGCCCTGTGAGCCACCCAGAAGGGTTCCCATACCGCATCCTAGAAGCAAGAACTGGAGGCCAACAGAGAGTCCGAGAGGGCCCCAGACTACCTTCCTAGCAGTATCTGGAATTACATCTATAGGGCCGTCTCCCAAATTAGTCGGGTGATCAATTCCCAAGGCCGAGGATGAGTCCAGTGGACCTCCAGCAACACTGGCACTGAATCTTGAGCCAGCCATTGAGTCTAGCAGGGATTGAACTTGCTCAGCACTGACTCCGGATACGAAGTGAGGTTCATTCTCGGCCTCACCCCAAGTCCACCCATACAGTCCACTCCTATTGTCGATCTCCACAGGCAGAGTCGCGGAGAATGTAGTCGCCCATCCCTGCTCGTCGAACTGAGTATCTGAGAAATCCGCCTTCTGAGCTATCTCATGAGCATTCCAGTTGACATAGACGACATAGGAACCGCTTGAACTCAGCCTCTGTTGGAGCCATGTCTGAGGCAGGTCAGATGGGTTATCATTGTAATCTAGAGGATCGGTACCTGCTGCAGCCTCCTCGTCGTTGGTGAACCAGTCGCCGTCCCAGTTTTCTGAGTCTGGAGTGCCATCGTCATTGTAGTCCCATTCTACCAGCACATCGTACTGTTCGTGAGAGTCTAGGGCAAGAGGTGCGAAGGCAAGAGCAGCAAAACACAAAATGACCCAACCGACCAATGAGAATGTCAGGGCCTGCTTAGTTCCCCACTTGGCGGATAGTTTGGTGAAGTATAGTGCGCTTGGCCAAGCAACAAACTGAATTGCTAGGATGGTAATCATCAACTCTGTAGTGCTGATTCCGAGAACAGTGGCGCCGAAAACCCCACCCAAGGCTGTGACGCTGTTGATCCCATCGATGAAGAAGAAATAGGCTAGCATGTAGATGAAGAGAGTTCGGAATTTACTAACTTCCTTCAGAGTCTGGAATACCTGCTTGTAAGCTGATTTCAAGTCGATGTATTCCTCTTCGCCCTCAATAGGCGGCTCTGGAACATACTTGAAGGTCAGAAGTGCGAAACCGTACCACCAAACTCCGGCAGAAGCCAAGCACATCCTAATGACGAAATCTCCCCCTACGCCCAAGACTAGGATGAAATGTACGAGCAGGAGTATTCCTCCTCCGATGTAACCGTAGGCGAAGGCTCGGTTTGAGATATCATCCATCTCATCATCAGTACCCATATGCGGCAGAAGGGCATTATAGAACACGCCCGCTCCATTCAGACCCACATTTGCGAGGATAAAGAAAACCATCAGCCAGACCCATTCCGAGCCACCCAACAGGAAATCAAATCCGATTAGGAAAGTTGCTCCCGCCCCGATGTATGTCAGGGTCCTGAGCCACCACATCTTGATTGGACGCTTATCGGCGACCACTCCAAATGCAGGAGATAATACTGCTACCACTAATGCCGCGGCGGCCACTGCATAAGACCACAATGCATCGCCAGTCATCTCGATTGAACCCAGCGTAGTTGTGAGTCCGTTCGCCTCGAGGAACAAATATGCGTACCATGCCGGAAGAATAGCAACGGTTACACTAGTCTCAAATGCTGACTTTCCCCAATCATAGAATGCATACCCTTTGACTGCTTGTGGATCTGATGCGCGGTCCAATTCAACTAACTCTGACATGGTTATACCTACGGTGCGGTGGAAGAACAAGGGTTTGAGCATTGGGGCTGCTGAGAAAGGGCTTCGTCCGTGCATTATTGGACTTGATACGCCTCGTGGTGCCCATGGCATGGGAGCAGCCCCCTGAGAACTCGCTCGCTGCTCTTGTCCATGGGATGAAAATCTCCGACGGAGTTGAGTTGGACCTTAGGCTATCTGCCGATGACGAATTAGTAGCATTTCATGATACGCGGACAGCAGACGGGAGGTTTCCCGAATGCGAGGATTCGTCCTCCATGCCTGAATATGTGTGTACATTGGACGAGATGCTATCTGAGCCTGGTTTTACCGAGCCTTGGCTGGAAGGAGGGAGGTTTGCGTGTATCGAGCTCAAGACCCCTCACCCTAGTAGCGGAAAGACTGGTTGGTTGATGTCAGGAGAGGCTAGAACCGAGCACATGCGCAAGATGATCGAACTGGTCGACGAAGCATTGGAGCCTCTGGATATAGGTGAGTCCGGCACCGTGGTCTACTCGTTCGAGCCTAAACTCCTCAAAGCCGCGAAGAGGACAACCAGTAAGCTGCGCTTCGCTAGATTGGTGCCATACCTCAGACCGTGGGGGAGCAGTTTCGTCAAGAGAGTGTTCGCTTCCCCCTACTTCATCGGCCTATCTCTGCCCATGCTTATGCGTCTGCAACGAAATGTGGGCGCCCCGATGCTTCCAGCGGCTCTCGACTATCTTGACGGAGCGAAGCGGCACCTGACCATCGGCACCACAATGGGATTGCAAGGCAAGCAACTGACAAACCTAACCCGAAAGAGGAGGGGTTTCCCAGTATATGTCTGGCCGGCAAAACTCCGAGTTGAGCGAGCCCTACTAGAAGCTGGCTTGACTGCAATCTCGGATGAATTATCTCCCGAAGTCACTACATTACCTACAGGAGAGGCTAGGTGGTTGAGACCTGCCACCCAACCCCTAGGTGCGGAGCATCAGAACAAATTAGACTCGGCATTACCTGAACATCATGCGTCAGTGATTGCAGAGTTGCAGCAGGATGTCTCGCCGTGGCCGGAGCTATCCATTCCAGAGAAGAAGCAGTTTCTCGAAAACTGGAGGAAGAAGTGGATGTGGGAGAGAGATATTGACACTCTGATATCCGAATCGAACGGATCAAGCATGCCTTGGGAGGCATGCAGGATAATAGGTCACAGAGGTTCCGGAAAGACCTATGGCACCGTTTGACTACTCTAGACGCTGGTGCGGTTGTTCACGAGGAATGTACTTCGGTCGATAGATTGGAGTTCCTCTACCTCCTCTAGCGCTTCTCTCATCCAGAATCTGGGCGCAGATTCCAGCAACTCGGGCCCACCCGAAGAAGGTGGTGTAGTAGTCGGGCTTTCGGAAGCCGACTGAATGCAGCAGGCTACCACTTGCTATGTCCACATTCGGATACGGGTTGCTGATTTTTGGAATTTCCTTGAGGATGGGTGGGACTACTTCTCTCAGGGCTGTCACGATCTTGTAATTCTCGTCATCGGGACAAATCTCGGAGCCAAGTTCGATTAGTAAACGCGCTCGAGGGTCCTCAGCCCTGAGGACTCCATGCCCGAAGCCATAGATTGGTCGGCGAGCCGCCAATTCTGATCGGACGAATTCCTCAATCTCTGCTGGGTCTGATGTCCCAATACGCTGGACGAACTCTAGGCAAGCCTGGTTTGCTCGGCCGTGCAGCGGGCCAGACAACGCATTCATCGCGCTGGCGATTGATGCGTAAATCGAGGCTCGGCCTGAAGCGACTGCTTT